>Ga0308414_1001119_pt1 | contig 17488 bp, 15 predicted proteins | sample HotsprSampleOS50_FD_205667 | JGI IMG/M metagenome (GOLD analysis project Ga0308414, IMG submission 205667) | Hot spring phototrophic mat microbial communities from Octopus Spring, Yellowstone National Park, Wyoming, United States - 20090730_OS50 ...
AAAAAGTTTAATACAGAAATTTCTAAAACTAGAGCTCGTATAGAACATGTATTTGCGGATATTCGTTCATTTGGAGGGAATTTTATAAGGCGGATTGGATTCGAAAAGAGTAAAGTTTCAGTTGTTTTTAGTAAGCTTTACTTATAATCTTAGGCGTCCTTGATATTTACTTTCTACGTAAATAACATTTTAAAATATTAAAAAAACAAAATTTAAAACTTTTTACTTTATACTTGATACAAGGAAAATTATAGAAAAAAGAAAAAAATTTACAGAATCTTAACTCCACTTGAGACACTCATACACAGCGTAAATATAATTTATAATCAAAAATACCCCTTTTTAGAGGATCCCCTTAGTTTGAAATTTTTACCATTTCTCTTTAAAAATTTCATCTTTTTACAAAAAAGTTGATAGATAACATGCTTATTTATTTTTTGTGTTACACAGAAATATAGCACACAAAAACTTATAAGAAAGATTATTAGCAACTCATAGCAAGTGACAAAAGAAAAGATGTTTCTAAGAAAATCTAATGGTTTTAATATATGAAGCTCTGGCAAAAATACTATAGTTTTTTTAATGAGAGTGTCATTTATTTTCAATCTTAAAAAAAATATCTTGTAGTAAATTTTTATAAAAAATTATTTTCATTACGTTACTAATAAAATTTCAGGTTTTTTCTAAAAATTTACCAAATGTTTCTATATTCAAAAAATATTTATTGATTCAATTTAAAATAATAAAATAGATTTTCCGCAAAAAACGAGTTTAAATAGTAGTCTTAAGAAAAATCTATTTTTACCTAGAAAATTTTTTTGCAGGAGAGTTTATTGTAAATTTGAAATATACAACAAGTTTAGTTTTTGTCAAGAATTATTTTATAAAGAATTTATTTCAATAGCAAACAAATCAAACCCAGCTTTATCTGTAGAACGAACTAAATAATGTAATTCTTGTTTTAAATAAGTTTCCAACATTTCTCTAGAAAATCGCTTTTCTGCTGAAATAATTTCTTCTAAATTTTTTAGTCCATACTCTAAGGAAAAGAAAAACAAATCATCCGAAATTGGCTTAGTTTTAGGATATGCCCAAAAAGCAAAACAAAAACCTAAACTTGTATCTTGATACCACCACTCAGCTAAATCAATGGCTTTGTATTTATTGGGATCATACTCAGCTAATAAGGCATTGTCCCCAAATAATAAATGAGAACCTAGACCGATTTTAATTTTTTCTTGAATTTCAGTAGGGTTTGTAGGAATGACTTCAGGTATGAAACTGTAATTTCTCTTAAACAAAACTTGCAAAAGAGCCACACTACTTCTAGAACCCCAGTCAACAAAAATTTTTTTTGGTTGTGGTTCATGTAAGTTTTCAAAAAATAAAATGGAACGTACTTTTCCTGTAGCACATACCCCAACTACATTAGAATATTCTAATATAGAAGAATTCTTTAGACATTCTACAGAAGAAATAAGAGCAGTATCTAAATTCCCTTTGAGTAACTCATCTTTTAACACTGAAGGATTTTCATAAAAAACTTCATGTTCTTTAGATTTTTCTATTCCATAAGTAAGTGGACGTGCATTTAAATGTTTAACTACTCCAATCCTCACAAAGTACCAATTCCACGTAGTCTTGCAACTTCTAAGATAATTTTTACAATCTCTTCTTCTGAAAAATACTCACAGTTGATAGAAAGATCAAAAATATCTTGAGTTAAATTTTCTCCACTTAAGAAATTTCTGAGAAAAACTCTTTCTTCGTCTACTTGCTTGATTCTCTCTATGGCTTTTTCATCGCTATCTAAATTTTCCAAAACTCTCACTTTTTTCTTTCTCCAGTTTGGACTAGCATGTAAAAAAACATGTAAAGAAGGATGAATATCTCTCCCCAATACAACTCCACCCTGTCCCAAAACAATTACATGTCCATAAAGCATAGTTGTACGTAGGATTCTAGCAACTGTCTTCTTAACAACAACGTCGTCGGGAATTTTAGAACTTGAAAAACTAGAAAATAAGTCTGCTAAAATATTTGAAGGTTTATGTTTAAAAAGCTTTTCTGCAAGATCATCAGGAATGGATAGTTCTTGAGCTGCTTGTTTGAGAATTTCTTTATCTACAACTTTCCATTCATGTTCGGGAGTACTTAAAGCCTTAGCAAGTATACTAGAAACAGGCTTTCCAGGGCAGCCATACTGCCGAGAAATAGTAATTAATCCCCTATGTTCGATGGTTTGAGTGTGGGAAAAATCTTTAAGTCTTTCGTGTATATATTCAGTTAGAAAGTTCTTTGCCATATATCCAAGATTCCAGACTACTGACAAAATCAAAGTATTTTTTAGGTTTCATAGTAGAGAATATGATTTTTTATTTACCTAAAAAATGGGATTAAAAAGGATATAACTATGATACGTTTAGAAGAAGAAAAAGATGATAACAAAGGTTTATTAGAAGAACTCAAAAGCATCCCTATTCAAAAAAAACTACTCGAAGAAAGAAAAGTCTTCTTATGGGGACCTGTTATGGATGACTCAGCAAAGGATATTGTCAATAAGCTGTTATACTTAGAAATGACAGACCCTGGTAAAGAAATTACTTTCTACATAAACAGTCCAGGTGGTTCTGTTACAGCTGGAATGACTATATTTGACTGTATGAAACTAATTACTTCTCCAGTAGCTACAGTTTGCATGGGGCTTGCTGCCTCTATGGGCTCTTTACTTTTAAGTGCTGGAAAAAAAGGCAGACGTTATATTTGGCCTAACGGTAGGGTTATGATCCATCAACCTAGTATTGGTGGACAAATTGTTGCTCCTGCTACAGATATTAAAATTCATGCAGAAGAAATTAAAAAGACAAAAGAAATTTTAAATAAAATTTTAGCAGAAGCTTGTAATCAACCTCTTGAAAAGATTACTCAAGATACAGACAGAGACTACTACATGAATGCAGAAGAAGCCGTAAAATATGGAATTGTAGATTCTATATTACGTTCTATTCATGTCCCAAAATAAGCCCTTACTAGAAGATCTCATAAGAGAATTTGCAACCCTTACTCAAGATGAAAAAAAGACTGAAGTTTTGCGAATTCTCTTAGATTATATGAATTTACTTTTTGAAGACACACAAGAAGAAATTCTCTTAGAAGATTTTACTGCTTATGAGGGGGATGATTTTATTTACTTTTTTTTGCCTGACAACTATGAAGGAAAAGAATTAGTAAATTTACAGAAAGTAGCAATTCAGACAATAAAAGAATTTATAAACTATTGTAAGAAAAAGAAACTCCTCAATAAGGAAGCCTTACAAGAATGGAAAGAAGTTTTGAAATAAGAAGTTTTCCAAAAGCAAGGTTTTTAAAGAATAAACATTCTCAAACTATCTTTAGTTCCTTTTTTCCACCTCAAAACCATTTGAAAACAAATTATGCTTATGAGGATATTTATCTAGAAACAGAAGATGGAATTGGAGATATATTAGTAATTCATCATAATCCACCTGTTTCAAAGTATAAAAAATTTCCAGTACCTTTTAATGGTTACCATTTAATTTTAATTCATGGAATGGAAGGGACTGCTGATAGTCATTATATGGTTACCTTAGGAGAGGCAGCTTTAAAGTCAGGTTTTGGAGTAGTAAGAATGAACTTAAGAGGCTGTGGAGTCTCTGAAGGAATTACTGCCAAAATATATAACGCTGGAAATTCTACAGATATAGATAGAGTTGTAAAGTATGTCTACTCACATATCAATAAAAATTTAATCTTATGTGGTTTTTCCCTATCTGCAAATTCTGTATTAAAATACTTAGGAGAGGCAAATAGGAAAGAAATTTCTTACTTCTCTGCAGTCTCTCCACCTTTAGATTTAAAAAAAGGCTGTGATTTTATCGACTCTGATAAAGGAAAGTTTTATAGAGATTTTTTTCTTCGTTCTTTTAAAGAAAAAATTAAAAATGGAATGATTCGAGCCAATCCCGAATGGTTAGAAAATGCCCTCAAAGCAGAAACCTTATTTGACTTTGATGATTTCTTAACTGCACCTATGCATGGTTACAGAGGAGCTTTAGATTACTATAAAGACTGTTCTTCAATAAATTATATTTATAACATTCCACAAAAAGGAGTTGTCATTCACGCAGATGATGATCCCATAATTCCTAGTGAAACGTTTGAGAGTATAGACTGGAAAAAAATTCCAAACATAATCCCAATTTTAACTAGAGGTGGAGGGCATGTAGGTTTTTTAACTGAAAAGACTCATGACTATCCCGATGGGCGTTGGTTAAATCATACTTTATTACACTATTTTGCAGAATTTATTGGAGTGTTTTAGTAGGACTTTGCCGTATCTTGTTCTATAATTTTTTTTATGAGTTTACCATTAGACCAAATTCCCAAATATAGTTCTTGTCCATTTTTGCCATATACCGTACCTTCTCCATGACGCTCTCCCAATTCAAACTTTCCAACAAACAAACTTCCATCTTTACTTACCATAGTACCCTTTCCATGAAATAAATTATTTTTAAATTCTCCAGTATATCTCTGTCCTTCTATAGTAACAAGTGTCCCAAAACCATCAAAGAGATTATTCTGAAATTGACCTTTGTATTTAATATTATCTTTTGTTAAAGTTCCATGTCCATGAAATTTTCCTTTTTCAAATTCACCTTTATAAATAAAATTATTATCACCATTTTTACTAATTAAAATACCTTTTCCATGAAACTTTCCATTTACCCAATCTCCCTCATACTTTAAACTTAAACTAGAAGATTCAAACACTCCATATCCCTCCCTTTTCCCATTTATCCAGTTACCTTCATACTTAGTAGTAATATCGTACTGCATAATCCCAAAACCATGAGGTTTATTTTTTTTCCAGTATCCTAAGTATTCTTTATGTTTTTTATATACCATGTGACCATATCCATCTCTTTTTCCATAAAGAAAATTTCCGTGATAGTATTTAGTACCATAGTTGTTAAAATAAATTGTACCTACTCCATGAAAGAGACCTTCTTGGAATTGTCCTAAATATTTTTTTCCGTTTTTTAAAACTAGGTAACCAAAACCATCGGGCTTCGAGTTTATAAAATTTCCTTCGTATTTTGTGTGGTTGTTATAAATAAAAATCCCATACCCATCTTTACAATTGCCTTCTATACATCTGGAAAAAATAGATTTAGTAAAAAAATAAATTACAAATATAAAAAAAAATAATTTCATATTACTAAAATAAAAAAAGCTCTAAATCTGGATCCTCGTATACAGAAGTTCTTATTAAATAATTTTCATGTAAGGACCAGAGAAATATCCAAGGATTATCTAGTTTTAATATTTCCAAAATTTCTTTTTGAGATTTTTCAGTCAATTCAAGAGTTTTACGAGCTAAAAAAATAAGTTCATCTACGCGAGAGTTTTTGTAAAATGCACGATTTCCTCCGTTTCCAAATTTATCAGATGCAAACAGAGGGTCTATGAAATTTATAGCAGAGTCATAGTCAGCATACCAAGTGAGTAAAGTCAAATCTCCTAGTCCTTGGCTATTTTCCTTATAGAGAGGTGCTTTTTCCATGCCTACTATTTTTACTTTTAATCCAAGAGCCTTTAAATATTCTACAATAGCAGCACTTTTTGCCTTATTTTCATCGTCAGCCCTCATACGTAATTCTAAAGACTTTGTTTTCCAATTAAAACATTTTGACTTTTCAAGTAAATTTTTTGCTAAGTTAGGATTATAAAAATATTGATAGTCAATAGATTGTAAATTAGGATATACATATTTTTTAGGAAAAGGCAGATAAGTTAAATCTCCCAATGAGTAAAATAGTTTTTCTAAAATTTTTTCTCGATCAATTGCATAATTTAAAGCAAGCTTAAATTCTCTGTCAAAGCAAGGATTATTGTGATTAAAAGCTATGTATTGAATAGAATTTCCTTGTATTGTTTTAATCTTTGCTTGTTTAGCAATAGGATGATTTATAAGAAAATATGGAATTTTAAAAACATCAACCTTACCCTTAGAAAATAAATAAATTCCACTTAAAGAATTTTGAAAAATTTTTAAATAAATTTTTTTATAATTTGTTTTATTATTTTCTACTAAAATAATTTCATTTCCTCTATCCCATTTTTCTAACCTATACTTTGTATCTGAAAGAAATTTCCCTTTTTGATGTTCATCTTTACTATAAATAGAAGATACTGAATTAGAAAGTAAATCTAAGAGCTCTTCTTTAGAGCAAGTAAACTGAATTTTAATTGTAAACTTATCTGTACTTGTAATATTTGTTATTCTATCAAATAAAAATTTTTGAGGATGATTTTCATTTTTAGCCCTATTTAGAGAGTAAACAACATCTGTAGAATTTAGACTACTCTGCTCATTTAAAATAAGTTCTAGTTCATTTTTACTCCAGTTAGAAAATTTTACTAAATCATTTTTAATTTTTCCTTCTTCTTTTAGAAATAATTTTCTAAAGAGAATTTTATTTAACTTTCTAGAATTTAAATCCGTAGCAAAAAGTGGATCAACCGCACCTATATCAGAAGGAATTGCAACTGTTAGAATATTTTTTTCTGTAGGTTTACTACAAAATAATATTAAAAATACTAAGACAAAGTACACCTTAAAAGTTTTTAATTCCTAAAATTTTGTTGTACAAATCTAATTGTGATTTTCGGATTTTTAGTTCTCCACTCTGGATCAGTTCTCTAGTGTAAACAACAATATCACTGGCATAATCTTTCAAGCCAACTCCCATATTTTTATCTTCAATAGCTATATGTCCTAGTAACCATTCTTTGAGATCAACTACTAAATTAGCACAAGCTTTGATATTTCCTTGTTTATATTCTTTATTTCTCAATTGAACAAACTCTAAAAAACCTTGATGTTGTTTGAGATGGTTAGAATAACCTAAGTAGTGAAATTTTTGCATAATACGTTCTTCTAAAAAGAAATGTTCTTTTGCATACTGCACAGCTCCTTTGACAATAGAACGAAAAACTTCTTCTCGTTTGGAAGAAACTAAGTTCTTACTCGCATAATCTAATTCTACAGTCATCTTAATTAACCAAAGATGTTGTAAGTCAACTATAGGTATATGTACGCTTAAGTTATATACATGCCAGATGTTGTTTATACTTCTATATAAATTTTTAGAAATAATTTCTTTCACATGAGTAGATTTAGTGATTTTATTGTAAAGTTCCGCTTGAGCTTTATCTATAGTAACTTGTCCTTCTTCAATTATAGAACGAAACCATTCTGTATGTTTTGCATTAGTTTTATCTAAAAATTCTCTATATTTTGAGTCTTCTTCTTGAATATGAAAAGTTAACCAATTCCATAAAAAGTTAATAAGTTCTTCACGGGTTGATTTTTCTTTTAAGGTACTTATGTGAAATTTTTCTTTGATAAGTTCTACAAAACTTTGGTGTTGCTTTTTATGTGATAAATGTTCTGGAAAATCAAAATGAGTAAACATCCTCTCTTCTAAACTAAAATGTTCAACTGTAAAATTAATAAGTTCTAAGGAAATTTTTTGCATTTCTTCTTGGTTGTCGGGTCTATTTAAAACTTCTTCTAATTCTACTAATAAAAAAATTAACCAAAGATGTTGAAGATCTATTACAGGTAAACTTAGTGCTAGTTTTTTTTCGTTCCATATATTTGTAATTTTAGATTCTATTTCTGAACTTAAGCCAATTGATTCTAAAAATGATACTGACATAATTTTCTCCTATTTTTTCTAATCTTACTACTTTAGACTTTTTCTCTATTCAAAATTCTTTTGAAACAGAAATGATTAATCTCATATTTTAGCAATTGTTCTCAAACCAAAAATGTAGTTTACATTCAACTGACCCGGAGCTTTGGGAGTTTCAAGGGTCCCATAAGTAAAACTAGATCCGTATAAGTCCCCAAAAATTCTACTAAACTGACCTTCTTGTCCCATCCAAATTCCTATTAGAGTATAGGCTTTTGAAAGTTCTTTTACTGCTTGTAAAAAATTTATTCCATCTTCAAAGCTTTGAGGTAAAACAGCAAATTTATAGATACCATTAGGATCACTTACCTGTATAATTATAGTTTGCATATCTTCTTGAGAGTAAACACCAAAAAAGTTATGTAAGGAGTATATCTTAGTAAATTCAAAATTTTTATAATCAGGAAATATTTTAGAATAAAATTTTAAATCTACATCTAAATAATTTTTTTTTGAGTTAAACTCTTGTAAAAAATTATTTATAGACTTTAGATCTAGATTTGAAGAAAAACTTAAACTAGAATCTTCAGGAAATCTATATGTAAAAAGAAATGGTTTAGTAATTTGTTTTAGAGTAAAAGTAAGCTTTGTTTTAAAATACTCTTCAGTAATTAAATCTAATCTAATTTCTAATATGTCTACAGGATTTAAATTATAAGTTTGAATTTTTTTTAGTTCTTCTTCTGAAACTGTAGCAATAATTTTATAACTACTCATATTCTAGCTTTGGTTTTGAAAATGTATGAAACAGGAAGTTTAATAGTACCTAAAAATGTATCGTATTCTACGTATCCATCTAAGAGAAATTCTATTTCTTCATTTTTTATAAGAGCTTTTAAAATATCTGCTATAAAAGAGTAAGTTCTATCTTTGTTTTCTTCTAAATTGGTAACTAATTCTAATTTTATTCTTTTAGTTTCACCTCCTTGTAATTCGTATATTTCTGAAGTTTTCGCACTTGCAATTAAAATATTTTCTTGATTTGTATAATTTTTTAAGATTTTAAAAGAAAATCTCTGTAAGGTTACACTTTCTTCATTTGTATTTTCTACTTCTAAAAAAACATCAAAATAAATCTTTGGTAAAGGTGGAATTAAAATTATATTGTATTTATGAATAGAAACTTCTGAAATCTGAACTTTTAAATTTTTGAGTTTTTTTTTCTTTTTTTCAATTGGATTTGCACAACTAAGTAAAAAAATTATTACAATAAAATAATTAATTTTTTTCATCTTTGTTCTTTCTCTTATTAAAAGCTTTAATTCTATATATCAAAGACGGGACTTTTATTTCTGGAAGTTTTAAATTCCAACTAGAAGTTTGTTTTTCTTCTTTAACCTCTTCAACTATACTTTTAGGTTCAAGTGGTAAAGCTTGTAATTCAAAGTCTACTCGTAAATATTTTTTATTGATTAAAGCCATTTCTAACTTTCCTTCTAAAAGTCTTAAGATTTCTTTAATAATTGCCCAGCGGACTTGTTGGATATTTTCTATAGACTTACTACTTAATTCCCTATAAAGCATCTGAGTTTTTTTAGAATCTTTTTGATAAAACATAAAACGAAAGTGCAAGTGATTTTTCAAGTCAGAAGTTAAAATTAAATCTTTAGAAGTAAAATTTTTAAATCCACTAAAATCAATTATACGAATAATAAGAGAATTTACTAAATCTAAAGTATTGTGAATTTGAAAAGCCGGATCTACCTTGATAGTGTAAGTAATTTCTCCCTCTGGAATGATAGTCCGAATAAAGTCTACAAAATTTACTGTATCTTTTAGTGGAGAATCTTTTTTTACTTCTAGTCTAGATAACTCTAAAATATCATCTAGAGAATTATCTACTTCTTTAAAATTTTTTTCAATTCGCTCTACGTTTTCTTTTGAATAACTAGAAAAGTCTGCTTTCATAGACCTGATAAGTTGTAGAGAAGATTCAATATAAGGCATTAAAATCTTATTCATATATTGAAAAAGTTTTTCACGTAATCTATCAAATTCTTGTAGTTGTTCAAAACGTCTTTTGATGTCTAGCTTTAATATGATAAATTTAAAACGTAAAGCAAGTGTAATACAAAAGATAAAGAAAAGCAAACTTGTATCAATTGAGGATTTTAAATTCATATAACCTTTTTCAATCAGAATTTCTTTTAATACTGCGTATACAAAATACAACATTCCAAGAAAAAATAAAATATAAGGTACCTTAGAAGTAAAATTTTCTTTGTTTTCTTCACGTAGCTTTTTAAAAGAAATGTAAGCACTGTAACCAGCTGGTAAAATTAAATGGTAAGACCAATAAGAAAGTATAAGAGACCAAAGAGCAGGTTGTCTAAAGAGTAATAAAACAATAGGAATTAAAGCATTTAATAAAAAGTAAGCATTTTGATGTTTAAATTTTTCTAACTTAAAGAAACTTTGTAAAAAAAGTAAATATAAGCTTGGAATATTATAAAGAAATAGATATTCAAAAAATTTAAATACTAAAAAATTATTACTAATTAAAAATCTTAGTTCACTTTTACAGAATTCAAACAAAGAAAAGACAAGTACAAATAAACTAAAAGTAAAATACTCTCCAAACTCCGGAAGTTTAATGTATTGGATAAGAAAAAAAATCCCAAGAAATAAAAAAATAGCAAAATAAACTAAATCTACCAAGCCTGCATAAAAAATATAATTACCTGAATCTTGAATATAACCTATCCCTATAGGACCTGAAAGTATGCCTGCATAATTTTTAAATTGAGATTGAATATGAATAGATAAAGTATTAGTTTCTGTATTTAAAACATCAGCAGGAATAGGATAAATTCGCATGCGGTTATAAGCATGTTCGTTTTGAATTAAATCATCTGGACGACGTCCATTGATTCCTATGAGCCTACCATTTATGTAAACTTCGTCTCTTTCATAAATTCTACCTAAAACTAGAGATAGATTTTTTTTGTGGGAGCTGACATCTACACGAAAAGTTTTGTGGAGCCAAAAAACCTCTGTAAAATTTTCATCTACAAAACGTATATTTTTGGGTAAATCTATTACCTCTCCTGAAACTTCTGTTTCTGGTTTAGAGTAGTCGGGATTATCATCTAAAATTAAAGTCCACCCATCCCCTGAAAGATCCAATACTTCAATCAAAGAGTTTTCCTTACTAGCAGAGGAGCATCCTAAGAAAAACAATACAATTAAAACATGTAAGCCCTTTAACATAAGTCTAGAGACTCTCGTTCGTTTAAATTCATTTTTTTACTCAAATGGTGGAAATTTGTTTAATGGTAAAGTTTCTAGCTTACTTAGAATTTGTAAATATTTTTCTATCTTTTTTTCTATTTGGTTATAGAGTGTAAAAAAAGCATTAGGGTTTTTTTTAGATTGCACCATAAAAAATATAACTATAAGTTTTTTTTGAGGATAAATTTTTAACAAAGAGTTAGCCACTTCTCCTTGTCCATTGTGCCAGATTGCTTCTATTTTTTTCTTATCTTGAGTAGTTTCTAACTTCCAACCTAAGCCATAATAATTTTTACTAGCTTGAGAAGTTTTAAAAAAAAGTTTAAAATACCTTCTTTGAATAAATTCTCTTCCTTCTAGCCTTCCCCCACCTAAAATCATGGCAGAAAATCTATACAACCCATCAGGAGAAATTCCTATCCCAGCTGCCCCATCATAGTAATTTATGTCGTAGTCTAAAATTTCTAGTGGTTCAAATATTACTTCTTTTACATATTCCCCTATATTTTGTCCAATTGTATTTTCTACAATTTTAGCTAGAAGTCTATAATTATGATTTGAGTAAATAAATTTTTCACCTGCTGGATGAAACTGAATAGGAATATTGTATTTTCTTTGACCTAAAGAAATTTGTATCAAAGTTCGGTTACCTTCATAGGGAATTCCAGAAGTATGTTGAAGTAAATCGCGAACAGTAATTTCTTTATCTCCTTTGAGTTCTTTATATTCTAAAAGTTCTGGAATGTATTTAGAAATAGGTTCAGAAAGTTTAACATATCCTCCTTCGACTAATTTTAGTATAGCAAATGCAGTAAAAGACTTAGAAATAGAAGCAATAGGAATAAGAGAATTTCTCTGTAAAATCTCATTGATTTCTAGTATTTGTTTACCTTTTATATAAACTGAAAGGTATCCTCCTTTTAAAACTTGTTGGTTGATAGATGTTATAAGACTTGTAGAAATGTTTCTTTCAATTTCATTTAGATTTTGAATTAGCTCAACAGGTGAGTCTTTTTTTTTAGGGTTAGAGTGTACATCAAAAGTAAAAACAAAAAAAACATAAATAAAAAAAATACTAAACTTTCTTAATAACACAAGTACCTACTTAAATTACAGTAGAATTTTGATCTTTTTCTAAGTCTTTATAAGCTGGGGTATAAATTCCAGCTCCTTGAATCTTAGAAGTTTTACTATCTTTAGAAAAATCTTTAGCTTTTTGTTTATATACTTCTTCGGAAAATTCTTTAGGAACTCTAGTAGGTGGATGACCTGGAAAAGTTTCCATATGTAGAGTAGTAGTTGGAAAAGCAAAACTTATATCTAAACTTTTAGCAGCTCTCATGACTTCCAGAAAAATGAGTTGCCTTGCTTCTAAATTTTTTGCAAAAGTATCAACATTTAAATAAAAGTGAAGAAGAACATTTAAAGAAGAAGTTCCAAACTCTCTAAATCCAACGTTAATTAAATCTTTTACAACTAAAGGACTAGCAAACAGAATGTTTTTTATAGCTTCTAAGAAAGCTTCCATTTTTTCAGGAGAAGTATCATAAGTAACTCCAATAACCATATTTGTCCTTCTATATCTACGAGAACCTAAATTTTCTACACTTACATTGGCTACTACAGAATTAGGTATAGTAACTAGAGAATCTTCCCAAGTGCGAATTCTCGTAGAGCGAAAACCAATAGCTTCTACTATTCCTTCTATTCCTGAAAGTAAAATATGATCTCCTACTTTAAAAGGCTTATCCATAAAGATCATAGCAGAACCAAATAAATTAGCAGCAGTATCTTTAGCAGCTAAAGCAATAGCTAGTCCTCCTATACCTAGTCCGGCTAGTAAAGACATGACGTTTACTCCCATGTTTTGTATGGCAACTAGTATCCCAATGATTACAAGTATAACTTTTATAGACTGACTTAAAAGTGGAATTAACTGCTCATCTAAAGGAGATTTGGAAATACTAGCTCTAAATTTAAGAAAATCTACTAGTAAACTAGAAAAACTATAAGCAAAATATACAAATACTAACCCGAGTAAAGTTTTTAAAACAAACTCCATGAACTTAAAGAGTTTTCCTTCTATTCCAGTGCTGTATAAAAACACAAACCAAAATCCTATAACTATAAAATAACCAATAGGCTTATATAAGTTAGTAATAATTTTTTCATCCCACTCTGTGCTTGTCTTTTTAGCTAATTTTAAAAGTAACTTAAAAAAAAGTTTAGAAAATAAGTTTAAAACTATACCGCCTAAGATGGCAAGAACAATTCCTAACCACTTCCATATTTCTAAGTTAAAAAATTTTTTTTGAGTCCATTTAGGTAAAACTCTTTCAGCCCAAGGTAATTCATATCCTGCACCATATCCCGAATTTTTGAGATAAGGTAAGTGTTTTACTTTTTGAAAAAACTCCCCTGCCCTAAGTACTGTTTCAGAACTAAACAAAAACTCTCCTGTTCTTGCTCCTTCTTCAATTTTTACAATAGTAATTTCTGTATCTGGAATAGTCCATTTTACAATAGGTAAAAGACTTCCTTCTGAAAAATCAGGAATAGTTTTATAATCTGGTACATATACCCTATCTATAGTTTCTTTTAAAAAGATAGCTGCTTCTTTAGCCTTTTCTTCTCGTAAAATGGGATTTAAATCTTTAGTATCTAAAGCACGTATAGCTTTGTTGATTTGAAGAAGAAGTTTTTCATCATTTTTTTCTCGACCTTGCCTATATTCATTCATGGCTTTGAGAAATTCTTTTATAGTTTCATTGGGAGAATCAAAACGTACGGGAGTTAGAGGGTTTTCTTCTGCAAAAAGTAAAAAGCAAGGAAACAAAAAACTTATTATCCATCGAAACATAATCCTAATTTGTAAAAGTAAATTTCTTGGTCAATCATAAGTTTTATAAATCCTATTGACAAAAACTTCTGTATTTAAGTTTCTTTGGAGTATACAACATTTTTTGAGGAATGCCTTTTTATGGTAAAAAATCTTTTAGAAATTCAAGATAACTTTGATGTAATTTGTATAGGTTCAGGAATGGGAAGTTTAACTACTGCTAGTTTACTAGCTCAATTTGCAAACAAAAAAGTTCTCATACTTGAAAAGCACTTTCAGCCCGGAGGATATACACATGAATTTCAAAGAAAACAAGGTAAGTTTCATTGGGATGTAGGAATTCATTATGTTGGAGATATGCAAGAAGGTGGGTTTTGTAAAACATTGATGGATAAAATTACTCGTAAAAAAGTAAAATGGAATAAAATGCCAGAGCCTTTTGAAAAGTTTATTTATCCTACACGTACTTTTGAACTTTATGGAGACGAAGAGAAATTTTACTCAGATCTCGTAACTAAATTTCCAGAAGAACAAGTACCTATAAAAAAATACTTCAAAGACATAAAAAAACTTTCTTCTATATTTGGAAAATCTTTACTTATGAAATCTTCTTCTCCTAGTTTAAACTCGTTTTCAGATATACTTGGTCAAGAAATTTATACAACTAAAGACTATATGGATTTTTATTTTAAAAATCCTGAACTTAAGTCTATCTTAGTTTCTCAGTGGGGGGACTATGGACTTCCTCCTAGTAAAAGTAGTATTGCAACTCATGCTAGTTTAGTTACTCATTATTTAAAAGGTGGATACTATCCAGTTGGAGGAGCAGGTAGAATTTTTGAAGCAATAGAGCCTATTATAGAAGAAAAAGGTGGAATAGTTCTTTCTTCTACAGAAGTAGTGGAGATTTTGTTTGACTCAAATAAGGCTATTGGTGTAAAGGCAAGATCTTTACGAGGTGAAAAACAAGAAAAAAATTTTTATGCCCCTACAATTGTTTCTGGTATAGGTGCATATTTAACCTATACTAAGTTAATTCCAAGTTCTATAAATGTTCCTTTTCGCTCAACGTTAGAAAAATTTTATATTCAAGAAAAAATGCCTTCTAGTGTCTGCTTATATATTGGTTTTTCTGAAAGTCCAAGTAAGCTAGGTGTAAAAGGTGAAAACTATTGGATTTTTAGTTCTTATGATCACGATGAGATTTTTACAAAGAGAAATAGTTGGCTTTACTCACAAACAGAAATTCCTTGTCTATATCTTTCTTTTCCTAGTTTAAAAGATCCCTTAGCTAAAAATCATACAGCAGAAGCAATTACATTTGTCGATTACTCTGAATTTGAAAAGTGGAAAAATGAACCATGGAAAAAGAGAGGAGAAGAATATTCTCTGTTTAAAGAAAAAATTTCTCAAAAAATTTTTTCTGTACTTGAACAACATTTTTCTGGATTTCGAGAAATTGTAGAGTACTATGAACTTTCTACTCCTATTACAAATGAGCATTTTACTTCTCATGTAGATGGTGCTATTTATGGATTAGCTTGTACACCCCAAAGATACGAAAAAGAAAAATGTCCTTGGTTTGAAGCAAAATCTGTATTTGAAAATTTATATCTTACTGGAGTAGATGCAGGGGGATCACCTGGGATAGCTGGAGCTATGGTAGGAGGCTTAGCTTGTGCAAGTGCTATATTAGGAGATCGTAATTTTCTAAAACAAATACTAAAAGGATAAATTTGTTGTTTGCGGAAGAGTAGTGCCACGGGGAATTGAACCCCGGTTACAAGGATGAAAACCTTGTGTCCTAACCACTAGACGATGGCACCATTTATATGAGTCGCTCGGGATTCGAACCCGAGACCCTCTCCTTAAAAGGGAGATGCTCTACCAACTGAGCTAGCAACTCATGTCGATATGACCAGATTATTTTTCAAAGTAATATTTTCAACTATTTTTTATAAAAAAACTCTTTATTTTTTTCTAATAATAGTATGAGCCCTATCAGGTCCTGTAGAAATAAGAGAGATAGGAACTTCAATTTGAGACTCTAAGAAGAGAATATAATCTTGACAAAGCTTAGGTAGTTTGTCAAATTCAGAAATTCCAGAAATATCTTCTTTCCAACCCGGTAACTCTTCATAGATAACTTTTACCTTATCTAAATTATAAGAAGGCATATAATCTAATTTTTTACCATTTAACTCATAACCTAAACCTACTGGAATTTTTTCATAATGAGAGAGAATGTCTATCTTTGTTAAAACTAAATCAGTTAGACCATTTACACGAGAAGCATGCTTCACCATTTCTACGTCAAACCAACCACAACGTCTAGGTCTACCCGTAGTAGAACCAAATTCATTACCTAAATTACGCATTTTTTCTGCTTCTTTATCAAAAACTTCTGTAGGAAAAGGCCCTTCCCCTACTCTTGTAGCATAAGCTTTGCTAATACCATAAACTTTTTCCAAGTATTGAAAAGAAATACCTGAACCAGAAATAGCCCCTCCGGTAGTAGAGTTAGAAGAGGTAACAAAAGGATATGTCCCAAAATCTATGTCTAATCCAGTTCCTTGTGCTCCTTCTAGAAGTATATGTTTTCCTTTTTTTAATTCTTGATGTAGATAATAAGAAGTATTTATAATCAAATGTTTTATTTTTTCAGAAACTTCATAAAGCTTATCAAAAATTTCTTTATAAGATAGTGCATCTGAATTATATAGTTTTACAAGAACTTGATTTTTCTTATCAACAATATTCTTTAACTTATTAGCTAAAATTTCTTTATCTAGTAGTTCACCAGCTCTAAGTCCTGTACGCATCATCTTATCAGCATAGCAAATTCCAATTCCTCTTTTAGTTGTCCCAATTTTTTCACCCGGTAGTGAAGTTGCTTCTATAAGAGAGTCAATAATTTTATGAAAAGGTAAGATAATATGACATGCGTCACTAATAAAAATTTTTTTATATACTTCAAAACCTTGATTAGCAAGAGCATCACACTCTTGAATAAAAAATTCTGGATCCAGTACAACTCCATTTCCTATAATACAAGTTGTATTTGGATAAATTATACCTGAAGGAACCAAATGAAATATATATTTTTTTCCATCCACTACTACAGTATGACCTGCATTTGCTCCACCTTGATAACGAACTATAATATTTGTATCCTTACTTAGGTAGTCTATTACTTTAGCTTTACCTTCATCTCCCCACTGTGCCCCTACTACTAAATCAACTGGCATTTGTTTCTCCTCTCAATAATTCTTCGATGCTATCAATTTGAAAAGCTAATCCACAAGCTCTTTTAGGTTCTCCAGAAAACTTTTCAAATAAACGATCATAAGCTCCTCCCATAACAATAGGCTGAGATTCTCTTCCAGAAAATCCATGGAACAAAAAACCTGTGTAATAGTCCATATCTCTTACTAAAGAAAGATCTAAACAAAGATCTATGTTTTTTAAATGAGTTTGGCAATATTGTAAAATATCTTCAATTTCTTCTAAAGATTCTTTGATTCCTAAGTTTAAATTTTTACTTTGAGTTTCTAAAGTTTGAAGGGTTTTTTCAGGATGATTAAAACTTAAAATTAAATCTAAAATTACCTCTTTTATACCTTGTGATAGTTCT
>Ga0308414_1001121_pt1 | contig 17453 bp, 19 predicted proteins | sample HotsprSampleOS50_FD_205667 | JGI IMG/M metagenome (GOLD analysis project Ga0308414, IMG submission 205667) | Hot spring phototrophic mat microbial communities from Octopus Spring, Yellowstone National Park, Wyoming, United States - 20090730_OS50 ...
GTCGTGCCCATTTCCAGCCCTCGCCAGACGGTCTGGCGAAGGACTCGATCCAATGGCAGCTTCTGTCCAGCCCTTCGCACGCGAGCCCATCACTGCTCTCCTCTTATCGCCTCCCGATCAAGGGGCCATCCGGAGTGATTTCCGAGTCGCGAATCCGCCTGCGCTGGACCGAACCGCACCAGAGCCTCTCCGCGAAGGTTGTTCCCCACGCGTTTCTGCTTCCCTTGCGTGCCGCGCATCATACACCAGCCTGCGTCGGGGGGATCATGTCTTCCTCGATTTGCCCCCGTGCCGCTGCCAGCCGGTTGATCTGCTCACAGCGCTGGATCACATTCTCGACGCGTCGAAGCAACTCGCGAGCGCCGCGGCACAGTCGCTCGAGCATTGGAAGGTCAGTCGGCAAAGGCATTGGCCTTGGACTGGGCTCGATTTGCAGGCAATTCTCGCCCGATGACCGTGAGCCCCTTGTGTGCCACTTGCGCTGAACCGGGCCGAACCGGGCGGTACTCAGCCAAACTCAACCGCGAGGATGGGGCAGTGCAATGCAAACGCAACGTCCGACTTGCGGGGTGAGGGATAGTGCCGCGAGCCGCCTTGGAGTCGAGTCCGCCGACTGCCACCGAGGAGCTCAATTGGATGCCAAGGCGGCTACTCGAGGCCACGGCTCAGGCAGTCTCCCTTACGGTCTCCCTTGCGAGCCTGGCTGAGCTTTGTAAGTGATTAAAAAGGAATGGTGCGCCCGGAGTGATTCGAACACCCGACCTACTGGTTCGTAGCCAGTTGCTCTATCCAGCTGAGCTACGGGCGCACGCTGCGGCTTCACTTGCATTATAACGGTCCGCAGGCCGGCCGGGCAAGATCCGTCCTCTCCGAGACCGACTCTGGCGGCGCCCCCGCCCCCCGTGTCAAGATGGCGCCATGACGCTGGATCTCAAAGGCAAGATCGCTCTGGTCACTGGCGGCACGCGCGGTATCGGGCGGGCCATCGCGGAAAGGCTTCTCCAGTCAGGCGCTTCTGTCGCGCTCTGCGGCCGGGATTCCGAACAGCTCGGACAGACGCTGTCTGACTTGCGCGCACGATTTGCGGGAGAAACCCTAAAAATCCTCGGCCGTGCCGCCGATGTTCGGAATGAGACGTCCATTCGGGAGTTGTTCGAATGGATCGATCAGGAACTGGGAGGGCCGGACATCCTGGTCAACAACGCCGGCGTCGGCGTGTTCAAGGATGTGGCCGCGCTCGAACCCGAAGAATGGAGTCAGGTGATTGAGACCAACCTGGGCGGAGTGTACCGGTGCTCGCACCACGCCGTGCCGCGCATGCGGCTTCGCGGCGGAGGCTGGATTGTCAACATCGCCAGCCTGGCAGGCCGCAACGCCTTTGCCGGCGGCGCCGCCTACAACGCCTCCAAGTTCGGTCTCGTCGGCATGAGCGAAGCCATGATGCTCGACCACCGCCACGAAGGGATCCGCGTCGCCTGCATCCTGCCCGGCAGCGTGAGCACCGCCTTCGGCCGCGGCGAGGCCGCTTCATGGAAAATGGCCCCGGAAGACGTGGCCGAAGCCGTCGCCGCCGTCCTCGCCATGCCGGACCGCACTTTGATCAGTCTGGTGGAAATGCGCCCGTCCCGGCCTCCCCGGCATTGAAACCAGCGGGCGCGGGAAAGGAAGACGACTTGGGTGATGCAATGAGAGTCCTCGACACGGCGGCCCAGCCGGCGCCGGTATCGGGCGATGGACGGCGTTTTCCGTTCTCTCGCAAATCCAACCTCAGAGCGGGCGGGCGCCTCCTCGCGCCGGAAGTGCTGGATCCCCGCCGCACCGGCAGCGAGGCGGCTGAACTTGAAGAGGGCCTCCGCGCGCTCATCGTCGGCCAGGAAGAGGCCATCCAGCAGATCGTCAACGTCTACCAGATGTATCTGACCGGACTCTGCCCGCCCAACCGGCCTGTCGCCAATCTGCTCTTTCTCGGGCCCACTGGCACCGGCAAGACCCGCATCGTCGAAGCGGCGGCGGAAACCCTCGTCGGCACCTCCCGCGCTGTCATCAAGGTTGACTGCGCCGAATTCCAGCACAGCCACGAAATCGCCAAGCTCATCGGCTCCCCGCCCGGCTATCTCGGCCACCGCGAAACCCACCCCCTGCTCAGCCAGGAGGTCCTCAACCAGTACCACACCGACCGCGTCAAGCTCAGCTTCGTCCTCTTCGACGAAATCGAGAAAGCCTCCGACGCCCTCTGGAATCTCCTGCTCGGCATCCTCGACAAGGCCACCCTCACCCTCGGCGACAACCGCAAAGTCGACTTCTCCCGCGCGATGATCTTCCTCACCTCGAATCTCGGCGCGGCCGAGATGCAGTCCCTTGTCAGCCCCCGCCTCGGATTTGCAGCCTCCGCTCCCGCCGAGCCCGGCAGCCGCACGGAGGGAAAGATCCGCCGCAGCGGCATCGAAGCCGCCCGGAAGAAGTTCACGCCCGAGTTCATGAACCGCCTCGACAAAGTCGTGGTCTTCCGCCCGCTCGGCGAGGCCGAACTGCGGCGCATCCTCGAGATCGAACTCAGCTTTGTGCAGCAGCGCGTTCTCGCGGCGTCGCCCGAGCGCGCCTTCATCTTCCGTCTCACCGACGAAGCCAAGGGGGCTCTGCTTGCCGATGGAGTCGACTTCCGCTACGGCGCCCGCCACCTCAAGCGATCCATCGAACGCATGCTCGTGCAGCCCCTGTCCAACCTCATCGCCACCGGCCAGGTGCGCGGCGGCGACGTGCTGTGCGTGGACTGGGACCAGTGCCAGCAGTGCCTGCGCTTCCTGCGCGAAGAAGAGGGCGTTTCCGTTCAGGCGCTGGCTGACATGCTCGAGCCCCGCATGCGGCCGTGGGTACGCTCCGCCGCCGCCGTCCAGCCGGCGCCCCAGAAGGCCCCGGCCGCCCGCGGCTCCCGCCGCCTGTGACCGCCGCCCACAGACCGGGTTCCCCCTCGCGCTTGCGCAGTTCCCCCCGGCCTTGGCCGGGGCTTCCGCATTTCGAGGCCCCGCTCTCTCTCCCGCGCTTCCTCCCCCACGGTTTCCCCCCGCCCTCGCGCAAAGGGCCCGGCGCCGGCGCTCTCACGCCCCCGGCTCGAACGGCCACACCGACGTCGTCGAAAAGCCGCCGTCCACGGCAATCACCTGCCCGGTGATGTAGTCCGAGCCGCACCCGGCAAGAAAGACGGCGAGCGGCGCGATGTCGTCGGGCGAGCCGAGCCTCGCAATGGGCTGTGTCCCCTTCAGCCACTCGCGCATCTCCGGGGCCTGCCACATGGCGCGGTTCAGGTCGGTGAGAATGAAACCCGGCGCAATGCAGTTGACCTGGATGTTGTGGCGGCCCCATTCGGCCGCGAGCATCCGCGTCAGGCCGGCCAGCGCGGCTTTCGTCGTTCCGTAGACCGAGGCGTAGGGCAGCCCGAGCACGGAGGTGAGGCTTCCGATGAAGACGACCTTGCCGCCGCCGCGCTCGATCATGCCGCGGCCGATGCTCTGGGTGAGCTCGAACAGCCCGGTGAGGTTCGTCTCCAGAATGCGCGCGTACTCCTCGGGGGTGTAATCGGTCATCGGCTTGCGGATGTTCATCCCGGCGACATTAAGAAGAATGTCGACGGCGCCCGCTGCCTCGGCGGCCCGGGCGCGCGACTCGCGCGAGGCGATGTCAAGCGGGAGCGCTTCGGCGCGGCGCCCTTCCGCGCGCAGCCGCGCTGCGGCTTCTTCAAGCGCAGCCAGATTCCGCGAAGCCAGCACTGTCTCGGCCCCGGCGCGCGCCAGCGCCCCGGCGATCGCCAGCCCGATGCCGCGGCTCGCGCCGGCCACCAGAGCCCTCTTGCCGTCCAGCCGAAACCATCTGGTCGGATCCATGCCTGTCAGCCTATCAGTTCAGCGCCCGCTTTTCTCTCACACCGCGCCCGCCCGTGCCGATAAGGGCCACAGAAAACAGGGAGGTAAGCCGCCCATGCCTGTAGATGTCATGATCGTCGACGACTCGGCCGCCATCCGCAAGATCCTTCACCGGGTGCTGCTGCAGGCCGATGTGCCGCTTGGCAAAGTGATCGAAGCCGGCGACGGAGTCGAGGCGCTGGAGAAGCTGAAGTCGACTAAGGTCGGCCTGATCCTCTCCGACATCAACATGCCGAACATGGACGGCCTGGCGCTGCTGGGCGCATTGAAATCGCAGGAAACCACCCGCAACGTGCCCGTCATCATGGTGACCACGGAGGGCTCGAGCTCGCGCGTGATGGAAGCCGTTAACCTCGGGGCCTCAGGCTACGTGCGAAAGCCCTTCACCGCCGAGCAAATCAAGGAGAAGCTCGCCGGGCTGTTCTGAACCGCGCCGCCCCTGCCAGGGAGGAATCCGTTATGACTCACGACAAGCTCGTTGCCTACATCCGCACCTCCACCCGCGACGTCTTCACCACCATGCTCGGGCTCGAACTCACCGACGGCGAGCCGTTCATCCAGGAGGAGGCCCCCGCGCCCAGCGACGGCGTGCTGGCGCTGATCGGCCTGGCCGGCCGCTGGGCCGGCTCCGGCGCATTTTCCTGCACCGCCCCGATGGCCAGGCGCCTGGCGTCGCAACTGCTCATGCAGGACTGCGAAGCCATCGATGAAGAAGTGCTCGACGCCGTGGGCGAGATCGCCAACATGGTTCTCGGCAACGTCAAGACCTCGCTCGAAGAGGAACTCGGCCCGATGGGCCTCTCCATCCCGACCGTGATCTATGGCCGCAATTTCACCACGCGCAGCATCGGCCACCGCAAATGGACCGCCGTCCCCTTCTCTTTCGACTCGGAGATCATCGAGGTCCACCTCTGCCTCGCGCCCAGCAAAGACCCGGCTTCCAACCGCATCCAGCGCGATCAGCCGGCGGCCTTTATTGCCATCGATTAGAGCCGCGCCATGCCTTCTCCCCAACCCCCCCCGCTGCGCTTCCTCATCATCCGGCTCGCGGGCCGCGATTTCGCCATCCCTGCCGCACGCCTCTGCGGCATGATGCTGTTCAACACGGCAGACCTCAGCGCAACTGACCGCTGCGGCCCGCTCCGCTTCTCGCTGCAACTGGAATCCCGCTCGCTCCCCGTGCTTGTCCCGCACGCCCTTCTCGGCCTCGAAGAGCGCAAGCCCTCTTCCCGCTCCTGCCTCCTCCTCGTCCGCGACCCGGCACGCCACGCCTCCCCCGCCCCGTCCGACGCCGCTTTCGCCCTCGCGGTCGATTCCGTCTCCCGCCTCGAAGAAGTGCCCCCGTCCCGCTACCGCGCCCCCGGCCTCATCCGCCTCGGCGAAACCTGGCGCGACGTTCTCGACCCCGACCAACTCTACCGCGCCGCCCTCGCCAGCCCCTCCAGCCGCACCACGAAAGAATCGGCCACCGCCGCTTTCTGAACGTTGCGCCGCTCCAGCCCGTCCCACCCGTCCACCTGCTCCACGGCGCTGCGCAGCCACTCAAAACTCACCCGCTCGGCCACCCTCTGCAGCCTCTCGCGCCAATCCTCGTTCCGCAACGGGCCGCGGCCGCTTTGGAGCAAAACCACGTCCTCCAGCAGCCCGTACATCGCCCTGGCGTAGTCGCCAAGCTTTTCGGACTTGGCCCCCAGCAGAGCCTGGCTCGCCTTTACCCAGTCGGCGAAACTCGCCGCGCCCGCCGCCGCTTCCAGCATCGCCAGGGCGAGCGCCCGGCGCCGCTCGTATTCTTCCAGATCGAGCGCCGCCGCCACTCCCGGACAGCCGCCCGCCAGCGCGACCCGCCGCCGCGCCTCCGCCCAGCCGAGTGCACGCGCCGCCTCTTCCATTTCAGCCTGGCTCAGCGGCGTCAGCCAGAAGATCACGGAGCGCGAACGGACCGTCGGCGGCAGATCGAACGGGTTGGCCGCCGTCACGACCAGCACAAGATGCGCGGGCGGCTCCTCCAGCGTCTTCAAAAGCGCGTCGGCGGCCTGCGCGCCGGCCCGGTCCATGCGGTCGACCAGGAAAACGCGCCAGCGGCCCTTGAGCGGCCGCAACTGCGCCCGGCTCCTCGCCAGCCGCATCTGCTGGATCGAGATCTGCCGCAGCGGACCCTCGGGGCAAAACGTCACAAAGTCCGGGTGGCTGGAGAAAAACAGCGGCTCTTCGGCCCGTTTTTCACTTGGCCATTTTTCCCTTTCTTCGAGAATTTTCCGGTTTTCTGGCAGGCTGAGATCGTCTTTTTCCACTTTTCGGGCGATCTCGGCCGCCTCTTCCGGCGCCTCCGAAGCCAGCAGCCGGGCCGCAAACCGCCTGGCCAGCGTGGCCTTGCCGACGCCCTCGGGGCCGGCAAGCAGGATGGTCTGCGCGATCCTGCCGCTTTCGATCATCCGCTCCAGCGCGGCCGCCGCCGCGCGGTTGCCAAAGAAGTTCTCAAACACGGCGCCTCCGGAACTGCTCCACGGCCTCCTGGACGCGCAGCTCCACCTCTTCCACGCTCCCGCGCCCGTCGACAGCGATGATGCGGGCGCAGCTCCCGGCCAGCGTCCGGTATCCTTGCGCGACCCTCTCGTAGAAGCCCGGCGCCTGCTCGTCCATCCGCGTGCCGCCGTTGGCTTCGTCCCGGTTGCGCCGGCGCGCCCGGCTCAGCCCGGTCGCCGCGTCGATTTCGATCAGCAGGGTCAGGTCCGGTTCGATGCCGCGGCAGGCGATGCGGTCGAGCTGGTCGATCCACTCGAGGCCGAGCCCCCGGCCGAAGCCCTGGTAGGCCCGCGTCGAATCCGTCCACCGGTCGCTCAGCACCGTCGCCCCGCGCTCGAGGGCAGGGCGCAGAATTTCGTCCACCGTTTGCGCGCGAGCGGCGAAATAGAGCAGCATTTCCGCCACCGGACTCATCATTTCATGCGCCGGATCGAGCAAAATAGCCCGGATTTTCCGGCCGATTTCCGTGGTTCCGGGCTCGGCCAGCTCGACCACGTCTTCGCCCCGGGCGCGCAGCCGCCCGGCCAGCCGCCGCATCTGGGTGGTCTTGCCGCTGCCGTCCAGGCCCTCAAAAGTCAGAAAGAGGCCGCGGCGGCTCGTCGTAGACATAGTGGAGCACCTTCTTCAGGTCTTCCCAAGCCTCCCGCTTCGCGTTCGGGCTCACCGACCGCAGGAGGAAGGAAGGATGATAGGTCGGCATGACAGGGATGTCCCGCCACCACTGCCATTGCCCGCGGAGCCGCGTGATCCCCTCTTTGGTTCCCAGCAGCGCCTTGGCCGCCGTTCCTCCCAGAACGCAGATGGCCCGGGGGTGGATGACGCTCAACTGCCGGAAGAGGAACTGGCCGCAAACGGCCATTTCGTCGGCGGCCGGGGCCCGGTTGTTGGGGGGGCGGCACTTGACCACGTTGCAGATGTAGACGTGCTCGCGGCGCACGCTCATGCCTTCCTTCGCCGCCGTGTTGTTGATCATTTGCGTCAGCAGCTGGCCGGCGCGCCCGACAAACGGCAGCCCCTGGAGGTCTTCATCCTCGCCCGGGCCTTCGCCAACGAACACAAGTTTCGCCTGCGGATTGCCGCTGCCAAACACGATGTTCGTGCGCCCTTCGCAGAGCCGGCAGCGGCGGCAGTCCCCGATGTCGGCGAGAATCCGCTCCAGCGAGTCTCCGCCCGGACCGGCGTCAAACAGAGGCGCGAGTCCGGCCTGGGCGGCGGCAGGCTTTGGCGGGGCAAGATGGCTTGCGGCGGCTGAGACAGCCGACCGCAGCGAGGCAGCCGGCGGGCCGGAGGCAGCGGCGGAGCGGGGCGCCGCGGCGGCAGGTTGCAAGGGTTCGGGGCTTGCGGCCGCAGCCGGCATGCGGGCATCGCTGTCCGGGTCTTGCGATTGCAGGGTTTCGTTCCTGGTTCCGGTGTTCTCCGGTGGCCCCGGCGGAGCCGCCGGGGAGGCAAAGCCGGGCCCGGCATAGAGCTCACGGATGCCGAGGTCCCGGTAGAACTCCAGCCAGCGCCGCAATTCGCGCGCGTCCATGCGGCCATCAGCTCCGGCTGTAGAGCGCGAGGCGGAGCTTGAGCGCCTCGTCGAGGATGCGGTCGGCGATTTCGCGCTTCCTGGCGCGCGGCAGCTCGATCACGTCGCCGGTTTGCGTGACGAGGGTGACCTCGTTGTCGTCGCTCTCGAAGCCCAGCCCTTCGGCGGCGACGTTGTTGGCCACCACCATGTGGCAGCGCTTGGCCTTGAGCTTGCGTTTCGCCTCCGACACCACGTTTTCGGTTTCGGCGGCGAAGCCGATGAGGAGCTGCCCGCGGCAGGCGCGCTCGATCTCGGCGGCGGCTTCGGCCAGGATGTCCGGCGTGGGGTCGAGTTCGAGCGACAGGCGGGTGGCGGTCTTCTTCATCTTCTGCGAAGGGACGTTGGTGACGTGATAGTCGGCCACGGCGGCGCTCTTGATGATGAGGGTGGTCTCCGGCAGATGGGCGAGCACGGCGTCGCGCATCTCGCGCGCGGTTTCCACCCGCACCAGTTCGACGTGCAGCGGCGGCTGAAGCTCGACGGGGCCGCTGACCAGAATGACGCGCGCGCCTCGCCAGGCTGCCGCTTCGGCCAGCGCGTAGCCCATCTTGCCGCTGGAGCGGTTGGAGAGGAAGCGCACCGGATCGATGGGTTCCCGCGTGGGGCCGGCGGTGACCAGCACGGTCTCGCCGTCGAGGTCGTGCCGGCGCGCCAGCAGATAGTGCGCCTCTTCGGCGATGCGGGCGGGATCGGGCAGCCGCCCGGCGCCGGTCTCGCCGCAGGCGAGATCGCCCTCTTCCGGTTCCATCACGGCGTGGCCGCGGGCGCGCAGCGCGTCCACGTTGGCCTGCGTGGCCGGGTGCTGCCACATCACCGTGTTCATGGACGGGGCGAGCAGCACCTGCCGGTCGAAGGCCAGGTAAAGCGTGGAAAGAAAGTCATCGGCCACGCCGTGGGCGAACTTGGCGAGCAAATCCGCAGTGGCCGGGGCGACGATGAGCAGGTCGTGCTCGCGCGCGACGCCGATGTGCTCGACGCTCGAGGCCAGAACTTCGTCGGGCGAGGCGCCGAACAGCGACGTGATGACCTTGCGGCCCGTGAGCGCCGCGAACGTGAGCGGCCGGACAAACTCCTGCGCCGCCGCCGTCATCACCACCTGCGGCTGAATGCCGCGGCGCGGGAGTTCCCGCACCAGCTCGGCCGCCTTGTAAGCGGCGATGCCTCCGCCGACGCCGACAACCGCTCGCCAGGACGCCATGCCGCGCTCCGGGTCAGAACTGCTCGCCGCTTCCGTTCTGCTCCGGCTGCTGCGCGGCCGGATCCCAGTACTGGATCAGCCCGCGGCGCACCTCTTCCATCGCCATCACCGTGGGTTTCTTGATGGTGCCCGGCAGCAGGGCGCGCTGCCCGCCCTGCAACTGCCGCGCGCGCTTGGCGGCGACGATGATGAACCGGTACACGCTCTGCTCCGGGTCGTCCGGAATCACATTGAAGGGCCGACGCGTATTCTCGCTCATGGGCGTGGCTCGCTCTCCTCGTCTTCGAACGTCTCGAGAATTCTGCGGACCCGCGCCTGCACCTGCTCGTCAGCCGAGCGCAGCCGGGCCGTTCTCACAATCCACAGCAGGCGCTCCGATGCCGCCTGCAAATCGTCGTTGACCAGCACGTACTCGTATTGGCCGAAATTGCGGATCTCCCCGGCCGCCTTCGCCAGCCGCCTGCGGATGACGTCCTCGCTGACGTCGCCGCGGGCGCGGAGGCGTTTCTCCAGCTCCTGGCGCGACGGCGCCAGGATGAAGATGCTCACGGCCCCGGGGAGCTTTGCCTTTAATTGTCGCGCACCCTGCACGTCGATGTCGAGCACCACGTCGCGGCCCTCGGCGCGCCCCTGGTCCACGTAGCGGCGGTGGGTGCCGTAATAATCGCCGAACACTTGCGCCCACTCGATGAATTCGCCCGCCTCGATCATGCCGCGGAACTGCTCGCGCGTGACGAAGTGGTACTCGCGCCCGTCCTGCTCGGCGCCGCGCGGGGCGCGCGTCGTGTAGCTGACCGAGAAGATGAGCCCCGGCTCGCAGGCCAGCAGGCTGTTGACCAGAGTGGATTTGCCCGAGCCCGAGGGGGCGGAGATGATGAAAATCTGGCTCATTCGAGATTCAGCGCCTGCTCGCGGATCCGTTCGATGTTGGCCTTGATTTCGAGCGCCAGCGAGGTGACGCGGAGCCCGAACTCGCCGGCGTTGCCGGTTTTCGAGAGAATCGTGTTGGTTTCGCGGCTCATTTCCTGCATGAGGAAATCGAGCTTTTTGCCTGTTTCGCCGCCCGCCTCCAGCATCGCATCCAGCTCGCGCGCGTGCACCTTGAGCCGGCCCACCTCCTCTGCAATGTCGCTCTTGTCGGCCAGGATGGCCGCTTCCTGCGCCAGCCGCTGGGGGTCGAAGTCGAGGCCCTGGGTCAGCTCTTTCAGCCGCTGTTCGAGCCGCGCCCGGTAGTAGTCCATCGCAGGCAGGCGGCACGCTTCCACCGCTTCGACGTCCCGGCGGATCGCGGCGTTGAGGTCGCGCAGGATGCGGCCGAGCTCGGCGCCCTCGCGCTCGCGGAACGCATCCAGCGCCGCCAGCGCCTGCTCGGCGGTCTCCAGGACCAGCGCTTCCAGCGCTTCCGGCGTTTCCGCATCGCCGGCCGCTTGCACCAGCATGCCGGGAATGCGCAGCGCCGTGTCCAGCCGCGGCTCGCCCGCCACCCCGTAATCGCGGCGCGCCTCTTCGATCGCCTGCAGATAGGCCTCGAACAGCGGGCGGTTCAGCGCCGCGCCTGCGGCTGCGTGCGCCGGGGTGAACTTGACGCGCAGGGTGAGGTGGCCGCGTTTCAAATGGCGCTTGGCGGCCGAGCGCAGCGCCGGCTCGAACGGCTCGAGGTCTTCGCCGACATGGACGTGCAGGTCCAGCCCGCGGTGGTTGACGCTCCGCGCCGTGGCGGCCACTTCGCCCAGCTCGCTCGAGCGCCGGGCGCGCGCGTAGCCGGTCATGCTCTTCAAAGCCATTTTTCAGTGCTCCCAATCCACCGACTGCAGCTCGTGCAGCCGCTGGTAAATGCCGCCCTGCGCCACCAGCTCCTCGTGCGTGCCCGTTTCGCTGATGCGCCCCTGGCTCACGACCACGATGCGGTCGGCGCGCCGGATGGTGGAGAGGCGGTGGGCGATGACGATCACCGTCCGGTTGGCCATGAGGTTGGCCAGCGCCCGCTGCACCAGCATCTCGCTTTCCGTGTCCAGCTGCGAGGTGGCCTCGTCGAGCACCAGGATCGGCGCGTTCTTGAGCAGCGCGCGCGCGATCGCCAGCCGCTGGCGCTGCCCGCCGCTGAGCTTGGCGCCGCGCTCGCCCACGACCGTGTCATAGCCGTTGGGCAGCTCGCGGATGAACTCGTCGGCCAGGGCGGCGCGGGCGGCTTCGATCACCTCCTCCTTCGCGGCCCCGGGCCTGCCGTAGCGGATGTTGGCCTCCACCGTGTCGTTGAACAGGAACGTCTCCTGCCCCACCATCGCGATCTGGCCGCGAAGCGACTTCAGCGTGAACTCGCGGATGTCCACGCCGTCGATGCGGACGGCGCCTTCCACCGGGTCGTAGAAGCGCATCAGCAGCGCCGCGAGCGTGGTTTTGCCGGCGCCGCTGGGCCCGACCACGGCGACCACCTCGCCTTTGTTCACCTCCAGCGTGATGTCCGCAAGCACGGGGCCGTTCGGCGCGTCGGGGTAGGAGAAGCTGACGTGATCGAACAGGATGGACTCGCGGAAGCCGTCCAGCGTGCGCGCGCCCGGTTTTTCGCTCACCAGCGGCCGGCGGTCGAGATACTCGAACACGCGCTGGCTGGCGCCGCCGGCCTGCTGGAAGATGCTGTGGATCCCCGCAAGGCGCTTGACCGGCTCGTACAGCAACAGCAGCGCGGTGACAAAGGACATGAAATCGCCGGTGGTCATCTGGCCGGCTTTGATCTGCTCGCGCGCGTAAGTCAGCAATCCAACGATGGTGACTGCGCCGAAGAACTCGATGATCGGCGAGGGCAGCCCCTGCATGGCGATGTACTTCAGGCTGGCCTGGCGGAAGCGCTGCGCGGCGCGGCGGAACTTGGCGCTTTCGATGTCTTCGGCCGTGAAGCTCTTGACGACGGCGTGCCCGCTGAAGCCCTCCTGGAGAATCTCGCTCATCTGCGCGGCCTCGTCCTGCGCGCGGCGCGTGCTGCGGCGGATCCGCCGCCCCAGCCGCGCCGTCGGCAGCAGCACGAACGGCAGCACGGTGACGGAAACCAGGGCCAGCTTCCAGTCGTTCTGCACCAGCACGTAAATCATGCCGGCGGCGGCGAAAATCTGCCGGAACCAATCGGCAAGCATCTGCGAAACGGCGATCTGAATTTTCTCGATATCGCTAAGAATCGAAGACATCAGCCGGCCGGTGGAGAGGGAATTGAAAAAAGCGTGCTCCTCGCGGATCACTTTGTCGAAAGTCTTCTGCCGCAAGTCCGTCAAAGCCCCGAGGCCGGCGTAGTTGATGAGATAATTGCCGAAATAATCGGCAATCCCCTTTACGAAAAAGACGAGTAAAATAGCCACCGCAACCAGCGTCCAGACGTTGTGAATGGGGAAAGGAATGAGCTGGTCCAGATAGAGATCGAAGCCCGCCCATTCCGGCACGGGCAGGGCGACGCGGGCCTCCGGCGAAGACGGCTCGAGCACCCGGTCGAAGACCGGCTTGAGCAGGACGGGCAGCATGGCGCGGCCGGCGCCCGAGATCATCATCAGCAGCACGGCCAGCGCCAGCACGGGCGTGTAGCGGCGGGCGTAGGCCAGCAGGCGCCAGGTTTCGGTCACCATGCCCGGGCCCTCAGGCGGTCCGCGGCCTCGATGGCGCGCTCCGCGGGGATCGCATCCAGCCCCTGCGGCGCGTGCAACAGCTCCGCGTCCGCGCGCCACGGCCCCCAAATGCGCGGGTCGGAGGGCCCGAACAGGACCAGCAGGGGCACGCCGAGCGCGGCCGCCATGTGGGCGGGGCCGCTGTCGTTGCCGGCGAAGAGCGCGGCGCCGGCGATCCAGCCTTTCACTTCGCCCAGCGGCGCGCCCCGCAACGTTTCAAAGTCCCGGAAGGGAGCGAAATCGTCGTTGGCGCCGCCGAGCACCACGGCGCCCAGGCCGTGTTCGCGCTCCAGGTGCCGCGCCAGAGCCACAAAGCGCTCCGCGGGCCAGCGCTTGGAGTCCGCGGCGGCGAAGGGATGCAGCACCGCGTAGGGCGGCCGCTGCGGCTTGACGGCGCCGTAGAGGGCGGCGCGGGGGATCTCGGCGCGGGGTGCGCCGAGATAAAACATGGCCGAGGCCAGATGTTCCGCCGTGTGCACGGGGCGCTCTTCGCCGAGGATCTGCTGCGCGCGGGGGATGCGGATGTTGTAGGCCCACGAATGGCGGAAGTGGGCGAAGCCGGCGCGGAGCCGCGCGCCGGCGGCGGTGAGCCAGGCGCTGCGCGTGCCGCCATGCAGATTCAGGGCGAGTTCCGCGCCCCAGCCCCGCACGGCTTGCAGGGAAGGCTCCAGGATGGCCGCCACGGCCGGGTTATGTTCGAACACCGCAGCGAAGCGCGATTCAACAGCAACCGCAACGGCCAGATCGGGGCGGTGGGCATGGAGCAGCGCCAGCGCGGGCGTGGTAAGCACGCAGTCGCCAAGCGAACGCAGGCGCAACACAAGCACCCGCGCCCCGGGTCTCAGGCGATCGAGCGCAGGCGCCATGCGAGGGGCTACTCTTCTTCGACGGCCGCCTCGCTGACCAGCATCACCGGGATGTCGTCCCGGATGGGATAGACGCGGCGGCACTTCGGGCACTTCAGCCCTTGCTGGTCCTCGGTGAGCTGGACGGGCTCCTTGCAGACCGGGCACACCAGAATATCGAGCAGATCCTGACTGATGGCCATGGACTTCCCGATTGTAGCAAAGCGGCCTCAGGCGGCCTTCATTTCTTCGCGGGCCTTGCGGATGACTTCGAGGAACTGACGGGCGCGCTCTTCGAAGACCTCGAACTTGCCCTCCTTGATGGTCCTGGCGTCGACCAGCTCGCCGCCGACGGCGACGGCGCAGGCGCCGGCTTTCAGAAAGTCCCCCGCCGTCGTGAGGCTCACGCCGCCGGTGGGGATCAGTTCGATCTGAGGAAAGGGGCCTTTGAGCGCCTTGATGTACTTCGCGCCGCCCACGTTGTCGCAGGGGAAGACCTTGACGATGTCGGCGCCGGCTTGCCAGGCGGCGAGAACTTCGGTGGGCGTGAGCGCGCCGGGCATGATGGGCTTCGAGTATCGGCGCGCCACCTCGATGGTCTGGGGATTGAGGGCGGGCGTGACGAAGAATTGCGCGCCGGCCAGCATGCAGATGCGGCAGGTTTCGGGATCAAGAACCGTGCCGGCGCCGAGCACCATCTTGTCCCCGAACTGATCGGCGAGCTTTTCGAGCACCTTCACCGCTCCGGGAACGGTCATGGTGACTTCCGCCGCGCGGATGCCGCCGTTGTAGATGGCTTCAATCGCCTTGTAGGCGCCATCAGCGGAAGGGGCGCGCACGACGGGCACGATGCCGATCTCGATGATCGAAGAGAGAATCGTCTCTTTTTTCATGCTTTGATCCTACCATCGGCCGCCCGGCGCCGCGCTATCCTGTGACCATGAAGCAGTTTGGCCTGATCATTGCTACCGCATGGCTGTCGGCCGCGCTGTTCGGCCAGCAGGGGCAGCCGCAGGAGAGCAAGCCCGCCCGCGAGGACGGACTCTATGCGACGATCCAGATCTCGCACGGCAAGGAGCCGATGGGCAGCATTGTGCTGAAGCTTTACGAACTGGAGTCGCCCGTCACGGTGCGCAACTTCGTCGACCTGGCGCTGGGGCGCAAGGCGTGGCCCGACCCCAAGACCGGTGCGCGCGTGCGGCGGCCGCTGTACAACGGGCTCACGTTCCACCGCGTGATTCCCGGCTTCATGATCCAGGGCGGCGACCCGCTCGGCACCGGCACGGGCGGCACGGATGTGATCAAGGACGAATTCCATCCCACGCTGAAGTTCGACATCCCCGGCCGGCTGGCCATGGCCAACGCAGGCCCGAACACGGGATCGTGCCAGTTCTTCATCACCGAAGTGCCGACGCCGCACCTGAACGGCAAGCACACGATTTTCGGCCAGGTCGTCGAGGGGCAGGAGTTGGTGGGCAAGATCGCGCGCGTGCCGCGCGACGGCCGCGACAAGCCGGCGACGCCCGTGGTGATGACACGGGTGAGCATCGAGCGCGTGGGCGCCGTTCCGGCGGGCGGGATCGTGCTGACGCCCCCGGCGAAGCCTGCGGCGAAGAAAGCGGCTCCGCCATCGAAGCCCGCCGCAACGCCCGCGGCGCCGAAAAAGTAGGAGGCGGACAACCTCGGCGCAAGGCGGCCCGGAGCCGCAGGATGGCCCTGCGCTGCGCAGCGCGAATCCCCCGGATCAAGGATCCAGGGGCGGGCCTGTGCGCCCGGCCTGAGGCGTCGTGCGCCGCTGGCGGGGGGCTGCGGCCCCCGATGGCCCGCGTCAGCGCACGGCCGCACCGGCATTCCCGAAAACGCCGGGGACGCAGGAAAGCGGATTGCCGGGCCGTCCTCGGCGCCTGCATTCTGATCCCGATGCCATTGGCGCACACGTTTCTGCCCATGGCCGGCGAGCCGCGGCTGTATCTGCCCAAGGGGCCGGAACGAATCCTGGCTTGTGGGGCGGTTCCAGAAACTATTTTTCGGAGGGAATCCGGATCGCCGCGCGGAATCGCATCCGGACGAATTTCGCATCGGCGGGATCCTTGCCCGGGACGATTTCGACGCGGATGATTTCGACAGTGCCGGCGCCTTTGCCGAGTTCCTCCGCCAGGCGCAGGATCTCCCCGGCGTCCCGTTGATCCCGGTCCTGGAGCAGGCCAAGGATTCGGGCATGGTCCGACTCGTTCAGCACGAACCGGAACTCGCGGGTGTTGCTGAACTGCCTGGCATCCGGCAGGAAATGCCACGCGTCGATTTGCAGCGGATTGGGGCCGCGGTAGGGAGGGGTCGCAATGGAAGCGAAGTCGGCATCGCGGCCGAGACAGGTACGGGCGATGGAAATGGACCAGGACTGCTCGCCGCCCGGCAGGAGGCAGAACACGAGGCCGCGGGACAGGGGGCGCTCGAACGATTCGCCCGCACGCAAATGCCCCGAAAAGCGCAGTGTTTCGGCGGGGCAGACCCAGCCGCAAGCGAGAGTGAGGAACAGGGCTGCTGTTTGCCGCACGGCTGATTGCAGTCTACCTTTTCCCGCCCGCCGTCGGTGACGGGACTCTGCGCCGGACGCAGGTCTGCAAGGCGCGCGGATCGCCGCCCGGTTTGACGGACGCGTTACACTGGAAGCAGAGGCCTTCCGAACAAACCGGAAGGCCGATTGCACAGCGAAAGGGGGCGTAACGGATTCGACGGGATGGGATCGACGAAGTGAGGCGTGCCGGGTTCCGAGCTCCCGTAAAACGATCGGAAAACCAAAACTGCCAATCAGCAGTTTGCCTACGCTGCCTAATTTTTAGGCAGCCGCTGAACGGCGGCAGGCCTGCGGGCCGCCGGGAAGCGTCATTTTCGCAGGCTGGGGTCGAGGTTGCCGCCTGAGGCCGAGATCCGAGATTCTCCAGGCTGGACGCCGCGCGGCCGCGCCGGTCCGGGCCGCGGCGTTGAGATTCATAGGCCGGATACGCACGTAGGCTTGCTTCGAAGAACCATTTCGGACGCGGGTTCGACTCCCGCCGCCTCCACCACCGCTCCAGTATTCAGCTCCCCTGCCCGGCTCAGCCACATCGCCGCCAGCGCGGGAACCGCTCGCTTCCGCAGCGCTTCCCCGCTCGCGGCTTCGAAAACCGGGATTGTCCGGCCTGCAACGCCGGGTCCTTTGCCAGGCGGATCCGGCTCCCGGGCACAAGGAGGGACGGTGTGCGCCGTTGGTGTGCCCCGGTGAGCATGGTCATGAACAGCCGCGCCCACAGGGATGCGAAAACCGGCGCCGGCAACGCGGAACCGGCAGCTCCAGGCGCCGTTCTCGACATTGTCCGGCAAAGATACTGAGATAAGTGGGAGTGCTTACTGCGCTGGAAAATGGCGTAGTTTCCGGCGCAGGCTGCCTCGTACGGGGTGTGTCTGCCGGGCAATTTCGATCCCCTGCGGAGAATTCGCAAGGCGACCAACCCGGCCCCATTGACACGCAATTCTGCGCGGGCTATCATCCCATGACCGGGGGGATTTCCTCATGCGGACTCCCAAACTCATGTGCTTTCAAGGAGGATTGCTGCTGCTGCTCTCCTTCCCGGCACTGTCGCAGAACCTCGATGTGACAGTGAGCGGCGGCGGCGGTTTTGAAGCGGTGTCCGGCATTACTGCTGTTGGGGCCTCGATCGGCGGACCCCATATTTCGAAGCATCGGTGGCAACTCGATTACCTGTTCCACAACGG
>Ga0308414_1001122_pt1 | contig 17438 bp, 21 predicted proteins | sample HotsprSampleOS50_FD_205667 | JGI IMG/M metagenome (GOLD analysis project Ga0308414, IMG submission 205667) | Hot spring phototrophic mat microbial communities from Octopus Spring, Yellowstone National Park, Wyoming, United States - 20090730_OS50 ...
AGTAGGAGGAGGAGATGAACCTTCCCTTTTCGCAACCGCTGGACAAAATCACCTACGGCGCACTCGCTGCCGCAACCGTCGTCATCCTCGCCTGGGCGCTGCGTGAGTTCGCGGGGATCGATTTGCCCGCCGAAGTGCAATCGGCGCTGACGGTGATGATCGGGTACGTCGTTTCGTATCTCGTTCCGCTGAACGAAGCGGAGACTAAAGCAATCGCTCAGACGTTCTACCGCAAATGACCGTTGACGAACTGCTGACAGACGAAGCCCGCGCTGCGGTGTTGCGTGCGCTGTTTATGATCGTTGTCAACGACAACGAGCCGGCAAGCGCGCGCGTTGCCGCCGCGCGGCTGTTTCTGTCGCAGTTCGAGGAACACCCGAACGCCGATCAGAGCGTACTGGTGATCGTCGATGAAGCGGCGTTCGTCAAAACGGTATGAGATACGCTTGCCCCAGTTGCACGCCGATCAACGCGCCGTTGCGGAACAGACCAGAAGCGCGCGGTTCGTGCATCTGCGCGCCGGGCGGCGGTGGGGGAAATCTCATTTACTGGCGCGAATGCTGGTCGAAGCCGCGCTGGTGCGGCGGCAGACGGTCGGATATTTCGCGCCGACCTACAAACTGATGCTGCCGGTATGGGAGCAAACGCGGCGCGTACTGCGCGCGCCGGTTGCGGACGAGTACAAAGCGGAACGGCGGATTGACACAACGACCGGCGGGCGCGTCGAGTTCTGGTCGCTCGACAACGAGAACGCGGGAAGGTCGCGCGGGTACGATCTGATTGTGGTAGACGAGGCGGGACTGGTGCGCAATCTCGAAACAATCTGGCGCGAAAACCTCATCCCCGCGCTACTTGACCGGCGCGGGCGCGCGATCCTCGCCGGGACGCCGAAAGGGCGAGGGGATTTCTGGCGTATCCACCAGAGCGCGATAGAAGACCCGCGCTGGGCGACGGTTCGGCGTTCAACGAGTGACAATCCGCGTCTCGACCCGGCAGATATTGCGCTGCTGCGATCTGCAATGACCGAACGCGCCGCGCGTCAAGAGTTAGACGCAGAGTTTCTCGACGACGGCGGCGCGGTGTTCCGCAACGTTCGTAGTTGTGTCGGCGAGATCGCGCGCAGCAACGAAGCAGCAGTGATCGGCGTTGACTGGGGGCGCTACGAGGACGCAACCGTATTCGCCGCGCTCGACCCGCAGACGCGCTGCGTCGTTGATGTTGATCGTCTGGTTGATGCAGATTTTGCAACACAGCGCCGCGCGCTGCTGGCGTTCTGGCAGCGGAACGGGTGCGGCGCGGTGATTGCGGAGGCGAACAGCATCGGCGCGCCGAACATCGAAGAATTGCAGCGCGCCGGGCTGCCCGTCCAGGCGTTTACGACGACCGCAGCGACAAAACCGCTGCTGATTGACACCCTCGCGCTGGTGCTGGAGCAGCGAACGATTGTGCTTCCCTCGCTGGAGTGGCTGCTCAACGAGTTAGAAATGTATAGCGTCGATATTTCCGCGTCCGGTCGCGCCCGCTACAGCGCACCGGAAGGCTGTCACGACGACGGCGTGATCGCGCTGGCGCTTGCAGTGTGGGGCGCGGCGCGCGGCGCTGAGGTGTTGTTTGATGTCTAAAGCGGTTGCACAACTGGTGCTGTCGCAGAGCGAGCGCTACGAGATCAAGGCGCTGAACCTTGAAGATTTTCTTCCGACCGCGTGGACAAGCGTGTTCACCGGCGACGGCGACGCGGTTGATGTTGAGGTGGCGTATGAGCGTGTTGCGGTGGTGCGGACAGCGGTGACGCTGCGCGCCAACGCCCTCGCGTCGCTGCCGTGGGAGATCACCACCAGACGCGGGTCGCTGGTGGCGTTTGACGCAGAGAGGTTGGCGGCGCTCATTCGCGGGATTGAGATTGATCTTTGTCTGTACGGCGCGGCGTATCTGTTGCGTGACCCCGCCGCGCCGCTCGGTCTGCGTCGTCTGCACCCGCGTACCATCACCCCGATCACCGACGCGAAACGCGGGCTGGTCGAGTTTACGCGCCGCGTGAACAACGTTGAAGTTCGACTTGAACCGGAAACAGAACTACTGCACATCTGGGAACCGTCTGTAAGAAGCGAAATCGAACCCGGCGTCGGGCTGGTGACGACCGCGCTGCTACAAGCCCGCACACTGCTTGCGGCAGAGCGGTACCAAAGCGCGTACTTTGAGCGTGGCGCGGTGCGCCCGACGGTGTGGATGTTCGCCCAGCGTCCGACCGACGCCGAGCGGTCGCGGTTCGAGCAGTGGTTGCGGCAGTTGGTCGGCGGCATTCGCAATGCGTTTCGGCATTTGGCGCTGTCGAGCGAGATAAAGACGGTGACGCTGGGCGACAAACTTTCCGACGTTATTCAGCCGGAACTGCTCCAGCGCGCGGCGGAACTGATGCTCACTGCGTTTCAAGTGCCGATGTCGTTGGTCTTCAGTAATGCGAGTAATTACGCAACCGCGCTGCGCGACTACCAAACGTTTGTTCTTCTCACAATACTGACCAGAGCGCGCGAAGTTGCGGCTATGCTGCAACCGCACTTTGCTGCGTATAATCAGATTTTACGCTGTAACGAGGCGCGCATCGACGCGGTGCAGAACTCGGAGTTGGAGAAGGCAGAGGCGATCCAGCGCTTGACCGGACAACCGGTGCTGACACTGAACGAAGCGCGGGCGCGGCTTGACCTCCCGCAGTTCGTTGAGGACGCGGCAGACCAAGAACTGCTGCGTCTGCGTAACCGGCTGGCGATAGCGCGGGAGGCGGTTGCTGCCGGTCTCGACGTAAGAACGGCGTTGCGGCTGGCGGGCGTCAACGGCGCGGTACCGGAGGAAGACGCAGCGAAAGCGCTGAAGAAAGACGAAGCCGAACCGGAACTGATGCCGCACGAGGTGCAACTGTACCGCGACCTCAAGCGCGCGTTTCAGCAACTACGCCAAGTGATGCTCGACGGCGCAGATGAGATTACGGCGCAGATGTTCAACGAGACGCTCTATCCCGCGATGCGCCGCAACATCGAAACAATTGCGCGTCTGTTCGCAGACGAAATGCGCGCCGAGGTCGGCGTTGCGGTCAACGTCGATGCGCTGCTGGCGGATTGGGCGGAAGAAGCGACGCGCCGCCAGGTGGAAGAGTTGCTCTATCCGTACACGCGCGACTACATCGCCCGCGCCGTCGCCGCGTGGCGGCGGATGCCGGGCGCAGACCGCGCCGAACTCGTTGCAATGATCGAACCGGTTGTTGGTGCGAAGCGCGCCGAGACCGTCGCCATCACCGCCGCGACTGAGGCGGCGACCGCGGGCGTGCGGGCGTACAGAGAAGGATTACGCGCCGAGCATAATCTGGAGTACGTGATGCTCTGGGAAACCGCCAACGACGAGCGGGTGTGTCCGATCTGCGGCGCGCTCCACGGCAAGCGCGAGGACGAGTGGGACGGGCGGAGCGGGCCCCCGGCGCACCCGCGCTGTCGCTGCGGCGTCAGACTGGAGCGGATCGATGCGGGTTAGCGTCTCTGTCGATCTCGACAACGCGCTGCACAAACTGCTGCCGCGTTCGGCGCAGATTGAGGCGGCGCTTGACGCGGGCGCGGCGGCGGCGCACAGCGTGATGCAGGTCTACCCGCCCCCGCCCGCCGGATCGCGGTATCGGCGAACGGGGAACTTGCGGCAGAAGCTGCGGATCAAGAAACTGTCGAAAACGTCGCGGATCGTCGAGAACACCGCGTCGTATGCGCGCTACGTCTACGGAATGCCGCAAGTGCGCGTGCATCGCGGACGCTGGGCGTCGGTGCGGGACGCGGCGGAAGCGGCGAAGAAGGAAGCAATCGCGGTGCTGAAGGGGAGGTGAGGAAATGGAGTGGCAGACCGCGCCCGGCGCGGCGCTGAAGGCGGTCGAGACGGGCGATGTTGAGGGGTTGCTGGTGGTATTCGGCACTCCCGACGCCGTTGACCTCGAAAACGAGTTTTTCACAAAAGAAACCGACTTCGGGCGACTGCGCGAAACTCCGATCTGGTTGAACCACGCGCAGCCCGTCAAAACCGCGTCGGGGGTTATCTTGATTGAGGAACCGGTCGGCTACGGCGCACTGGAGATGACCGATGAGGGGGTGATCATCCGCGGGCTGCTCGACGCGAAGTATCGCTACCTCGCGCAGATCGCGCCGGAGATGGGCTGGTCGAGCGGCACTGCGGCGCATCTGGTAATGCGTGAAGCGGTCGGAAAAGCGACATTCATCAAACGCTGGCTGCTGGGGTTGGACGCGAGCATCACGCCGACGCCTGCAGAGCCGCGCACAATGCTTCGGAATTATCGGCTTGTCATCAAATGAAGGAGGGAAGGAAGGAGATGACGGAAATCGTGATGAATCAGTCGGAACTCGCTGCCGAGATCGCCGCGCGGCTGCGTGACGAGGTGGCGGCGGCGGTGAAAGCGCGAGATGTCGGGGTCGCAACGGGTGCACCCGTCGCCGAAGGCGAGGGTTCGTTCGGCGACTTTCTGAAGTGCGTCGCATTCAACGACGTTCAGCGACTGCGCGCGGTCTATAAAAGCGCGAAAGCGCTAGACGAGACCACCGGCGCGGGCGGCGGGTTTCTGGTGCCGACGCAGTTTGAAGAGCGCATCCGCGCGGTCGGCGCGCCGATGCTGTTCGACCAGTTGGTTGCTGCCGGGCGCGGTCCGCTGATGTTGCGCACCAACGCGGCGGAACTAGCGCTGCCGGTGTTGGAGCAAGACCAGGCTCCGAACGTCGAAAGCAGCGCTTTGGTCGGCGGGGTGCGGCTGATCTGGCGTGAGCAGAGCGCCGATGTTCAAGAGAGCGAGCCGCGCTTCGAGCAGCGTATCTTCCGCCCGCACTCGGCGGATGCGTATGTCGCAGCAGCGACGGAACTCATCACCGACGCGCCGCAGGCGCTGGAAGATACGCTCGTCAATCTGTTTGGTCGCGCATACGCAGTGCTGAAGGCGCGGGTGATGCTGCGCGGAACCGGCGTCGGGCAGCCACGCGGGATCGTCGGGCACCCGGCGGCGATCAGTGTGACGCGAGCAACGGGCGGCACGCAGGTCGAAAACGATACGAACACTGTTTTGCAAATGATCCAGCGTTTGTTGCCCGGCAGCGCAACCGCCGTCTGGATCGCACACCCGTTCTGGCGCTCGCGCTTGATGGCGACGCGCTTGAGCGAAACGCTGCTCTATACCGTCAACGGGCAGTCGTTGGTGTACGGCGATACGCTTGCCGGTATCCCAATCGCGTACAGCGAGCACCTGCCGACCGTCACCAGCGCCGGATCGTTGGTGTTGGCGGATTTGTCGTACTATGCAATGGTGGAGCGCGCGTCGTTCAGCGTCGCCTTCAGCGAGCACGTGCGCTTCCTCAAGCGGCAGTCGGTGTGGTTGTTCGGCGTGCGGGTTGACGGCGCGCCGCTCGTCAACGCACCGCTTATTCTGGCAGACGGCGCGGGCAACAACACCGTAAGCCCGTTCGTTGAGATCGCAGCGGGTACGTAATAGGCGGGGTGTCACAACACGCTCTATAAATAAAAGAAACGAGTGTGTTGTGACACTGCTGAAAGACACCGGCGGTGGGGAGTACTACGTTTGGGTGAGGCGGGCTGTCACAACACTGCATAGAAAGAAAAGAAGATGCTGTGTTGTGACACTGCTGATGACCAACCCGCGTCGGGCGCGGGCGTCACAACAGTCGGGCGCTGTCATAACACATCATATAAATAAAAGAAGATGGTGTGTTGTGACGGCGGGTACGGATCAACGGCTGAACAATAGCGGGCGCTGTCACAACACGCTCTATAAATAAAAGAGATGCAGGTGTTGTGACGGCGCACTAGAGGAGGAGCATACGATGCTTGTTCAGGAGACCATCCAGCCGCTGCTGCGCTACTTCAACGCGAACGTAACAGCGCCTGCGGACACGTCGGTTATCAGCATCGCAAACGCACAGGCGGTGCGCATCGTTGCGCACACCGGGACGGTGACCGGTTCCGCGTCGTTGCAAGTGCACGTCAACGACACAAACAACACAAACAACTCGGCGCAGTTGACGGATAAGGCAATCGCATCGCTGGCGTCTAACCGCACCTACGAGATTTTCGTTACCGGCGCGGAGGCATATGCAGCGAAAACGCACGCATCGCATATGTTTGTACGCATCGCCGGAACGGGTACGGCGCAGATTGCGATTGAGATTTCGGCGTTCCCGGCGCGTGACGTTCCCGCGACGCTGCCGACCGACTGGACGCGCGTGCTGTGAGGTAAGCGATGTACGCGACGCTGGCGCAACTCAAGACGTATCTCAACATCACATCAACAGCAGACGATACGTTGTTGACGGATTTGATCACGCGCGCGACTGCGGTGATCGACCAGACGACGCGCAAGACGTTTAGTGCGCCGGCGGCGACATCTCGGACGTTCGGGCGCGCGGTGATGCTGTGGGACGCGCAGTTGAAGCGGGATTATCTGCTGCTGCCGTCTGGCGTCTACATCGCGCAACTCGTCGGCGCGGCAGACGGCGACAGTGTAGCGATCCCGCTTACCGAAATCGACACGCACCCGCCCGACGCGCCGTACACCGTCCTCGCGCGGCGCGACCGGCGCTGGTGCGGCGCGTCGCAGCAGGCGACGATCACCGCGCGGTGGGGCTACAGCATCAACCCGCCCGCGGATATCGTTCACGCAACGATCCGGCTGGCGGCGTGGCTGTACCGCCAGCGCGGAACGGCGAACGATCCCGACCGCCCAACGGTAATTGATCACGGGTTGGTGTTGCTGCCGTCGGCGTTGCCGGATGACGTTCGCGCAATACTGGAGCGCTACCGCGATGTCGTATAACACCGTCATTGACATTCTCAAGCTGCTGTCCGACCTGGCGGTGCAGTACAACAACGCTGTTGTTCCGGTTTGGTATCTCTCCACGCAGGCGAACTGGTCGGACGCAGCGCAACTTCCGGTTCGGATTATCCCCGTCCTCGGCGGGCTGCGTTTGGTGGAAGGCGGCGTCTACACCCCCACGCGCGCAACGCGCGCGGTGTGGGAGATCGACGATCTGCTGCTCGTGCGCGACGTTGGAATGGGGCGCGGCGTTGCGGATACGGCGGCGGCGCTGGCGGACTATATTGAGGATTACGTTGCGCAACTGCGCTTCGCGTGGTATGTTCGCGGCGATGTGCAGTTGCTCAACGTGAGCGGGATAGTGGACGTAATACGATACGGCGAGCGAGCGTATGAGGGCGTTGTGATGACGACGCGATTTGCGCACCTCATCCGCGCGCCGTCGCCGTAAGGAGAAGGAGGGTAGCAGATGGCGCACTCTGGAGTTATCGCCGGCTTGTATGCTGGCAATTTCGCGGTCGAAATCTCGACCGATACCACGACCTGGACGGCGGTTTCTAACGCGACGGTGAAGATAGACGACATTGAGTTGAGCCGCCCCAGCGGAGAAGCGTTTGTCGGCGGTTCAAGCGACTACGCGACAATCACCGTCGGGAAGCGTGAGCCGCTTGAAATCACACTGACGTTTCTGTACAACGAGGATACGAACTCTGCGATGAATACGATCTTTGGTCAGTTCCAAAGCACCTCGCCTCGCCTCGGTGTGCGTTGGTCGCCGCGCGGGTTGGTCAGCCAGGCGCGCGCCTACGCAACCAGCAATGACGGCGGGACAACGACGGGGTTAGGGGTGATCACCAACGTTACGCTCAGTGCGCTTGATCCGAGCGACGCGGAACCGTATGTCGCTATGGTGACGGTCAGAACGCCGTCGTTGCGACAGTACACGCTTGGAAACAACCCGACTAATCTCTCATAAGAGGAGGAGACGAGATGAGCACACCGGCAAATATCTACGACGTTGACGCGATCCGCGTAGACCGCGCGGCGCTCAGCATCCGCGACGCTGCGAGCGTGCTCAACAACGAGTTGACCGCGCCGGTGGTAGCGCGGCTGGTTCGGAAAGCGACTGGGGATCAGGCGGATCGGTTCCCGCTACGCGCGCTCAAGCGCGTGTACGAACGGGTGTTGCCGCAGATTTTCGAGCCGGACGAGGCGGTGCGGTCGCGCGTGGCGGGGCTGACGCCCGCAGTCGGCGAGATCACGCTCGGTGAGTACCACGAGTTTCTCGACGCCAGCGAACGGAAGATCGCGTTCCCGCCGGTGGCGGCGACATTGTTGATCAAAGCCTACGGTGAGGACATTCTCAACGAACCGTATGCCGCTGCCGCGCTGCTGCTCAAAAAGATTTTCGACGCAATCGGCGACGAGGGAAACGAGTAGCGCGGGCGACGGCGTTAGGTCTGCTCGACCTCGCGCCGCTGCCCGCCGCGTACACTGAGTTAGTGTTGTGCCGGGATATCTACCACTGCTCGCCCGACGCGCTTGACCGTTTGCCGCTTCAGCGCGTCGCGCAGCATCTCGCAGCGCTGCGCGCAGAGCGGCGGCATCAGGCGCTGGTCGCAGCGCATCAACGGAAACGTCGATGAGTGATGTCGTCATCAAATTGAGCGCAATTGACGCTGCAAGCGGTGTGTTGGAGCGCGTCGCCCAAAACGTTCGCGGCGTCGGTAAAGCCGCAGACGCGCAGCGCGGCGCGTTCGGCGCGCTGGAGCAGGTGGCGGTCGGCGCGCTGCGGCAGATCGGCGCGGCGGCGGTCAATCTGGCGGCGGCGGGGATTGCTGCGCTTGGAGATCAATTACGCACGAGTATCGACGTTGCGGCGAACTTTGAGAGCGCGCTTTTCAAGTTCCAAGCGGTGGCGGGCGATTCGTTGACGAAAGCCGGACTGTCGTTTGATGATGTCAAGCAGAAAGCGCTTCAGTTAGGTTCGTCAACGCAGTTCAGCGCACAGCAAGCGCTGGACGCGATGACGGAGTTAGCCAAAGGTGGCATCAACGTCAAAGATGTGATGGGCGACGCGACGGATGCGACGCTTGCCCTCGCCGCCGCTGCGCAACTCAATCTCGCAAACGCGGCTACAATAGTAGCCAAACAACTCGGCGTCTGGGGCGATACCGGCGTAACCGCCGCAAACGTCGCCGACCTTCTCGCGTCTGCGGCAAACGCGAGTACGGTTGACGTTGAGGAACTCGCGTTGGGCTTAGCAAACGTCGGCGGCAGCGCGAAAGTCGCCGGACTATCGTTTGAGGAAACGGTGCAGACGATGGCGTTGATTGCGCCCTCGTTCAGCAGCGCCGCCGACGCCGGTACGTCAATGAAAACATTCCTTCAGCGTCTGATTCCGACAACGAAAGACGCAACGCAGATGATGATCAAACTTGGGTTGGCGACGGAGGACGGAAAGTCAAAGTTCTTCGATGCGACGGGTAGTTTTATCGGAATGGAGGCAGCGGCAAAATTGCTGCACGACGCAACGAAAAATCTCAGTGAAGAGCAGAAGTTTTTGGCGTTCAACACCATTTTTGGCAGCGACGCCATCCGCGCCGCTGCTGCAATCGCCGAAGCGGGCGCGTCGGGTTACAACGAGATGGGACAGGCGATGCGCGACGCGGGCGGCGCGGCGCAGGCAGCGGCGATAATGCAGCAAGGGTATAAGTTCACGTTGGATCAGTTCAACGCAGCGGTGGAGACGCTGCAGATTACGGTCGGCAGCGCGCTGTTGCCGCATCTCACGCAGTTAGTCGCGGCTGCGGCGGAAGGCGTCAATACGTTCACCGCTTGGGCGTCCGGCATCCTCAGCGCCGCCGATCCCGTCGCGGCGTTGGCGGCGCAGATCGGGCTGGTCGGGGTGACGACCGACGGTGTGCAGCAGACGGTCGCCGTTGCTGCGGCTGCGATCTTCGCAGCGTGGGACACGCTGAGCGCCGCGCTTGCGCCGTCTGCGCAAACTGCGTGGGACGCGGTGCAGTCTACGGTGCAGACCGCGCTTGCGGCAGTGCAGCAAGCGATACAGTTTGCAACCGCGCTGGTGGTGCAAATCTGGAACGCCCACGGTGCGGATATTCTCGCGTTTACGCAGCAGACGTGGGACGGGATTATGAGTGTTGTTACTGCAGCGGCGCGGTTCGTTCAAGCCGCAATCGAAGCGCTGGTCGCGGCGGCGCAGTGGGTTTGGGAGAATTTCGGAAACGAAATTACCACCATCGCGCAGTTCGCGTGGAACCAGATCAAGATACTGACAGATACCGCGCTTACTGTGCTGCGCGGACTGTTTGAAGCGGGAACCGCACTGTTACGCGGCGACTGGAACGCAGCGTGGGTGGCAATCAAGGATATTGCAGAAACACTGTGGAACGGGATAAAAGCGTCGGCGGAAAATCTGATGAATACACTCTCGTCTCTGTTCCAGACGCTCTACCCGCGACTCGAAGCAGCGTTTAATGAGGCGATTGCAAGCGCGCCTTCGCTCGGCGAAGCACTGATCGACGGAATACGCAGCGGGGTGGAGAGAGCGGCGCGCAGTTTGGCGGAAGCGGCGGCGCAGGCGGCGAAGGCGGCGCTTGACGCAGCAAAGGCGGCGCTCGGCATCAGCTCGCCGTCGCGCGTCGCAGCGAAGGAGGTGGGCGTACCGCTCGCCGAGGGTATTCTGCGGGGATTGACCAAGGGGTTAGCGCCGCTGCCGTTGCTGACGCGCGACGCGGTGACGCAACCGCCTCCGGCGTCGTCAACGGTCAACGTCGGCGGCATCACCGTCAACGCCGCGCCGGGGATGGATGAGCGGCGGGTTGCGACGTTGGTACGCAGCGAAATTGATAACCTCACGCGCTTCGCGCGGTTCGGGAGGGTGTGAGATGCGAATACGGCAAATCGGAACGCTTGTCTTCGACGCGAACACCAACATCGTTGTTGACGAAACCAACCAAGACGCGCCCGGCATCGGGTTTCGCGTGAATAGTCTACTCGACCCGCAACCGTTTTCGGTCGAGATCGCGTTTCGGCGCGCGACGCGCCAGCAAGCGCTCAACGCAGTGAGCACGCTTGCGCGCGAACTGTACAGTTACGCGCAACGGCGACAAGACGGGCGGTATGCGGTCGCGGGCGGGGCGGTGGTGTGGGTGGAAGACGCAACCGGCGGAGCCTCGCTGCGGTCGTACCTACGCGACGCGGCTGTTACGCTGCTGAGCGTCGAGACGACATCAACCGGAGTTATCGCGCGGGCGCGGGTGACGGGGACGCTTATCAATCCGTTTCTCAACTACACAATTACGACAACGATGCTCACATCATTATTGCCGTACGAGCGTCGTATTGTCACGCTGGCGGGAACGAGTGATGCGTATCTCTATAAAAACTCTATAACACAAGAATACTACAATATGTCGGGTCTCTACAACGCGCTGCTGGCAATTGAGGGGTTGGAGAGCGCGACGGGAACGAGTCGCATTCTGGCGATCAATCCGACTTCGGTTTCGAGCGGAATCACAACGCAGAGTTGGAACGCGAGTTGGCAAACGCTGACGCGCGCCAACTTTTTTTCAACAACAAGCGGAACGATTACGTACACCATCCCCGCTTCTCCGCGTGATGTTTATCGTCTATTTATCGAGATTTACTGTCCAACGACGCCGCCGTCGAACGCGCGCTACTTCGTTTCTTGGTCTGGACAATCGCAGATTGCAGAGACGATTTCGGGAGATCGTTCGTGGTACACCCCGACGCTGATAGCAACAGAATCATTTTCATTTCCGCTAACGCTCGAAATCCAGAACGTACCGACAGGAACGTGGGTAATGCCGATAACGCTTATTCCAACCGACGGCGTGTACGTTTGGAGCATCATCACACCTCCGACGCTGAGTTCATACCGCGTTGTTGCTCTTCAGATCACTAACACGCCAGCGTTAGCCGCAGTCCCGCCCGGAATCGTCTACGGCCCGCCGGGGTTTGTTTCAAGCCGCTATATTGCAGTGTTCAACGGCTCGATGTCGCCGTCGCTGTCCGGCGCAAACTCCTTGATCAGTATTTATGCGTGCCAAATCGAACCCGCCGCGTTCGCGTAAGGAGACGGCTATGCTCGTTGCAATCACCAAACCGCATCAGCAATTCCCCGTCCCGCTCACCGTCGCCGACTACGAGTTTTCGACCTCTGACGACGGCGACGAGCGCGGGCGCGTCACGCTGCCGCCGGTTTATGCGCGCTCTGGAGTTATGACGCAGATCGGCGATGAACTGATCGTCTACTGTACGCAACTCTCGAAAACGATCTGGCGCGGGCAGATCGAGCGGATCGAGGAAGCGCGAGACGGGAGCATTACGTGGCACGCGCTGGGGTTCGGCGCGCTGCAACGAGACGCGCGAATATCGGTGGTGCGGAATATGGACGATGTGACCCGCTGGCAACCGGTCGGCGCGGGGTTTATGTCGAGCAGCGGGTACGATTCGCGCGGGGATTTGTGGGAGTATGAGATTATCGAAGTGGGGGGATTTCAGAACATACGAATACGCACAAAGCGTGACTTTGTAATTTCCAACACCACACTCTTCTTTCTCGCATATCTGTACGACCAACCGGAACGCTACGCGCCGATCTCGACAACCGAGCAGATTTCGGTGTTTTTTGTTTCTATGACCGGCTTGGCGACCGGCGTGTGGGTTGCGCCGGTTATAGCAATTCCTACCCCAGACGCATATACGCTAACACTCGGTACGTTTACCGGTCTTAGTGCGAACGGAGGGATTACTGCGACGTTCTGTTTTGGTTGGATAATCGGCGTGCAAGCGTCGGGAAACGAAACGACGGCGGGCGATACATCGGTTACGTTCCGCGCGACGATCAACACGCCCATTATCAACACCACACTGCTCAACCCGGCGCTGACCCTGAACGGCGGGTGTTGTGATATACGCCTACCGTCCATATACCACACAAAAATCACAAAACCTGATGCAAACGTGCGCGACATCATCGAGCAGAGTCTGACTGCTTCTGTCAGATACCATCACAAGCGCTTCTTGCGCGACCGCCCGCTGCCGATAATCGATTTTCGCACCGACAGTACGCTGACGTGGCGATTTCCAGAAATAGTGCGGACTGTAGACATCTCCAAAGCGCCAAACCGCATCTACGGGCAGTATCGCGGCTACTGGACGGATCATCTGACCGCAATGACTACGATCCAATCGCTTGAAACACGCCGACAACTCGCCTCGCGCATCGCAAGCGTCGGCGAGTACGGCAGCAAAGCGCTTGCGGAAGAGCGCCGCAACGAGGCTGCGGTTGCGCTGGATCGCCAGATCGCGCCGCTGGCGGTGGAACTCGATAATACGCGCTACGAGTTGATGCTGCGTAGTGGCGAGACCGTACCGAACTGGGCGGCGGATGTGAGTGATTACGCAATTGTGCCGGGATATTTCCGTAATGCGAAAATCGCATCACGCATAATCACACGCGAGCGAACGACGTACACCGTTTCGTTCAACCCGGATGATTTTGTGACCGCGCTGCGGTGAAGGGACATAACAATGCGACAACTCTTTCCCTACATCGGCGGCAAATACACAATTGCGCCAGAAATCAACCGGCGGTTCGGTGAGATCGATACGCGCATCGACGCCTTTACCGGCTCGTCGAGTTGGATACTCGCATCACCGCCGGTCAAACACGAGATCGTCAACGACCTCGACGGCTACGTTGTCAACTATCTGCGTGCGGTCAAGTACGCGCCGGATGAGGTTGCGCGGCATCTGGACTTCCCGCGCGCCGAACTGGAGTTGATCGCGTATCACCACTACACCAGAGACCGACTGCCCGAACTCGTCGCGCGGATGGGCGGCGACCCGGACTACTACGATCCGATTCTCGCAGCGCGGTGGGCGTATGTGATGGCGCATAAATACGACCCATCGCTCAACAAGTCCGGCGGCTGGCTGGTACACGACGGGCGGCTTATCTACAAACGCGGCGCGGGACGAATACGCGGCAGTCTGACCTTATCGCATCGGGTGCTTTCCCGTCTCGTCAAAGAACGTCGCGTTTCCGAGTACGTCGCCGCGCTTTCCGAGCGACTACGCAACGTTTGTATATTCTGGAACGACTTTGAAGTTGTTGTCGAAAAAGCAGACCGTTCCGAATTCGGCGTTGTCGGGGTTCTTTTAGACCCGCCCTACCCGCGCCATCTGCGGGATTACGACTACGACACCGACGACGCGGACATCTGGAACCGCGCGGTGCGCTGGGCGGTCGCCAACGGCGACAATCCCAAACTGCGCATTGCGATCTGCGGCTACAACGACGCCGACAGCGACGCGCTGTTTCCGCACTCGTGGCGTCGGTTCGTCTGGCGACGCAGCGGGTTAGGGCAGTATAAGGATAAGGAATGCATCTGGTTCAGCCCGCACTGCGGGGGAGGCGGTGATGATTGAGGATAACCCGCTGATCTTTGCGCCGCACAGCATCAGCGCCGAGACGTTCCGGCGCGTGCTGCGCGCCGCGCGTAGTCCGGCGTTTGTCGAGACGGACGCGCTGCTGGCGGCGCTGGATGCGTGGGGCGCAGATCGCGGCATCGCGCTGGCGTTTTTCGCGAAAGAAAGCAGTTACGGGCAGCGCGGCGTCGCAGTGCGCACGCGCAATTGGGGCAACCTCCGGTGCGGCAAGCGGATGATCGCGCAAACGCCGCACCCGTTTGCCGTCTACGCGCGCTGGGCGGACGGGTTGAACGACTGGTGCGAGTTGTTGAAAGAGCACTACTGCAAGCGACGCGGATTGTGCCGCTTGCGCCAGATACTGCCGCGCTACGCGCCGCCCAGCGACGGCAACAACCCGGAGCGCTACGCGGATTTTGTTGTAGCGCTGGTTCGGCGTTGGCAGAATGAGGAGCAGCAATATGGACATCGTTGAAATCTTCCAACTATTGGCAGCGGGTCACGTCGGGCTAAGCGCGCGCGACTATCTCTGGAACGCGATCTTCGGCGCAATCGGCGCGACGACGGCGTATCTCGCAGACAAAGAGGGCGTGGTGCTGCTGCCGCGCTACGACAAAGAGCAGCACAGCGTCGAGTTGGGCGCGCTGGGGAGGGTGCTTACCGGCGCGGGAGCGGGCGTGCTGGTCGGCTACTCCGGCTACATCCCGTTTGTCGCGGGCGTCGTTGCACCAACACTGCTACCGGCGCTGATCGACAAAATCGCTTGGTTTGTGGAACGGAGGCGGAAATGAAACTCGACGTTCTGTTGCTTATCAGCGCGTTCGTCCTCGCATTCGTCCACCTCGACGCAGCGCAAGTCGCAGCGACGGCGGTTGTGCTGCTGCTCGTTGTGCGGATCGAGCGGGCGCGGAAGGCGGGGAAAAGAAAAGCGCCCCGGCGAGTTGCCGGAGCGCGGAGCGGCGACGGTGGGGGCGTCTAGTACTCTTGCACATCGACCGCCAGTGCTACCAGCGCGTCAACCGGGTTTGCAGCGGTTCCGCGCCGGTACACCGTCTGGTCACCGTCGTCAACCAGCGCATCGGCGACCCAAATACCGACGCCTTCAAACCAACGAATTTCGACGGACAGCACCGACCGCTGAGAGTAGTAGAGCAGCAGCGCGACCAGCGCTCCGGCGCGGCGCTGGTATTCGACGGGGATTGACGTAGTTCTAAAGATGTGGACGTCAACCACCCGCAGAATGCCGTCGCTCATCACCGGCTCATCGCCGTCTCGTGTGCGAAGGAACGCCCATCCGGTGTCGTTCCAGCGCTCAACTTGGATAGTGTGCCCAGTCATAGGAGGCGCTTCCTTTCTAAGTAGAATTGTCACGTCACCAGTATACCGCGCCCCAGTGCGGTTGTCAAGCGGGAAAAAGAAAAGCGCCCCAGCAAGTTGCTGAGGCGCGAAGACGGTTAAAGCGAGGACTAGTAGCGCTGGATGTCGGTAATGAGTTCAATCATCGCCTGCACCGGCGTCTCGCCCTCGCCGCGTTTCAGCCGCTCTCGGCGACCGAGAACAACGAAGGCGTTGGCGACCCAACTACCGCCGTCGGTCTGCCAGACCTCGACGTTTTTGACCGCCGGGTCGCGAAACAACAAACGGATCAGCGCGCCCAAATCGAACTGATACTGCTCCGGGACGTGCGTCCCAACGAGCATCTCATAGTTCAGTGGGCGAACGAGGTCTTTATCCGTCGCCGGACAAGCCGGGTCGCGCGAAACGACAAGCATAAGTTCGTCGTAGTCCTTATAGCGTTCGATCTTTACCGAAGTGACCATAGTAACCTCTTTACAGATAAGTGATTGTCACGCCCAGAGTATACCGCACACCCGCCCGTTTGTCAAGAGTCAAATATCAACCGAAATCCACGCCGAAAGTCCTTGACAGATGGAAACTTGTGTGTTAGTGTTGCGTCTGGATCACCAGACGCTGCAACAAACGCGGAGGCGGCTGCGTCTTATCTTATAGTAGTAGCGGGCTCCGACTTAGGAGAAGGAGAAGGATATATGTCTATCACAATCGCGGATTACCTCGACCTTCTGTACGGCGACGACGCCGCTGCTTTTACGACCGTCAGCGTTAAACTCGCTGATGGTCGCTTCGTTTGTCAGACGTTCAGTCTCTCGCAGCGCGCCGAGATCGTCAAACACATCGAGCGCCATCTCGCATACGACATCTACATCAAACGCGCTTCTCAGTACGTCAAGCCGGATCGCGGCTCATCGGGCAGCGCCGACATCGCGTACTTCCAGCGCGTCATCACCGCCGACATCGACATTCAATCCGCAGCGCACAAAGCGCAGACGCTTCCGGCGTCGAAAGACGACGCGCTGAAACTCATCACCGAGAGCGGCTTACCGGAACCAACACTCGTTGTCCACACCGGCAACGGTCTGATGCCGATGTGGGTTCTGCGCGAACCGCGTTGGGTCAATGACGTTGCGCCGGTACAAGCGGGCGTTGAAGCACAGTTGCGTCTCGCAGCAGCGCGCTACGGCTGGACGTTGGACAACACCGGCGACGCCGCGCGTTCGATTCGCGTCATCGGGTCGTACAACTGGAAGCAGCGCCCGCAGAAGAAGCCAGTCACTATTATCAGAAACAGCGACCGCTACTACGACCTGAACGACTTCGCCCGGTTCGCCCGCCGCCCGCTCCTCGCGCCGAAGCGCGTCGGCGGCGCGGCAACGCGCGAGACAATCGAAACGCTACTGAAGTACATCCCCGGCGACGGACTTGAGTACAATATGTGGCTTGCGGCGGTCTGGGCTACCCAGTCGGCGTTGCCGGAAGACGTGGCGACGGAGGTGCTGGACAACTGGACATACGACTGGGAGAAGCACCGGAAGCCCGATCACGTCGAGAGCGGGATCGGCGTTCTCGTCAACCTCGCCCGACAGTACGGCTTTGAAGGGACGATCCCCGGTCTGCGCGGCGGGTACGTTACGTCGCCGGAACTGCCCGACGCGATGCGCATCAATCAGCGCTACCTCGACATCGAGATTGACCCCGACGATCAGTACCCCAACATCGTTGTAATTCGTTCCGCAAAAGG
>Ga0308414_1001128_pt1 | contig 17374 bp, 13 predicted proteins | sample HotsprSampleOS50_FD_205667 | JGI IMG/M metagenome (GOLD analysis project Ga0308414, IMG submission 205667) | Hot spring phototrophic mat microbial communities from Octopus Spring, Yellowstone National Park, Wyoming, United States - 20090730_OS50 ...
ACCCGTGCGAAAGACATGGGCCTGGTTCGACTGGATGCCGATGCCGAGCAGGAGCACCGCGTCCACGTCAGGATGGGCGCAGACCAGCTCGAGCGCCTCGGGGATCGTGTCGCGGGTCTCGCCGCCCGCGAAGTCGATGGGATTGTTGCGGCTCCAGCGCGGCGGCAGCATGCGATCGAGCCGCTCGCGGAGCGTCTCGGGCAGAGGGATGAGCTCGAGCCCCGCAGCGCTGCAGGCATCGGCCGCAAGGACTCCCCAGCCCCCTGCCGTGCTGCAGACGACGACGCGGCGGCCTCGTGGCAGGGGCTGGGTGGCGAAGGTGGCCGCCCACTCGTACGCGTCCTCGACTGTCGGTGCACGCAGCGCGCCGAGCTGGCGGCACAGGCCGTCGAAGATGCGATCGTCGCTGGCCAGCGAACCCGTGTGGCTCGCAGCGGCGCGTTGGCCAGCCGCTGCGACGCCGCCTTTGAGGAGAACGAGCGGCTTCGCGGCTGTGACCCGGCGAACCGCGTCGAGGAAGGCTCCTCCGTCGGCCACCCCCTCGAGATAGGCGAGCACCACGGCGGTGTCGGGATCCACGGCGAAATACGCGAGGTAGTCGGCGATCGTCGTCTGCGCGGAGTTCCCGCACGAGATCGCGGTGCTCACGCCGATGCCGGTGAGCACGGCGTAGTTGCAGAAGGCCGAGACGAGGTTGCCGCTCTGGCTGACGATGCCGATGCGGCCCGGCGGCGGAAAAGGCGCGACGATCTGGGCGCAGAGCGAGGCGGCGGGGGTGACGAGGCCCTGCCCGTTCGGGCCGGCGAGCAGGAGACCGAGCTCGTCGGCCGTGCGCACGAGTTCGGTCTCGAGCGCCTTGCCGGTCTCGCCCGTCTCGCCGTAGCCGCCGCTGGCGACAAAGGCCGCCCGCACGCCGCGGGCAGCACAGCGCCGGAGCAGGGAGGCGTTGGCGGCAGCTGGCGTGCACACGAAGACGAGATCGGCGGCTCCGGCCGGAACGTCGGCCACGTCGCGAAGCACCGCGTGGCCGAGAATCGTTCCGCCGTCCCGGTTGACGGGGAACAGCGGTCCGGGGAAGCCGTAGCGCAGGAGGTTGTGAAACGCCGCGAAGCCGAATTTCCCCGGATGGCTCGACGCGCCGGCGACGATCACCCCGCGCGGACGGACGAGCGGCTGGAACCGCGCGCGGAGGGTCGCGGCGTCCGGCGCGGGACGAGGGCCCGCCTGTGGGCGAGGCGCTTGCGGGTCCAGCACCACCAGGGCATCCACGGCGACGGGTAGGCCATCGGAGCGCACGATGAGCGGATTGACGTCGACGGCGTGAACCTCGGGCCGCTCGAGGGCGAGCCGACCGAGGCCCTCGAGCAGCTGCACGAGCGCCCTGCGGTCGACGGCTGCCTCGCCGCGCAGGGGGCCGAGCAGCGCTCGGGCGTGAAGCGCGTCGAGCAGCGCCTCCGCGTCGCCAGGGCCGAGAGGCGCGTGCCCGAAGACGACCTCGCCGAGCGCCTCGGTGAAGATGCCGCCGAGCCCGAAGACGACGCAGGGGCCGAACTGCGGGTCGCGTACCAGGCCCGCGATGAGCTCGCGGTGGCCACGGACCTGTTCTGCCACGAGGAGGTGGACGGCCCCGTCGTCCGGCTGAGCCGCGGCGAGCAAGTCGGCTGCTGCCGCGCGAACGGCCGCCGCGTCGCTGCACCCGAGCCGGACCAGGTTGCGCTCCGTCTTGTGCGCGATTCCGCTTCCCCCGAGCTTCACCACCACGGGAAAGCCGAGGCGGGTCGCGACGCTGACCGCCTCCTCCGGCGTTGTCGCCAGTCCCTCGGCTGCCCTGACGAGGCCGTATCGCTCGAGCAGCGCCTTCGAGTCGTGCTCGGAAAGCGTGCGCAGGGCGCGCGGCTGGCTCATCGCTTGGCGATAGGCCCTGCGTCAGACCTGTGCGCTGGGACGCTGCTTGAAGGCCTCCCACCAGCGGTGCACGTTGCTCGCGGCGGGCTCGATCGGGATGCCGCCGAAGCTGGCGAACTCGAGCGCGGCAAAGAGCGTACAGTCCGCGATCGTCGGGCGATCCCCGCAGACGAAGGGCTGACCGTCGATGCGCTTGTCGAGGACCCAAAGCGCCGCAGCCAGGCGGGGGCGTGCGTTCTCCGCCGCCTCGGCCGACTGCTTCAGCCGGCTCGCGAAGAAGGGGCTCGTGTTCTGAAAAATCGTCGCGACGTTGAGGAGCACGCCGATCTCGCAGAGCCGTTCGGCTTCTCGCACCCGCGCCCGCTCGAGCGGCATGCGGCCGATCATGGGCGGCTCGGGGTGGAGCTCTTCGAGATACTCGATGATGGCCAGCGACTCGGTCAGGCACGTGCCGTTGTCCAGCTCGAGCACGGGCAAGCCACCGAGGGGGTTCTTCGTCGCCAGGAACTCGGGGCTGCGATTGGCGCCGCTGACGATGTCGACGGGCTCCAGGGGGATCGTCAGCCCCTTCTCTGCGAGGTACACGCGGACCTTCCGCGGGTTGGGGGCGAGGGCGAAGTCGTAGAGTTTCATCGAGGTGTCCTTCCGTTGGTCCGAGGGGGCCGAACCGGCCTATGTCGGCGCGGGCAGATGACGCAAGCCGGAGGAGGGCTCAGCGCAGGATGGCCGCGAGCACCAGGAACTCGCCAGCCATGCCGACGAAGAAGGCGATCGTGCGCGCGATGGGAATCCCCGCGACGTAGATCGCCGCATGAGCCACCCGTGCCAGGAAGAATACGGTGGCCCCGAGGGCCGACAGATCGCTCGCCTTGCCACCGGCATGCGCCACCAGCACGAGCGCCGCGAAGACCGGCAGGCTCTCGAGCAGGTTCCAGTGCGCGCGCTGCGCGCGGCCGGCCCACGCCGGGAGCTTCGGCTCGGGCGTGTCGCGATTGCCGAGTCCCCAGGCGACAGCTCCCGGCGTGCGGAGTCGGCCGAGCAGCGTGATGACCGGAAGCAGCATCGCCAGGAGGGCGCTCCAGGTGAGCATCCAGAGGTCGGTCGTGAGGCCTGTCGCCATCGCGAGCGTCTCTAGCACGCCGGGTCGCGGGCTGGCATCCTGCCCGCACACGAAGGGAGGTACCGTGGCGATCGTGCTGCGCGACAAGGACACCGACCGGGAGCTGGGCACTATCACGGAGGACCAGCTCCAGTTTCTCCGCGACCAACTCGAGGAAGAGACACCGCAGGACCAGGATTACTACCTGACGGAGGACACGCTCGAGGCATTCGCCGAAGCCGGGTGTGATCTGACGCTCCTCGCCCTGCTCCGCAAGGCCATGGAGGGACGCCGCGAGCTCGAGATCCGCTGGGTGCGGACCTGACGGTTCTGTGGAGGCGATGCTCCGGCGGGCTTTCAATGCCCGCGTCGCCGAGATCCTCCCCGAGCCGACGCCGCTCGAGCCAGCACGGCTGTTGAGCGCCCGACGCGGCCAGGCGGTCTGGCTCAAGCGGGAGGATCTGACGCCTGTCTTCTCGTTCAAGATTCGGGGCGCCTACAATCGCATCGCGCAGCTCGAGCCCGCCGAGCGGGAGCGGGGCGTCATCGCCGCGTCGGCGGGAAACCACGCCCAGGGGGTGGCCTTCGCGGCCCGCCAGCTCGGCATTGCGGCGGTCATCGTGATGCCGCGCACCAGCCCGAGCATCAAGGTCGAGGCCGTGCGTCGTCTCGGTGCGCAGATCGAGATCGCGGGCGACGACTACGCCGCGGCCGCCGCGCACTGCGAGGTCCTGGCGCGGGAGCGGGGCCTGGTGACCATTCCACCCTTCGACGATCTCGACGTCATCGCCGGTCAGGCCACGGTCGGCCTGGAGATCCTGCGCCAGGCCCCCCGCGAGCTCGCCACGATCCTGGTGCCCATCGGGGGCGGGGGCCTGGCTGCTGGCGTTGCGACCGTGGTGAAAGAGCTCCGGCCCGAGGTGCAGGTGCTCGGCGTCCAGGTCGAGGACTCGGATGCCATGGCGCAATCGCTCGCCCGTGGCGAGCGCGTGCGCCTCGAGCACGTCGGTCTGTTCGCCGACGGTGTGGCCGTCAAACAGGTTGGCGTGCACACCTTTGCGCTTTGTCGGCGCTGGCTGGATGGGATCGTGCTGGTGACCGTGGACGAGATCTGCGCGGCGATCCGCGACGTCTTCGAAGACACGCGGTCGGTCCTCGAGCCAGCCGGCGCGCTCGCCATCGCCGGGCTCAAGCGTGCCGAGCGCGAGGGCCGCTTGCCGCGAGGGCTCGCGGTGGCCATCGCCTCGGGGGCCAACATGAACTTCGCCCGGCTCGGCTACGTCGTCGAGCGCGCCGAAGTCGGCGAGCAGCGCGAGGCCATCTTTGCCGTCACCATTCCCGAACGCCCCGGCGCCTTTCTCGCGTTCTGCCGCGCGATCGGCGAGCGCAACGTGACGGAGTTCAACTACCGCCTGGCGTCACGCAGTGAGGCGCACATCTTCGTCGGGGTCGAGGTGTCGGGTCGAGACGAGGCGCGCCGCCTGGCCGCGGAGCTGGCCGCAGCGGGCTACCCCTGTCTCGACCTCAGCGACGACGACCTGGCCAAGACGCACCTCCGACACATGGTCGGCGGGCGGACCCCCGACGTGCGCGACGAGGTCCGCGTCACCGTCGAATTCCCCGAGCGGCCGGGCGCGCTCTTGCAATTTCTCACGCAGCTCGGCGCACGCTGGAACATTTCTCTCTTCCACTACCGCAACCACGGCGCTGCCTTCGGCCGGGTGCTGTGCGGGCTGGAAGTGCCCCCTGCCGAACGGGACGAGCTCCGCGCGCGGCTCGACCGCATCGGTTTCGAGTATGCCGACGAGACGGAGAACGTGGCCGGACGGTTCTTCCTCGGCTGAGCCTTGGCGCTCACGGCGCGGCCAGCGGTTCTCCGACCTCCTCGGATCGCCTCGCGAACGCCGCGGGCGGAGGGACTGCGCTTCGCAGCGGTACGGGGGTGTTCCAGAGCTTCCAGAGCGACCAGGCCGCGAAGATCGGCGCGCCGATGGCCGCGGCGAGTAGAAAAGGCTCGAGCCAGCCCGCCCAGGTGAGCGGGACGATCAGATACAGGACGTCCTCGAGCTCGAACGGCCCCGCGGAGGGAGGAGCGAGCACCGTCTGGCCGATCCGGCGGGCCCGCGCACCGCGCGCCAGGAAGATGCTGACGAAGGCCACGCCCGCGATGGCGCCCGCCGCCAGCATCCACCACCCGTACGGCCCGTGGCGGAGACCCGCCCCCATGCCAGCGAAGAGCGCGATCTTCACGACGAGCTCGGTCACCCGATCGTAGACGTGTCCGACCCAGGAGGTGGTGCCCTGGGCCTGTGCGAGCTGGCCGTCGGCGTGGTCGAGGATGGCCGAAGCCACGAAGAGCAGCGCGCCGAGCTGCGCGTAGCCTGCGGCGTAGCTCCCCGCAGCGGCAAGACCGACGAGAAGCGCCGCCGTCGTGACCTGCGAGGGACTGACGGGCGTGTCGTAGAGTGCGCGGACGAGCGCGTCTGCCACGCGTCGGTCGAATGGCTTGGTCGTCACGATGGTCCTCCTCGCGCGCCGACTAGCGCAAGCGCAGCGCCGGGTCCATACACTGGCGATCGCAGCACCCTCAGCCTCGCGACCGGACGCGGGCGAGGCCGCCATCGACGCCGAGCACCTGTCCGGTGACCCACGACTGCTCGGGATCGAGCAGCCACACGATCGCCGAGGCGATCTCGGCAGGCTCCCCGATGCGGCCCAGCGCGTGCAGGGCCGTCGACGCCTTCAGGCTGGCCTCGCTCGCGGTGAGTCGTTGGGTGAGCCCCGTGCGCACGAGCCCCGGCGCGACACAGTTGACGCGAATGCCGCGCCCTGCGTACGAGGCGGCGGCGGCGCGTGCGAGCCCGATGACCCCGGCCTTGGCGGCGGCGATGGCCTCGTGATTTGCCAGCCCCAACCGCGCGGCCGCTGAGGACATGAGGACGATCGCGCCGCCCGTGCGCGTCATGACCCGCGCCGCAGCGCGAACCGTGACGAACGCCGTCGTGAGGTTGGCGGCGATCGTGTTGGCCCACTCGTCGTCGGTGGTGAGGTGCGCCGGTTTGAGCAGGAGGGAGCCGACGAGGTTCACCACGCCATCCACCCGGCCATAACTCTCCACCGCCTCAGCGAGACAGCGCTCGACATGGCTCGGACACGTGGCATCGAGCACGGCGGGATGCGCGCCGATCGCGGTCGCGAGCTCGCGCACGCGCTGTGGCGTCCGCGCAGCGACGACCAGGCGCGCCCCGCGTGCCACGAGGCGCTCGCACACGGCGCTGCCGATGCCGCCCGTGGCTCCAAAGATGACGTGCACCGTATCGACCATCGTGCCTGCGTGCCACGGCGGCGAAGCTGTTCCTACTGGGCCGTCATCGCGCGGTCGCTCCGCCATCCGGGCGACGCCTGTGGCGACTGCCGTGCCGCCACGGCACGACTTCGGTGCTGGTCCGCCCCTTGCAGCCCGCCGCCGCGATGCCGACGATCACGGAACTGCTGCGCGAGGCCTCGGAACGCAACGCCTCCGACCTCCATCTCTCGGCTGGCGAGCCGCCGCTGCTGCGGATCCACGGAGATCTGACGCGAAGCGACCATGGGCCCCTCGATGCCCAGGCGGTGCTCGCGCTCGTGCACGCGATCATGACCCCGGCCCAGCGTGAACACTTCGCGGCCGAGCACGAGCTCGATTTCGCGACCGAGGTCGAGGGCGTCGGACGCTACCGCGTCAATGCCTTCCAGCACAGCCGCGGGCCCGGGGCGGTATTCCGGACGATCCCCACGGTCGTACCCTCACTGGAGACCATGGATCTCCCCCCGATCCTGAAAGAGCTGTGCTCGCGAGAACGGGGCCTCATTCTCGTGACGGGCCCCACCGGCTCGGGGAAGTCGACGACGCTCGCGGCCATGGTGGACCACGTGAACCAGACCTGGGACGGTCACATCTTGACGGTCGAGGACCCGATCGAGTTCGTCCATCGTCCCAAGCGCTGCCTCGTCAACCAGCGCGAGGTCGGGCCGCATACCCACTCGTTCGCCAACGCCCTGCGCAGCGCGCTGCGCGAGGACCCCGACGTGATCCTCGTCGGCGAGCTGCGCGACCTCGAGACGATCGCGCTCGCCATCACGGCCGCGGAGACCGGGCATCTGGTCTTCGGCACCCTGCACACCTCGAGCGCTCCCAAGACCATCGACCGCATCATCGACGCGTTCCCGGCAGGCCAGCAGGCCCAGATCCGGACGATGCTGTCCGAGTCCCTCGAAGCCGTGATCGCCCAGACCCTGCTCAAGCGCAAGGGCGGCGGCCGCGTGGCGGCGTGCGAGGTGCTCGTGGGCGCGCCGGCGGTGCGGAATCTGATCCGCGAATCCAAGCTCCACCAGATCCCCTCGATGATGCAGACGGGGCAGCGCCTCGGCATGCAGACGCTGGACATGGCCCTGCAGGACCTGCTCAAGCGGGGGTTGATCGAGCGGGATCAGCTGCCCAAACCGGCAGCGCCCGTGGCGGCAGGCGGCGTGGCCGCCTAGGCGGATCCGACCTCGCCGCGGAAGCGCGCTCGCTGCTCGGGCAACGCGAGACCGGCACGGACACGGAAGGCCCCGGCCGGTCTCGCGCAGACCGCCTGTTGTCCGCTCAGAACTGGTAGGTGAGCCGCAGGTGCGTCTCGGAGCGCCGCGAGTTCAGCCCGGCGAGCCCCCACGTCTCGAAGATGGGCGTCGAGGTGCCCTTGGGTGTGACGAAGTAGCGCTGGCCGATGTTCACCACGAAGTCATCGCGGACCACCCAGTCGACGGCCCAGAAGGGCTCCATGCCCCAGGAGTTGACCACGTCGATCGCGATGCCCGCCGTGGGGATGACGGACCCCCCGCGGTAAAAGGCGAAGCTGGCGAGCGTGACGATGCTCTCCCATGCCCGGATCTTGTCGCGGAACGAAACCTCCGGTCCGCGCAGCCCCGAGGGCAGGTCGAGCCCGCCCACCAGACACTCTCCCTTGCGCTGGCGATAACGCTTGCGCTGATCCGCGGAGAGATTGGCTACGGTCTGGGCCTCGCAGCTCGGGTGATTCGGCATGTAATGCCAGAACCACTGTCCGGAGATGAAGAAGGTGCTCTTCTTGTTGAGGGGGCGAATCCAGGTCGGCCGGTCGAAGCCGATCATCCCCTTCCACATGTTCTTCTTCGTCACGCCCGGTAGCGCGGGTGTGGAGACCACAGAGACCTTCGAGACGTCGAAGAATGGCAATCCGACGTCGTACACTGTTTCCAGGCGAAAGACCGCCTGTGTGTACTGCTCGTCGGAGTAGTTGGCCGAGAGGCCGATGGTGTGGACATACGGGCTGATTGCCTCGGCAGGAAAGATCCCGCGCGCGTATAGTCGGTCACGCTTGCGAGCGTTCTCGGGCGTGTCGAGCAAGGCGGAGAGGGGAGCGTAGTTGGTGCCGTCGCTGCCGTCGAAGCGCTGGTAGAAGTAGTTCAGAGTGAACTGCAAACCCTGCGGCGTGATACCGTGGTAACGGACGCCGACCTGGCTATTGTCCTTGGGGTTGCGATGCCAGTCGCCCTGCCCGAACAGCTTGGTGTTCTTGATGAGCCGGTTGCACGCGCGCTGCCCACGCCGAGGACCGTTCGGGACAGTGTAATCGCTGATAGTGCACTGTCCGAAGTAAAACGCGCCATCGTAGGGATTCCGCAGCGGATCGTAGAAGGCCAGCCCCCAGGGCCGCGGCAGGAAGGCGTGCTTGGTCGGGTACCAGTCGCCCGGATTCCAGAACCACTCGAGGAAGCTCTGGGAGAGCGGCCCGACCTGGCTGAGGTCGTAGAGGAACTTGAACATCCAGGCGGGGCGTCGGATCTCGTCCCATCCCCACGCGGGTGGGGGGATCTCCTGCTGGAAGTGCCAGCTGTAGTCCATGGAGCTGGCGCGATCGAGCATGCGGAAGTTGTCGGTCTCGCCCCAAACGATCTGCTGGCGGCCGGCGCGGATGGTGAGCGGCACCCCGCGAAGCTTGAGATCGATGTAGGCCTCGCGCAGCGAGTTCTCGAAGGCGTAGGCGTCGAGTGCATCGTCGCCGAGTCCTTCGAGGCCGAGCAAGTTGCGCGTAAACCGCCGGCGGACAGGAGGTTTGCCCGGACGCTCGACCGTGATGCCTTCCTGCGTCGCTGCTTCGAAGACGTTCTTGTCCGCGTTCAGCCCGTAGACGTTCCCATGAATGTCGCGCTTCTGTGAGACATCGGGCGTGAAGGTGTAAATGCTGTCGTAGATGCCCCGCCAGAGCACCGTCAGCTGCGACCGCTCGACAAAGGGGATGTCGTACTTGTCGATGAGCTTGCCCCCTTTGAGCCAGTTGTACTCGAGGCGCAGCCGGGCGACGTTGCGGTTCTGGACCAGCTGGTACGTGCTGGCGTCGGGATGCCGGATGAGGTTCTGCGACTGCAGGTTGCCCGAGACCTGCAGGTCGCCGAAGCGCAAAGTCGCCTGGGCCCTCTGCCCCGTGCCGCACAGGCCCACCCCGGCCATCGCGACGACGACGATCGACCGCCACCGGAAACGCGTCATGACCCCTCCCTTCGCGAGAGAACCGCCGTCGCCTCTACCAAACTTCCCCCCCCGGAGGCCAGCGCTGCGTGCGGAATCTGGTACGAGGGCGGGGATGTCCACGCTCCCCCTTGCGGCCACGGTCCTGCTGCTCGCCGCGGGCTGCGGGCTCCAGCGGCTCGAGGACCGGACAACAGCCCCGCTCCTGCCTCCCACGGCCCTCGAGGTCGTTGCGGACCTGGAGTACCCGCCGGGAAACGTCGCGGTGTCGGCCGAGGGGCGGATCTTCTTCACCTACCATCCCGACGTCAGCCCCCCCGTGAACGTGCTCGAGCTCCGCGGCGGGACACCGGTGCGGTACCCGCCCGGCAACCTCGTGGCCTTCGAGACGGTGCTCTCCCTCCGCATCGATCGCCAGGGTCGGCTGTGGACCCTCGATCATGGTCGCTTCGGCTGGGGACAACCACGACTCACCGCCTTCGACCTGGCGAGCGACCGGGTCGTCCACGTCTTCGATTTTCCGCGGGCCGTGGCCGGGTTCCCCTCGATGCTGAACGACTTCCAGGTGTCGCCAGATGGTCGATGGATCTACATCGCGGAGTCCTCGCCGCTGTGGAACCGCCCGGCGCTCGTCGTCTACGACGTCGAGCGCCGCGCGAGCCGCCGGCTGCTCGATGGCCATCCCGCGCTGGCGCCCGCGAACTACCTCCTCCAGGCGCCGGGCCGGGAGATGTGGATCTACGGGCTCCTCCCCCTGCGGATCGGCCTGGATTCGATCGCGCTCGACCGCGCCGGGGAGTGGCTCTACCTGGGGCCGCTCAGCGGGGACCGGCTGTACCGCGTTCCCGCCGCCCTGCTCCAGGACGCGAGCGTGCCGGCCTCGGTCCTCGCCTCCCGGCTCGAAGACTGGGCGCCGAAGACCATCTCCGATGGGCTCACGACCGACGACGACGGCCGCGTCTACCTGACCGACCCGGAGCATTCGGCCATCCTGACGATCGGGCCGGAGCGGATGCTCACGACGCTGCTCCGCGATAGCCGCCTGCGCTGGCCCGACGGGCTCTCCTTCGGTCCGGACGGTTGGCTGTACGTCACCTGCAGCGCGCTGCACCAGGTGCTCTTCCGCTCCGCGTCCGCGCGCGCCCAACACGCCCCCTACCAGATCTATCGGTTCCGTCCCGGGGCGACGGCCGCCCCCGGGCACTGAGCGCCTCGGGGCCGGGTAGCAAGGGGGCGTCCCGCACTGTAGAAACCTCCGCGCATCATGACGGGTCTCGAAGCCCTCGCGCTCGCCAACAAGGACTACGTCGCGGACCTCTATCGTCGCTGGAAAGCCGACCCGCGATCCGTAGACGAGCGCTGGGCGATCTTCTTCGCGGGCTTCGACTTCGCAGCCGAGGGCGCAGACGGCTTCGTCGCCGAGACGGCCGCGAGGCCTGAGGGCGCTGTGCCGGGCGGCGAGGCGTCCGCACCGGTGCTCGGCGTGTACGACCTCGTGCACTCGTACCGGGAGCTCGGGCACCTGGTCGCGGCGATCAATCCGCTCGCCCCGCCTCCGCCGGGGCATCCGCTGCTCGATCCCGCCATGTTCGGATTCCACGAGGGCGACCTCGACCGCGTCGTCGACTGGGGGGGATTTCTCGGCGGACAACGGGGCCCCCTGCGCGAGCTGATCGCACGACTGCGCACGACCTACTGCGGAACGATCGGCGTCGAATACCTGCACATTGCCGATGCCGAGCAGCGCTTCTGGCTGCAGGAGCGCATGGAGCCCACCCTGAACCAGCCGGCGCTGTCGCGGGAGGAGCGGAGTCGCATCCTGGACGAGCTCGTCTGGGCCGAGGGCTTCGAACAGTTCCTGGGGGCGCGCTACCCGACCGCCAAGCGGTTCTCCATCGAGGGCGCCGAGTCGCTGGTCTGCATTCTCTACGAGCTCATCGAAACCGGCGGCACGCTCGGTGTCGAGGAGATGGTGATCGGCATGCCGCACCGCGGACGGCTGGCGGTCCTGGCGACGGTCCTGCGGAAACCTTACGAGATGCTGCTCGCCGAGTTCGAGGGCAGTCTGCTGGCTCGGGAATTCCAGGGCGATGGCGACGTCAAGTACCATCTCGGCTACTCCCGCGATTACACCACCCGCGATGGTCGGCGGGTGCATCTCTCCCTGTCGCCCAATCCGAGCCATCTCGAGTGGATCGACCCGGTCGTCGAGGGGATCGTGCGTGCCAAGCAATGCCATCTCGGCGACGCAGACCACAGCCGGGTGGTGCCGGTGCTCCTCCACGGCGATGCGGCCTTCACCGGGCAGGGCATCGTCGCGGAGACGCTCGGGCTGTCGGAGCTCGCGGGCTATCGCACCGGGGGCACGATCCACGTCATCGTCAACAACCAGATCGGCTTCACCACGCCGCCGGAAGCGCTCCGCTTCACCCGCTACGCGAGCGACGTGGCGAAGATCATCGAAGCGCCGGTGTTCCACGTGAACGGCGACGATCCCGAAGCCGCCGTCCACGTCGCGCGGCTCGCCATGGCGTTTCGCCAGCGCTTCAAGAAGGACGTGTTCATCGATCTCGTGTGCTATCGCCGCCACGGACACAACGAGCTCGACGATCCGACCTTCACGCAGCCCGTCATGTACCGGCAGATCGCCGCCCATCCCACGACCCTCGCCCTCTATCGCGCGAAGCTCACCGCGAGCGGGCACTTCGATGCCGCGGAGATCGATCGCCGCCAGGCCGAGTTCCGCGAGCTCATGGCGGATGCGCAGAGCTACGCGCGGGATTTCATGCCGCGGCAGCCGGTGTTCGCCTTTGGCGGATTGTGGAAAGGCCTCGGGTGGGCGGGCGAGGACTGGAGCGCCGAGACGCGCGTCGGCCGGGACGTGCTCGAGGAAGTGGCGCGTGGCCTCGTGCGACTGCCCGAGGGGTTTCGGCCCCATCCGAAGGCGATGAAGCTGATGGAGCAGCGCGCCACCATGGTGCTCGAGGGCGGGCCGATCGACTGGGGATGCGCCGAGGCCCTGGCCCTCGGCTCGCTCGTGCTCGAGGGGACGCCCGTGCGCTTCACCGGCCAGGACGTGGGCCGGGGGACCTTCAGCCACCGGCATGCCGTGCTCTACGACCGGGAGACCGGCGCCCGCTGGGTGCCGCTGGCGCAGCTCCGCGCCGGCCAGGCCCGTTTCGAGATCGTCGACAGCATGCTCTCCGAAGCGGGCTGTCTGGGGTTCGAGTTCGGCGTATCGCTGGCCGACCCGCGGACCCTGGTCGTCTGGGAGGCGCAGTTCGGCGACTTCGCCAATGGGGCGCAGGTGATCATCGATCAGTTCGTCGTGAGCTCGGAGTCCAAATGGCAGCGCATGAGCGGTCTAGTCATGCTGCTGCCGCACGGGTACGAGGGACAAGGCCCCGAGCATTCGAGCGCACGGCTCGAGCGTTTCCTGCAGCTCTGCGCCGAGAACAACATCCAGGTCGGCAATCTGACGACCCCGGCGCAGTACTTCCATGCGCTGCGCCGACAGATCCACCGCCGCTTTCGCAAACCGCTCGTCCTGATGAGCCCCAAGAGCCTGCTGCGCCACAAGCTGGCGGTCTCGCGCCTCGAGGACTTCACGGCGGGCGAGTTTGCGCCGGTGCTGGACGATCCGGCCGCGGCAGCCGGGGCGCACCGCGAGGGGGAGTGCATCGATCGCGCGCGCGTCCGGCGCATCCTCCTGTGCAGTGGCAAGATCTTCTACACCCTGCTCGTGGCGCGCGACGAGCGCGGCGCCGATGGCGTGGCGATCGTGCGAGTCGAGCAGCTCTATCCCTTCCCGCAGGAGGAGATCGGCAGGATCCTGGCCGCCTATCCGCCCGATGCGCAGGTCTTCTGGGTGCAGGAAGAGCCCGCCAACCAGGGGGCGTGGCTCTTCATGTCCCACGCCCTGCAGCCCGTGCTCGGTGACCGCGGGCTCGTGTACGTCGGACGACGGGCCGCAGCGAGCCCGGCGACCGGCGTCTTCAAGGTCCACCTGCAAGAAGAGGCCGACCTGGTAAACCGCGCCTTCGGTCGACTCTGAGCCGCGGGCAGCGCGCGGAGGCACTCTATGTTCGAGCTCAAGATCCCGACCCTCGGCGAATCCGTCACGGAAGGCGTCATCGTGCGCTGGATCAAGCGCGATGGCGAGCTGGTGGCGCCCGACGAGATCGTGCTCGAGCTCGAGACCGACAAGGCGACGACGGAGATCCCGAGCGAGCGCGGAGGTGTGCTGCACATTCTCAAGCCCGAGGGCGAGACCGTCGCGGTCGGCGAGGTCGTGGCGACGATCGACGAGGCGGTGGCCGGCGAGCGCGCGGGATCGCCGCCAGAGGAGACGACGGCAGCGCGCGCCCCGGCGCCTGCAGCGCCCCCGTCGCCAATTCCGGAGTCCGCGGCGCCGCTCAGCCCCGCGGTCCGTCACCTCGTCGCCCAGCACGGGCTCGAGCCGTCGGAGATCCCGGCGACGGGGAAGGGTGGGCGCCTCACCAAGGGGGACGTCCTGGTCCATCTGGAAGCCCGGACGCAGCCGCGAGGGCCGTCGGGGCCACCCTCGCGGCCGCAACCCCCGACGGAGCCGCGAGGACCGGCCGCCGTAGGTACGGCCGAGGAGTCCGAGGAGCGGGTGCCGATGAGCCGCCTGCGCAAGCGCATCGCCGAACGGCTCGTGGCCGCCCAGCGCACGGCGGCCATTCTCACGACCTTCAACGAGATCGATATGAGTGCCGTGCTCGCGCTGCGTACTCGGTACCGCGACCGCTTCGAGCAGCGCCACCGTGTGCGACTCGGCCTGATGTCGTTCTTCGCGCGCGCCTGCGTGGCGGCGCTCGGGGAGATCCCGGTCGTCAATGCGGCGATCGACGGCGATGATATCGTGTATCACCGCCACGTCCATCTCGGCATCGCGGTCGGAACCGACCGCGGGCTCGTGGTGCCGGTCGTGCGCCACGCCGAGCAACGCTCCTTTGCCGACCTCGAGCGCGAGATCGAACGGTTGGCGGGCCTCGCGCGCGAGGGCAAGCTCGCCCCGGACGATCTCCAGGGGGGGACCTTCACCATCTCGAACGGTGGCGTCTACGGTTCGCTGCTCTCGACGCCCATTCTCAACCCACCCCAGAGCGCGATTCTCGGCATGCACAAGATCGAGAAGCGCCCGGTGGTCGTGGACGAGCAGATCGTCGTTCGGCCGATGATGTACGTCGCGCTCTCGTACGATCATCGCCTGATCGACGGCGAGCAGGCAGTGTCGTTCCTCGTGTGCGTGAAGGAGCGGCTGGAGGACCCGGCCCGCCTGCTCCTGGACGTGTGATGGCTCCTCTCGATCTCGTCGTCATCGGCGGGGGCCCCGCGGGGTACCAGGGCGCGATTCGTGCGGCGCAGCTCGGGATGCGCGTGGCCTGTGTCGAGCAGCGCGCGGCGCTGGGCGGGACCTGCCTGAACGTCGGCTGCATTCCGTCGAAGGCGCTTCTCGACTCGAGCGAAACCTTTCACCGCGTCCGACACGGGCTCGCAGGGCACGGCATCCGTGTCGGCACGGTCGAGCTCGACCTCGGGGCCATGATGGCCCGCAAGGATCGCGTGGTGCATGGCCTGGCGCAGGGGATCGTCGGGCTCTTCAAGAAGCACGGGATCGTGCACGTGCCCGGCAGAGGCCGCATCCTCGGGCCGGGGCGCGTCGAGGTCCGGCACGAGGACGGGGCTCCGACACTGCTCGAGGCGAAGCACATCCTGATCGCCACGGGCAGCGAGGCGACGCCGCTGGACGCCCTGCCTTTCGATGGCGAGCGCATCGTCTCGTCGACCGAGGCCTTGGCGCTTACCCGCGTGCCCGATCGACTCCTCGTCGTCGGCGCGGGGGCCGTGGGTCTCGAACTGGGGAGCGTGTGGCGGCGGCTCGGTGCTGAGGTGACGGTGGTCGAGTTCCTGCCGCGCATGCTGCCCTGGGCCGATCCGGCCTGTGTCCGCCAGCTGCAGCGTGCGCTCGAGCGGCTCGGGATGCAGTTTCGCTTCGGTGCGGCAGCCGTGGGCTACGAGCAGGGGAGCAGCGGCCTGCGGGTGCTCGTCGAGACGGGCGGTCGGCGATCGGCGATCGAAGCGGACGTCGTCCTCGTAGCGGTCGGGCGGCGACCGTACACGGCTGGACTTGGTCTCGAAGAGATCGGCGTGGCGCGCGACGCGCGGGGCCGCATCGTGGTCGATGGCCGCCTGCAGACCAGCGTGCCCGGGATCTTCGCCGCGGGCGACGTCATCGCCGGCCCCATGCTGGCCCACAAGGCCGAGGAGGATGGGGTGGCTGCTGTGGAGGGCATGGCGGGCCTGCCCGTGCAGCTCGACTGGGAGCGGATCCCGAACGTGGTCTACACCTGGCCCGAGCTGGCTGTCGTCGGGCTGACCGAGGACGAGGCGCGCCGGCGGGGGCACGAGGTCAAGAGCGGGACGTTTCCCTTCACCGCCAGCGCGCGAGCCCGCTGCATGGACGACACCGACGGCAGCGTTCGGGTCGTGGCCGCCGCCGCCAGCGATCGCGTGCTCGGGGTCCACATGGTGGGCCCCCGCGCCTCCGACCTCATTGCCGAAGCCGTGCTCGCGCTCGAGTTCGCGGCGAGCAGCGAGGACATCGGCCGCACGCCGCACGCCCATCCCACCCTGCCCGAAGCGCTGCGGGAGGCTGCCCTCGCCGTCGACAAGCGCGCGCTGAATATCTGAGCCCGGCGAGCGGGCTGCGGGGTCAGTCTCCCCCGCCGCCGGGCCTCCCCGGGGTCGGCAGCGCGCGCTCGGCCGCAAGGGGGACGGCCTCGGGTGGGGGTCGAAAACGGGCATGGGCGCCGGTTCCGAACACCTCCGGCGGATAGGTGCGCAGCGGCGGCAGCTCGCGCAGCATGCGTGCAGGATTGCCGGCCCACACCGTGTCCGGCGGGATATCCTTGGTCACCACCGAGCCTGCTCCCACCACTGCCCCACGTCCGATGCAGCGGCCAGGCAGGACGATCACGCCGGCCCCGAGCCAGGCCCCGTCGCCGATCACGATCGGGTCGTAGCGCACCGGGCCGAGGCGGCAGCGCACGTCCTGCATCTCGTGATTGTCCGTGAGGAGGCGCACGAAGGCGCCGATCATGACATCGCAGCCGAGGGTCGTGCGCGGCCGGATGTAGACGTGCCGGTTGATCCGCGTCCGGGCACCGATGACGATCGGGCCGAGCAGCTCGCCGTGCGCTCGGATGCGGACCCAGTCGCCCATCACGATCGGTTGCGGGTCGTCGCTGACGATGAATTCGACGGTCGGATCGAGATCGCAGAAAAAGCCCGCGCTCACGTGCGGGGGCAACCGTCGGTGCAGGCGAGCGCGACGCCAGCGGGCCAGCCAGGGACGGACGACGGCTTGAAGCGCCTCAAGGGCCATGGCCAAGCGTTCCACCTACTCGGTCCGCCGCATATCGTAGAGGTACAGGGCTGCAGACGAATCGCCCCGCTCGTCACGCTTCACTGCGGTCTTGTCCAAATGTGCGATGATAAACTCGCGCTCGTTCACGAGGCATGACGCGCAATTGTGCGCAAATACGAACCACACGCCTGCCCGATCTCGGAGCGTTTCGATGTCCTCAAGGTACCGCTCGGGTTGCTCCCGTGCCAGCTCGCCCAAGACGACCTCCTTCCCATCCAACCCGTAGAAGGGTGCGTAGAACCGAAACGCGGGTACGGCCCCATAATACACATATACTCTATCGCCTTCGAGCATGTGTTGCCGCAGATGCGCCAGGATCGGCTTGATGTTTTCCCGATCGGGCAGCGTATCCAGCGCGCGATACGCTGCTGCCGCGATCGCATATCCC
>Ga0308414_1001129_pt1 | contig 17371 bp, 18 predicted proteins | sample HotsprSampleOS50_FD_205667 | JGI IMG/M metagenome (GOLD analysis project Ga0308414, IMG submission 205667) | Hot spring phototrophic mat microbial communities from Octopus Spring, Yellowstone National Park, Wyoming, United States - 20090730_OS50 ...
ATTCGCGTACAAACAACGCCGGAAAATATCGTCATTCACGCCCAGTATCGCCGTCCGATTGTTCAGGTCGCCGGCGGGAAAGACAAATACTATTATCTCGATGAAAAAATGGTGCTTTTTGACGCTCTGCCGGTTACCAAAATCGCCGTTCCCGAAGTTGTCGGCTTTACGCAGCGATCGATTCCCTCTGCCGGCTCGGTCATGTTGGCCGACGACGTCAAAGCGGCCGTTGATTTGGTCTATGTGCTGTCGCTGATGGATTTGCAGATGATGAGCATTGAAAAGCCAATCCAAAAACCGCTGCTGGATGAGATTGCCAGCGTCGATGTGAGCAACTTTGCCGGACGCAAAAATGCCGCCCAGCCGCACCTGATTCTCAATGTCAAAGACGGCGTCACTCAAGTCTATTGGGGAGCGGCAATGGGGCAGGCCGCACGGTATCTGGAAGCCAATGAAAAGGAAAAAGTAACCAGTCTTTATCAGCATTACACCGAATACGGCAACACCCTCAAAGGCAAAGGTAAGTTCATCGAACTCCGCCAGCCGCAGACGCTTATTCTCCGGCCGCAGTGAAGACAGAAGTCAGAGGACAGAAGACAGAAGTCAGAGAACAGAGGACAGAAGACGGGGGGCGTAAGGATTTGAAATATTTCGGATTTGGGATTTTCCCTAAACAACGCCGTCGCCAAACGTCATTCTTTCGAACAACGAACTTTTTCCCGAAAAACGCCGAAAGGCCGGCCACCATCCCCCCGGACGATGACCGGCCTTTGTTGCGAAAGTTGTGCCCCTCATACCGGACCACATCTGCCGCCTTACGATACCGAAAACAGGTTATGCACGCTGAATTTCGGTGTACGGACAGTTCACTGCCCGCTCTGCCGCCGCTGGTCGATCCAGCCCTTGACAGACTGAAACGCCCTGACAGCATTATCCTCGGCGAAACTAAAGGCCTTGTCCATCCCTGCCCGCATCGTCGCGGCACGGTCTTGCCAGTCAACGCCGGCGTGTTCGGTCCCCTGGTTCGACCCCATGGAACGCTGACAAGACCTCTGGCCGCCCGACGGTGTGGCAGGCGATGGAGCAAGCACATAAACAGCCGTCATAAACCCTGCACTAAACAGGATTAAACTCCATAATAGTCGGGTTCGCCACTGACTCATTTTCTTCTCCGTCCGAACTTAGGTTGGTTTTACCCTCGCCTTCGGGATACACGCTGCATCCGTCTGCTTCCCTCTGAAAAAGTAGAAAATGTAAGTCCATAAGTCAAATCGCCCCCCGAAATTGCTAAAAGTTTATATTTACCGTATGTCCGCTATGAGTTATAGGAGTTATGGGACTTACCGCACAGGGTCTGTAAGAAAATCTCAAAAAACTTTAATTTTTTTGAAAAAAGACGTTGACAATTTAAAAATAACTTTTACATTTTATAAAATGTAAAATATACTTGGACATAAGTCAGGCATAGAACGATTTACCCTAAAAGGACGTAGGCAGCGAAATGCAACTATCGAAAGACGAAAAGTTTACGATACCAGCCAAGCTGTTTCGAATCGGCGAGATTGTCCAAAACACCCCGTTTACCCGACAGACCATTCATAACTACACCACCATGGGACTGATTCAGGAAACCGACTGGACCAAAGGCGGGCATCGTCTGTATGACGAAACGGTATTTGAACGGCTCTGGCGGATACAGGAACTGCGAAAGACCAAGACGCTGACCGAAATTCGCGATATTTTCAAGCACGAGTCCGCCTCGACACAATTGTCTTAAGGGACTGTTCTAAAAATCGGAAAACAAGGATGTGATGATGAAGACTCAAACCCAAACGATCGATAATATTACGGAGGTGTTGCTCCGTATTATTGACTATACCGAGCGGCGGCGCGACGTGCTGACCCGGAATATCTTTGACTACCGCACCGATAATTTCTGTCCGCAGGACTTGCCGGAGACCGAATTCGCTCAGCGTATGACCGAGGCGGTCTCGGAACATTTGCGTTCGTCGCGTCTGCTGTTTTGCGACAGCGACCACATTCGTTTCGGCGGCGGCGGCGTTTTTGAAATCAGCCCGATCGCCGACGAAAAGTCGCAAGCCCTGCTTCGCACCAATGTACGCGACTATTTGAAGCATCAGATTCAAAAGCTCTCTGAAAACTTAATGAATAACCGAATCGCCGCCGAATTACTGCGTCATCAGCAGCAGCGGCTTTCGGTCTATCCTTGCGGAAGCGCGGGAAAAAATTAGTTTTATCGCCGACGCTTGCAAAAAACCAAAGATGTCGCTATAAAGACGGCTTTGTGTTTTTTGCATAAACCAAGAACCGACAACCAGGACTTAACCATGCAGCATCCGGCGTTAAACGCGACCTCGCGGCAACATGCGACTGTGTTGGCAATCGCCAGCGGCAAAGGCGGCGTTGGCAAAACCAACATCGCCGCCAATCTGTCGATTTGTCTGGCCGGCGTTCATCAGCGCGTCGTGCTGATAGACGCTGATCTGGGATTGGGCAATCTGGATGTGGTGATGAACCTCCAGAGCCGCTACAACCTTTCGCATGTGGTTTCGGGGCAAAAGCGACTGGAAGAAATTGTTCATCTCGGGCCGGCCGGCGTGGAAGTCGTCTGCGGCGGCTCCGGCGTTGAGACGCTGGCCAACTTGAACGCCTTCCAGAGGCAGCGGCTCATCGAATCGATGGACACCCTGTGTGAGCGGGCGGATTTCGTCGTTATCGACGCCGGCGCCGGCATTCAGGCATCGGTCGTGGGGTTTTGTCTGGCCGCCGACAGTACGCTGGTTGTTACGACGCCCGAACCGACCGCAATGACGGACGCCTATGCAATGATCAAGGTCTTGGCGTCCAACGCCTACACCGGACGCATCCACCTGCTGGTCAATATGGCACAGACCGTCGCCGAGGGGCGAACGGTCTATCGTCAAATTTCGGATGTCGCAAGCCGGTTTTTGAATACGCCTGTCTATGAGGCCGGAACGCTGTGCAGGGATGAAGCCGTATGGAGTGCGGTCAGAAAGCGAACGCCGGTCGTCTTGGCCTACCCGCGTTCGCCGATTACCGCAGCTATCAAGGATGTCAGCGTCCGTCTTGCGCTGGGCAAGCACGAAAAAAATACATCCGACGGTTTTTTTCGCAAAGTGGTCAATTGGTTTTTCTAAAGTCGCTCTGCTTTTTAACCGATATGCCCTTGCTTGACAGTGTTCGGCAGGGATAAGGTCTTTATGAAAGCAGATGCGGCATCATATTTTATAGGACGGATGTTCTGGGAAATGCCGTTCTTACGGAAAACACGGAGGTTTGAAGTATGAAAACTCCCCAGACACAAATAGATATTGATAAAGTATGGCAGGATTTTTTTGAGACTCGCTCGGAGGCATGTCGAAACCTGCTGATGATGCATTACGCCCCTATCGTCAAATATACGGCGGAACGTATTTGGGTTAAATTGCCAGACAAAGTTGACCTTGATGATCTGATTCAGGCCGGCATCTTTGGCCTGATAGACGCGATTGACGGCTTCGATTCCACCCGCGGCATCAAATTTGAAACCTACTGCACCCCCCGCATCCGCGGCAGCATCTTGGACGAACTGCGGAGTATGGATTGGGTGCCGCGGTTGGTGCGCGCCCGCGCCCATCAGCTTGAACGCGCCCGCGCTACACTGCAAGCCCAGCTTGGACGGGTACCGACCGAAAACGAGTTGGCCAAAGAAATGGCGATGGACAAAGAAGAATTCAGCCGCCTGCAGCGCGACGCCAGCGCCATCGGGCTGATTTCTCTGAACAACAAATTCAACGAAAACGAGGGCGAAAAAGACATTCGTGAAATCGACGTCCTTGAAGATGTCCGCAGTCTTAACCCCGTTACCGAAGCCCAGAAGCGCGACTTGAAGAATCTGCTGTCCAAAGGACTGACCCGCGCCGAAAAACTGATTATCTTTTTGTATTATTATGAAGAAATGACAATGAAGGAGATCGGTCAGACATTGGACTTGTCCGAGTCGCGCGTCTCGCAGATGCACTCGTCGGTCATTGACCGCCTCAAATCTCAGATGAACTCCCGCAAAAAAGAGTTCATCTTGACGCCATAGACGTACGGCTTGGCTGGCTGGTGGGCGGTATTCTTTAGGCAACCTCTATTAATTGAAGATTGCAAGGGGAATATGGCATTATCTCAGAAATAACGCGGGCAAGATGCCCGCGACACGTATTTTTAGAGGTTGCCTTTATTTATTCGGCCGGATACATAAACTCCGGCATCCGGCGGGGTTTGCCTTGGGCGTCCACACAGGCCAGCACAGAGGCGCCTTCACAGAGGATTAATCCCGAGGACGGGCGTTTGAGGGTGTAGGTATGTTCGACGCGAGCGCTGGTGATGCGGCTGCATACGGTCGTCAGGTCGAGCGTTTCGTCGTACAATGCAGGACGGCGATATTTAACCGTCAGTTCTACAATGACAAAAAACACGCCGGCCTTCTCCAGTTGGCTGTAGGCCAGCCCGTTGGCGCGAAGCAACTCGGTGCGTCCCATTTCAAACCAGACCGGATAGACCGAATGATGCACCACGCCGGCCTGATCGGTCTCGACGTACCGCGGCACTATTTGGATGGTGCATTCCTGTATCGTCGTCCTCGCAGGGAACACCACGTCCCGATCCATCCGATAGTCATCCGTTCTTGGCTGAACCCGCATATTTTTATCTCCAAAGCATCGCTTAAAAGCTTTTAGTATAGGGGAAAAACAACGGTATTTCAAGAGGATGTTCCTGTTGTATGGGAGCTATTTGACACGGTATTTTTCGTTATGCCAAAACCTCCGAACGCTTTATACTATTTGGCGGTCAATGATGTTTGGCCGCAATGAAAAAAAGAAACGCTATGGAGAAACAAAATTGCCGCTGGATATAGGGGACTGGTTTGTCGCAGGATTGTGCGCCATATTGATCGGGATTGCCAAGACCGGCCTGCCGGGGGTGGGGATATTGGTCGTGCCGCTGATGGCGTCGATTATGCCTGCCAAGGAATCGACGGGGGTGATTTTGCCGATGTTGGTGTTTGCCGATGTGTTCGCGGTGGCCTACTATCGGCGGCATGCGGTGTGGGGGCATTTGGTGCGGCTGATGCCGTGGGCTGTCGCGGGGATTGTCGTCGGCTGGTACTGGATGGACAAGGTCAGCGACAGCCAACTAAAGCCGATCATCGCGGTCATTGTGCTGGCGATGCTTGGGCTGCATGTTGTCCGGCAACGACTGACCGACCACGATACGCCCATCCCGACGCAGTGGTATTTTGCAGCGTTTTTGGGGCTGGTCGCCGGCGTTACAACGATGATGGCCAACGCCGCCGGGCCGATTATGATTATCTACCTGTTGGCGATGCGGCTGGACAAACACGCCTTCATCGGGACGGGGGCGTGGTATTTTCTGATACTCAACTGCGTCAAAGTGCCGTTCAGTTGGCAACTGGGGCTGATTACGCCGGCATCGCTGGGGTTTAATCTGATGTTGTTTCCGCTGATTGCCGTTGGGGCGGCGGCGGGAATCGTCTTTCTCAAAAAGATTCCGCAGAAGGCGTTCAATCTGCTGGTGCAAATTTTGGCCGCCGCGGCGGCGATGAATATGCTCATTCGCGGTTAACAGATGCAATGCCCAAAAGCAACGCGTGGGCTTTGGTGAGCGTTTCATCCCATTCGGCCTGTGGGTCGGAGTCGGCTACGATTCCCCCGCCGGTCTGAATGTACGCGGTATGCTTATCGATGACAATCGTGCGAATGGCAATATTCAGGCACAGGTCGAAGTTCAGCCCTATCCAGCCGATGCTGCCGGTATAGACGCCGCGGGCGGTCGGCTCCAGAGCGTCGATAATCTCCATCGCGCGAATCTTGGGCGCACCGGTAATCGAGCCGCCGGGGAATGTCGCCCGCAATAGCCGTTCAACGCGCTGCGGCGACGGCGGCACGGCCAGCGTCCCTTCCACGGTGGCGACGGCGTGATAGACCGTTGCAAACGCCTCAATGCAGCGGGCGCAGGACACGCCGCGCGTACCGGGTACACACACCCGCGCCAAGTCATTGCGTTCCAAATCGACAATCATTGCCAATTCGGCCTGATCTTTTTCGCTTTCGACCAGTGCGGCAAACTGTTGATGATTGACGCAAGCGTCGTCCGGCAATGCGCCGTTGCGCGGGCGCGTCCCTTTGATGGGGCGGGTAACGACGCGGTCGCCGCAGACCTGCAAAAAAAGCTCCGGCGACGCGCTGACAATAGCCGTATCGTCCCACGCCAGATAGGCCGCATAAGGGCTGGGGTTGCGGCGGTTCTGCCAATCAAACAGCGCGGCGGGCGAGGCCGTAAACGGCAGCGAAAACCGCTGTGAAAAATTGATTTGATAGACATCGCCGTCGCGAATGTGTCGATGAATTTTTTTCAGCGCCGCAAAGTAGTCCGACGGCGTCATATTGCAGGAGGGGGTAGGCACATCGCCGACGGCCGCCGGCGGTGCGGCAGCGGACAGGCCGTTTTGAGCTGCGCTAAGCCAGCGGTTTAGCATATCCCATTTTTGCCGCACAGGCGGCGTTCCGTCCATCTCCAGCGCAAGCAGCGTGAATGTTTGTTTGGCGTGGTCGTACAGAATCGCCTTGTCGTAAAAGGCAAGACGGATCACCGGCAGACCGACATCGTCAACCGCCCGCTGCGGCAGCGTCTCGATAAAGCGTCCCAACTCGTAACCGAAATAGCCGATCCACCCGCCGCAAAAACCCGCTTGCGTCGCTGTAATTGTTTCGGGAGATAACCGATATTGCGATAAAAAGGTATGCAGCTTTTCAAACGGACGATCGTCATCCATCGCAAACTCAAATACGTCCAGCGGCTCGGCGGCGAAAATGCTCTGACCCCGCACCGTATCGTTGCCGCCGAGAATGGCGGGATTGGGTTGGGCGGCAATGATGCGCGACAGCGACGATAAAGAAACACACGTCGATACGTCTTGAAAGCAGGGTTTGCAGGCGATTGATTTGACCATTCTGTCAGGCCGGATTGAAGGAGTCGAGAATGGCCGCGGAGGCCGATGCGCCGATGCGCGTGGCGCCGGCCTCAATCATCGCAAAGGCCTGCTGGAGCGTTTTGACACCGCCGGCGGCTTTGATGCCGCAGCGCGGGGCGGCCTCGGCCATGAGGCGTACATCGTCCGCTCGCGCCCCCCCTGCCGGATGAAACCCCGTGCTGGTCTTGACAAAATCCACGCCGGTCTCCTGCGCGATGCCGCAGACAAAGCGAATTTGTTCGGCCGAAAGCGACGCCGATTCGATGATGACTTTCAACAGCACAGGCGGGTGCATTTTTCGGCAGACCTTTAAAACCGCCGAAAACTCACGCCGCAGATATGCCGCATCGCCGCTCAGCACCGACGCCAAGTCGGCGACGATATCCACCTCGTCGGCGCCGTCGCGGATAACCGCCTCGGCCTCGTACGCCTTGACGTGAGCAAGCTCCGTGCCAAACGGAAAGCCCGCCACGGAGACGACCTTGACCGACGAACCGTGCAGGAGGTCGGCGCACAAACTCACCCATCGCGGCTGTACGCAGACGGCGTAAACGCCGTATCGCAGCGCTTCATCGCAATGGCGGCGAATATCCGCCTCCACCGCCGAGGCGTTTAAAAGGGTATGATCGAAATACTGAGCCAGTTGTTGTTTTGTTGTCGGCCGCATCATCAGTTGACTTCTATATAGTTCCCGCCGCATAACGCGGCCAATTGCGAGAGAATGACGCTGTCCTGCGGTTCGGGACGAATGCCAATGGTATGAACGACCGCATGAGGCGCCAGTTGGCTGCGCAGCGCATCGATTCGCCGCAGAAACGCCGATTTACCGCTGTCCATCAAGTCAAAGCCATCGGTTACAAAATACACCGCATCCGCGGACTTGCCGGCGCGATCGCGCAGGCCAAAGGCGGCGGCAATGCCTTTTTCGGCCTCGGTCTGGCCTTCGGGGCGTACCTGCGCCAGCAAATTCAGCGCCGCCGCCTTGGCCGCCGGCGTCGCCCGCTCCAGCCGCCCACTGAACGGCTCCAGCAGTGTGTCGTCTTTCATCACAAACAGAACGCTGAACGCCTGATCGCCGGACAAGCCCAGAATAGACAGACGCAACTGCTCGCGCACCAGATACATCAGCCCGTACATACTGCCGGAACCATCGACCACATAGCAAACCCGCGAGGCGACCGTTTCGTGGCCGCAAAAGAAGATGGCGTTTGTGTCTGTCGGCGCAGAGGCCTCCGCAGTGGGCGGTTCAATCGCCGGCAATACCGCCGGCGCAGCGGGCGGCGGCGTCTGAACCGCAGTCGGCTCAACGGAAGCGACGGTGGGCTGCGGCTTTGCAGCCGGCTCCACAATGGGCTTGGGCTTGGGGGTGGGCTGTTCGATCACCCGTTGGATGGTCTGCACCGACACCTGTGCCGACACGGCGCCGACATCGGCGATACGGCGATGAAGTTGTATCGCCCCCAGCGCCGTCAGTGCGATAAGATGCACCGCCACCGACGCCGCCAACGCCCAATAGCGCAGTTTAGAATCCGAATACGACACGTCCGTTCTCTTTGTATTGACGATTGACGAATGACTATTGACTTTTTTAAATCGTCCCTGGTCCATCGAAAATCGTCAATCCACCACATTCACATACGACTGCCCCGGCTCCAGCAGGTCGTACAACTCGACAACGTCGCCATTAAACAGCCGAATACAACCACGGCTGGACTGTGTGCCGATGGTCTCTGGGTCTTTGGTGCCGTGAATGGCAAAGCCGGTACGGCCTTTGGCGGCGCCTTCGATGCCGTCCAGCGCAATCCACCGCGAGCCGAGCGGATAATCCGGATCGCTGCCCAAGTAGGTCTTGCCGGTATCCGGATCTGTCCATGTGGGCTTGATCATCTTGCCGCCGGGAGCGACCTGCCAGCGTCCGGTCGGGGTGGTATGCTCCGGCCGTCCCAGTCCGACTTTGTAGGTTTTGACATACATATTCTGCAAATATAAGTCCAGCGTGTAATCGGTACGATTTACGACCGCGTTGAATGGGCCGTGGATAACCTTGATGCGTCGTCCGGCCTGCAGCGACTCGGGGCGCGCCAGCCCGTTGATTTTCTGAAGAATTTCATAGGGGACATTATGCCGTCTGCCAATCTTGGCCAGCAGATCGCCCGGCTGAACCTGATACTTAGCGGTCAGCTTGTCGCCTTCCAACACATCCTTGCCGAACAGCCATACCTCCGACAACTTGGCCATTTGTATTTTTACGCCCAGCCGCACCTGCGGGCTAAGCTTCATCGCCAGCGCCTCATTGAGCAGATCGCGCGCCGCAATTATCTTGCCCGCGTCGCGGAGCGACAGCGCCCGCTCGATGAGTTGTTGGGCTTCGACGCTGGTTTTATTCATCGCATCATCAACCGCCGCAGCAGAGACAGCCGTATCCGTCGCCGTCTCCGTCAAGGCGGGAGCGGGCTGTTCGGCCGGACGTACCGCTTGTGGTGTAGCGGCCGGCGCCATAACCGGCACAGCAGTCGTTGCCGGCGCCGCTGCGCTGGGCTCAGGAACACGGTTTGCGGGCGCAGGCGTTGGAACAGCCGCAGGCGCAGGGGACGGAGTTTGCCGCGGGGCGGGCAAGACATCCGTCAGCGCCACCCGCGGCAGATGGCCGTCTTGAACCGCCGTTGCCGGCGGCGCGGGCTGCATACGGGAACGGATAAAAATCACAATCCCGACAATCGCCGCAATCATCACCAGCATCATCAGCTTCAATCGGCGGCTTTTGGTCTGCCGATTTGTCGTATAAGGTCTGTATTCCTGTGCCAAAATAACCTCCGTGTATAGAAAATTCTAAATTCTAAGCACTAAATTCTAAGCCAATCGCTAAATTCTAAACTTTTTTGGAACACTGAATCACTTCATGTTCCGTAACGACCGCATCCACCGGTATGTCGTGCGCATCGACCGGTATCGCCGGACAAAGCTGCTCACTAAAACACACTGCCCACTTGGCCGCCCGCAATCCCGAAACGGCAAAGAACTTATCATAATACGCCCCGCCGCGTCCCAAGCGCTTGCCCTGCCGGTCAAACCCAAGCCCCGGCGTAATCACCAAATCAATATCTGCATACGGCACGGGAGTTCCGCTGATCGGATTGCGGATACCCATACGATCCAATTCCAGTCCATGTTCCAGCGAATGAATCTCCACCGGAATAATATGCCGCTGCTGCGGCAATATCTTGGGTACCACAACCGACTTGCCCTGCTGCCAAGCGGCCAGAATCATCGCCGTGGTATCTACTTCCTCCGGCAATGGCAAAAAAGCCATCACCACCGAGGCCGTTTTGAAGGGGTCGCTGTCCAGCACAAAACGGGCGATCGCCTTGCTTTTTTCGGCTCGCGCCTGCGGGGTCATGGCCGCCAGACGCGATTTGATGTCTTTGCGCAACTGCGATTTATCCATTCTCTATCCTATCGGTACATTTACGGCGATTCCTGCCGCAGTTGTTGTACATAATTTTTCAGCTTTTGTAAATAATCGGCCATTGTTTTTTCACGGCCGACATTTTTGGGCTGGTAGTACGGTTTATCCAGTTTCTGACCGAGGTAGTCCTGTTCGACATAGCCAATCGGGCTGTTATGCGGGTACTGATAGCCCACCCCATGACCCAATTTTTTGGCCGCCGCATAGTGTGCATCCCGCAGATGCGGCGGTACGGGAATCGTCCGCCCCGACTGCACATCCGCACAGGCCTTCCAGATCGCCTCGGCACAGGCGTTAGATTTGGGCGCACAGGCGATATAAATCGCCGCCTGTGCCAGCGGGAGCTGGGCTTCTGGAAAGCCGACAAAATCGGCAATCTGCATCGCCGATGCCGCCAATATCGTGGCCGTCGGGTCGGCGTTGCCCACATCCTCTGCGGCACAAATCGCAATCCGTCGGGCGATAAACCGCACGTCCTCGCCGCCAACAATCATCCGCGCCAGCCAATAGACCGTCGCGTCTGGGTCGGAGCCGCGCATCGACTTTTGCAGGGCGCTGGCCAAATCGTAATGGGTATCGCCCGTGCCGTCATATTGAATCGACTTTTTCTGCATCGATTCTTTAGCGATATCCAGCGTCAGGCGTATCTTTTGCCCGTGGCCATGCCGCTGCGACAAGACCGCTACCTCCAGCGCCGTCAGCGCCCGACGGGCATCGCCGTCGCAAATCGTCGCCAGATACTCCAACGCCTCGGCGTCGGCTTGGACATCGAGCTTACCCAGCCCTTTTTCGGGATCGGTCAACGCCCGTTTGAGCAGTTGCAAAATCGCCTCCGTACTGAGCGATTCGAACGCAAACACCGTACTGCGGCTGATCAGCGGCGAGTTGACCGAAAAATACGGGTTTTCCGTCGTCGCTCCGATCAGCGTCAAAATGCCGTTTTCCACATCATCCAGCAGGACATCCTGCTGGGCGCGATTGAACCGGTGGATTTCGTCGATAAACAACAGTGTTCGTTTTTTGCTGGTAATCAGTCGGTCTTTGGCGGCGGCGGCGATATCGCGCACGTCCTTGACCGAGGCGGCCGGCGCGCTGAGGTAATGAAACTCCGCCTGAATATGTGAAGCGACAATCCGCGCCAAGGTCGTTTTGCCTACGCCCGGCGGGCCGTAAAAAATCAAGCTGGTAATCTGGCCGGCCTCGAGCATTCGCCGCAGGAGTTTGCCTTGGCCGGCAAAATGCTCCTGCCCGACAAAATCCTCCAGCTTCTGCGGGCGCATCCGCACTGCCAGCGGCGCAAAGCCCGCCAGCGTCTGCTGTTCGGACTGCACAAATAACGAATGTTCAAACCCTTTGGCCATTGCCGCTATTATACCGAATTGGCGTTTGGAAACAAGCAAACAACCAAAACAAGACATTCAGAGCCAACAATGCGAATTATTTCCGGCATTGACTATGCAAAGTGTTTAGGATATAGTTGGCATGTCCAGTCGAAAATACAAACGATTGAACACCCCTTGCGGCCGGCGGGTATTCATAAATATACGGCTCAAGATTGCCCAAATACAAGTGTTGGTTTTTGTAAGGAAAAAAGATGAAACTGGGCTTACTATTGGGAGTATTTTTTTCATACGGCCTTGTGGTAAAGGCAGACACCTTTACGCATACTCAAACCGGCAAGGTCTATCACGGCTACGCCACCCGTACCGAAAACAACGGCAAAACGGCGGTTCAGACCCAACAGGAGGGTTTGATTGAGCTGAATTTGGCCGAATATACCATCACCCCCGACCGGCAGGGACGAAACAACATCATCTCCGTTTTGGCCGTCAAAGATGTGATTCAGTACGAGTTGGAAACGTCCGCCTTCGAGAAGGCCTTGATTGAAGAATCCAACAAAGGCCCTCTGTTTATCCTGATTGAGATTGACAGCCCCGGCGGACGCATCGATTTGGCACGCCGGATGTGTTCGGCCATCGCCAACACCCGCAACTGCCAGACCATTGCCTTTATTTACGGCGGACCGGTCGGCGGCGCGTATTCGGCGGCGGCGGCCGTTGCGCTGGCCTGCAATAAGATTTATATGGTTCCCACCGCCAGCATCGGCGCCGCAACAGCCGTGGCCGGCACACTCGACGGACATACGGTCGATATCAAAGAAGCGCTGGGCGAAACCGTCGGCGAAAAGGTCGGCTCGGTGTGGCGCAATACGCTGGCTGCGCTGGCGCAGCAAAATGGCCGCTCCGCCTTGCTGGCCAAGGCGATGGAAGACCGCGACATCGAGGTCTGGGAAGTCACACGCAATCAAAAAACGCTCTTCATTGAAGCCCATGAAAAGCTGCCCTCCGACAAGGTGGTGCGCATTCGCTGCAAAAAAGGAGAACTGCTGACGCTGCCGGCGGAGGATGCGGCGGTCTGCATTATGGCCGACGGCGTGGTGCAGTCGCGCGATGAATTGCTCAAACAACTGGACGCAGTAGCCGCCCAGCAGGCCGTCAACCCCACCCTTGACGCAGCCAAAGACGAGGCCGAAAAAGTCATCGCCCGTTTTAATAAACTGAACTCGGCGCTGGATTTAAAGTATAAAGAGCTGTCGGCCAAAATAGAGTCCGGAAGCTGCACCCGCAGTCAGGCCGTCAAAGACCTGCAGGCGATGATCAAAAACGCCGAATACCTGCTTAAGCTCAAGCAGACCTACGACGATGTGCCTGTCCCGCAGGAGGCGATAGAACAGCTTCTGAATAACATCAAAGCCAGTTATCAGGGCATCAAAGCGATGCGATAATCGAGATTCAATCTGGGAGATGCAATATGAAAACGAAATTATTTATTATGGTTCTATCCTTGTGTGTTTTTGACGCTGCCTTTGCGGATACCTTCCGCCATAAGGAAACCGGCGAGGAGTTTTACGGTTTTCGCTCTCAAAAGCGGTCGGCCAACAAAATCCTGGTCTATCACAGCGAACAAAAGAAGATGATCACGCTTGACCCGGCCGAGTATGAGATTATCGCCGACAGCAAAGGGCGCCGCGACAACATCGTCGTTGTACCGATCCGACAGTCCGAGGCGCTGATTTCACAAGCCGTGGCCGAACAAATCGCCAAGGCCATTGTCGATGCCTCCAACACCGGCCCGCAGTTTATCCTGCTGCACATCGACAACCCCGGCGGACGCGGGGAGTACATGAAATTGGTCGCCGAGGCCATTCAGAAAACGGATAACTGCCCGGTCGTGGCGTTTATTTCCGGCGGGACGTTCGGCGGGGCTTACTCGGCGGCGGCGGCGCTTGCTATGATGTGCGAGGCCGTTTATATCGCCCCGAACGCCGCCATCGGCGCGGTGGCCCCGATGACCGGTTCGGTTACCAACGCACAGTATGAAGCCAACCTGAAATTGTACAGCCCGGACGGTTTGATGTCGTACAGCGCGTATGTGATGGGGCTGACCCGCAAGCCGCATCTGCGGATGATTGCCCGCGCATTTGTCGATAAGACCGTCTCGGTTGTAGAGGTCATTGACGCCGACGGCAAGACGCATTTTGTCGAGCGTGAAAACCGCCAGCCGACGCAAACGATTCAGCGCACACTGGCCGAGGGGGCGGCTCGCGCCGCCGCCGGCAGCGATGCGTCGGCAACGGCTCCATCGCCGACAGAGATCATTGGACGTACGCTGACATTGACCTCCGCGGAGGCGCTGCGAATCGGAGCGGCAGACAAGATTGTTTCAACCATCGCCGAGATTGCCGCCGACCGCGGCGTGCCTAACGCCAAACCCACCAACGCGCCGGATATTGACGCCATCGCCAAGCGGTTCACGGCCGCACGCAACAGTATTGGACGCAGTTTGGCCTACATCCAGCAACTTGAAAGCGAGGCGGCCACATTGGAAGAACAGATCGCCGCGGTTGAAAACCAGCTTCGCACAGCGACCGTTCGGCGGGAAGTCGGCCAGACGCGGCGGCCGGACATCGCCCGACGCGGACGGGTAGGCCTGCCCGGCGCCTATGACGAGTATTATTATGAAGCCCCTCAAGATGACCCGCGCCGACAGGTGCGCGACGGTATGGGACGCCGCACCGATACACTGCGCAACCAACGCCGCATCACAGAGACCGAACGTATGACCGTTGAAGAACCGGCGGCAAATCTGGAGGACTTGCGTCGGGAGCAGGCCGCCGTGCTGCGCGACTTGATTTCGGAATATCGCAGCGTAATCAATCAAGCGCGGCGATGGCCTGGCAGCTTGCCGCCGGATATGCCGATTTCGGTGCTGGAAAGCAATATGAATTCCGCCGCCGCCCTTTTGGACAGCATCAATCAGATGACAGGGGGCAGAAGAAGATAAACGCAAAATGACAGAGCGTGCCTGATTTTTCTTTTGCCTTTATGGCCGAATGCGGTCGGCCAGATAATCGGCCACAACCCGATGACCTTCCGGCGTCCAGTGCTGGTCGTAAGTGTAATAGGTTCTGACGCCCTCCTGCGTCTTCTGTCTAAGAATGTCTGTCAGTGAAATAAATGGAATGCGGGCTTCCTGACAGAAGGCCTCTATCACGCGCTGTCGGACGGACAATCCTTCCTTCAACTGGGCGACGACAAGGGACGGTTCAGGCAGATGATCCATTCGGGTTGCCATAAACGCCCGCAACTGTTCGGCTGGCACCTGCGAGACAATCGCATCAAACAGCACATGCGGCGTATCGGGGGCGTAAATCACAATCATTTGAATACCGTGGGCGTCGCAGACCGCCTTGGCCTCCTGCATCAGACGAAGCGATTCACGGCAGGCAATCGAACGGCGAAAACCTTCTTCCGTAATATAATGCTGTTCGAGCCGTTTGACATCAAAGGCATAGCCGTAGCCGCCGCCGGCCGGCGTTTCAAACGGCAGCCACGCCACCGGATACATCCTGTGCGAGGAGTTGTTTATGTCGGGGTCATCGCGAAAGCGATTTCGGCCAATCGGCTGCAGCGCGGCAACGATAGAATCCTTGACAAGCCGCCGCAGGGGCGAGGCCTTAAAGAGCCGTTCCGACAGCGACGCTTTTTTCGGGTCTTCCAGTTTGGCCGCGCGGAAGTTGGAATCGCGAAAGTCGTTGCCTTCATACAGCATATACAGCGCGATTTTAGGTTTGACGGCGACGCCGAACTTTTGCAGCGTATCCAGATAGGTAACCGGATTGCCGCCGGACATGCCGAGGTTGTAAATCACAACGCCGCGTTGTTCGGCCAGCCGCCGGACCCAAACCTGCTCATCCGAGACGTTCGACCCTTCGGCAAACGAATCGCCCAGCACGATCCAATCGGCCTGTTCAAGGGTTTGAGGGTTGCGAAAGCCGCGCGCATCCACCGTCAGCGTGTACGCCACCTCAGGGTAACCCGGCAAGGCGTTGGGGTACGAAAACGCAAATTCGGGTCTGTCATTGAAGACGCCGTGATAGACGCGGTTGGGGGCGCGATGATAGGACGTTTCCGTGCCGACATATATCTGGCGATGGATCAGCCGCAGCGCGACATCGGCTACAACAATGGCTATAAGTATAGAAATGCTCAACGCAACGATTTTGAATGTCGCCAAACGCCGCGCGGACATATCCGCAGGCGGGGCTTTCTTTTTCCACAGCCCCCACAGCACGGCCAGCAGAATCGGCGTTACAATCAGCAGCGTCATCATCGCATCCAGCGTGTATCGCCCCAGCAAAATCGCCCGCTGCTGGGCGACGTTATACGCCAAATCGCTCTCTTTGCCCCACAAGACGGCCAGTACAGCGACAATACCCACAGAGACGGCGATCCGAATCGTCTTTTCTTTTTTAGTCATAACCTATCTGTGCCCATCTTTGGCTAAAATAAGGGATAAATAAACGGCGCGACCGCCGAGCTGCTCAGCAGTACCAGCAGACCCAATCCCAGCAGAATCAGCAGAATCGGCAAAAGCCACCATTTTTTGTTGTGTTTGAGAAACTCAATAAACTCGCCGACCAGCGACGTGCGTTTCTGCTGCGAAAGGCGTTCAAAGTCATTTTGAGGTTCAGTCATTTTACATCCCTGTTCATCGTAGGGTGAGCCATGCCCACCGCAAAAGGTTAGAATTGATGGAAGTAATCGTTGGGCTTTCGGTGGTGCCGATAGGCGATCCAGTAGCTGGCCGCCTGCGGGTCGTAGGCGCGATGCAGCGGGTCGCGTTTGAGCAGCTTAAAAATCAACCCGACACCGGTGATAACGACGTAGTAGAAAATCGCCATCACGAGATGGCTGACGACCCAGCCGATGGGAAACGTCGCGGCAATCAGGCCGACATAGACGGGTCTGACCAGTTTGACGGAGATACGGCTGGCCGCAAAGACCGCCACGCCGCAAATACAAAAAATAATAAACGCCTTGACCGACATCCCAAACAGCCACATCAGCAAAAGCCCGACGACATTGCACATGCACAAGGTAATTTCGCCGAACTGGCGCAACTGCTCGTCGGACGGTTTTAAATTCAACGATACCAACGCCATAATAACTCCTCAAAACTGTTTTTATCCACAGGTAAATTTAAGAACACAGAAGTCAGGAGTCAGAATGAAAAATTCGACACCTTTAACATTTGAGATTGAACATTGAACATAATCTGTAAAACCTTTGTCTGGCTAATCCAATTCGAACTTGGCCATATACTTTTCGATATCTTGTGCGCTCAGCGTCGGCTGGCGGTCTTTGTACAGCACAAAGTTTTCCAGCACCAACACATCCATGTGCGTGGACAGAAAACACCGATACGCATCCTGCGGCGTGCAAACAATCGGCTCGCCGCGGATGTTAAAGCTGGTGTTGATGACCAGCGGACAGCCGGTT
>Ga0308414_1001134_pt1 | contig 17331 bp, 15 predicted proteins | sample HotsprSampleOS50_FD_205667 | JGI IMG/M metagenome (GOLD analysis project Ga0308414, IMG submission 205667) | Hot spring phototrophic mat microbial communities from Octopus Spring, Yellowstone National Park, Wyoming, United States - 20090730_OS50 ...
TTAGCAATCGGTACCGCTGCACCGTCATACACCGTATCCGCTTGAGGGGGATACGATGTTCCTTGTCTATCCCAAAACGCCGCAAAATGCTCCACAACGAACTCAAACGTACCGCAAACGACACAAAAATGTGGGACATCCAGAACAAAAGCGCGGCAGCATTTTTGTTTGTAGTTCAAGCTTTAGCTTGTGTAATTCGAATGACCACGCTGAAGCGTAAACTACGAACAGCGTGGGCATAGCCCACCCTACGGGCTTGACAGGGGGAGAGCTTTCATACCTTGACAAGGGGAGAGCTTCATCGGGCGAACACACAGGTTCGCCCCTACGGTTGCCGCGTTATTGCGTTATTGTTTGATGCGATAGCACTGCGTTACCAAAACCAAATATTGTCGATGCGGCGGGTTTGTGGTACACTAACCCTGCGGATTTGATATTGGTATTACCAGATAGAGAAAGGTTTGTATGAAGACACGAAAATTGGGCAAATCGGAGTTGGAATTGACGACGATGGGGCTGGGGACGTGGGCAATCGGCGGGCCGTGGCAGTACGGCTGGGGGCCGCAGGACGACAGCGATTCAATCCGTACCATTCAGGCGGCCATTGACGGCGGAATCAACTGGCTGGACACCGCTCCTATTTACGGCTGCGGGCATGGAGAGACAGTCGTCGGCCAGGCGCTGCGGCAGATGCGGCAAAAACCGTTGATCGCCACCAAGTGCGGGCTGGTCTGGAACGATAAACGCGAAAAAGTCAGTTGTCTGGACGCGGCCAGTATCATGCGGGAGTGCGAGGACAGCTTGCGGCGGCTGGGGGTGGAGGTTATTGACTTTTACCAACTGCACTGGCCGCAGCCGGAAGCACAGCTTGAAGAGGCGTGGGACGCGATGGCGCGGTGCGTCCGGCAGGGCAAGGTGCGATATTTGGGGGCATCCAATGTAACGACGGCACATCTGGAGCGGATTGCCAAGGTGCATCCGGTTGCTGCAATTCAGCCGCCGTACAGTATGCTGCGGCGGGATATTGAAAAGGAACTGCTGAGCTATTGCAGCACGCACAACATCGGGATTGTCTGCTACAGTCCGATGCAAAAGGGATTGCTAAGCGGCACGTTCAGTCAGGCCAAGATGCAGGCCTTGCCGCCCGACGACCACCGGCATAACGATCCGATGTTCAAGGGCGACCGCTTGGCCGCCATTTTAGCCAAGGTCGATGCGCTGCGTCCGATTGCGGCGCGATTTGGCAAGACGGTTGGGCAATTGGCCATCGCTTGGACGCTGCGGCATCCGGCGGTAACCTCGGCGATTGTCGGGGCGCGAACGCCCGAACAGATCACATCGCTGCTGGCCGCCGGCGACTGGACGCTGGATGCGGAAACGATTGCCGAAATAGAGAGCATTATTGGAGGAAAGTAATGCCGAATCTTGTTGTGAGTTTAAAACTAAAAATCAATAATGTAAAACCACAGATTAAAATTCAAAATAGCGATGACGCAACCCGTTTTGGGTTTTGAGTATTGGTTTTGCATTTTGGACTTTAACTTTTAACCTGTTTTGATGGGCTAAAACCCATCCTACGATCTACGAACCAAAAACGCATTATGACAGAAGCGGTTGTACAGGTCAGCGGCGTAACATTTTATCGCAAACAGCGGGCGATATTGTCCGACGTCAACTGGCAAATTGAAAAAGGGCGGCATTGGGCGCTGCTGGGCGCCAATGGGTCGGGCAAGACGACGCTGCTGAAGATTATTTGCGGGTATGAATGGCCGACCTTCGGAATGGTGCAGGTGCTGGGGCAACGATTCGGGGCGTGCGATGTCCGCAAGCTGCGAAAGCTCATCGGCTGGGTCAGCTCGGCGATGTGTCAGCAGCTTCCCGGTCACGATACGGCGGTGCAGGTCGCCGCGTCGGGGCTGGAGGCCAGCATCGGGCTGTATCGCACTTTTTCAACGGCGGAGTTGGATAAGGCACGAGGCATTTTGGCGCATCTTGGCGCCGAAAATATCGCCGATCAGCGCTATAGTACGCTTTCGCAGGGCGAACAGCAAAAGACGCTCATTGCCCGTGCGCTGGTCAATGACCCCAAACTGCTGATTTTGGACGAACCGTGCATTGGGCTGGATCCGGCGTCGCGCGAGCGATTTTTGCAGGACTTAGACGACTTTGCCGCTCGTGCCGACTCTCCGACGATGGTGCTGGTTACCCACCACATCGAGGAAATTCGTCCGTGGATCAGCGAGGTAATGATGCTCAAAGACGGCAAAGTGCTGGCTCAGGGCGCACCGGAGGAGACGATTACCAGCGTGAAAATGGGCGAGCTGTTCGGCTGTCAGTGCCGCGTGGGCAAAAGCGAAACCGGCTACTGGCTGCGGATGGAAACAACATAAATAAACCACGGAAGACACGGAAAAACACAGAATGGGAAATATTTTTTCCATCACATTCTGTGGTTTTCTGTGGCCATAAAATGCAGGAATGGACAGGCAACAATACGGACGACTTTGCGGTAATGAGCCGACAGGCGGCGCGGGACTTTGACGCTTGGGCGATTCGGACGATTGGCATTCCCGGCGCAGTGCTGATGGAAAACGCCGGACGGGGAACGGTTGATGTGATTGTTGACGCACTGGGATACACAGCGGCAAAGGCGGTTGTGTTCTGCGGCGGCGGCAACAACGGCGGCGATGGGTTTGTGATTGCCCGCCATTTGTACAATCGGGGCGGCTGTGTGCAGATTGTGCTGTGTGCCGACCCGACGCAGCTATCCGGCGACGCCCGCGTCAATTATGAGGTTTGCCGACGGATGGAATTGCCGATAACCGTCGTTGACGCTCATTCGCCTCGCCTGCCGGAGGACGTTCAAACGCTGTGCGACGGCGGCGATGTTATGATTGACGCCCTGTTCGGAACGGGGCTAAGCCGGCCGCTGGATGAGCCGATGGTGCGGCTGATCAGCGTGTTGAACTCACAGCATATTCCGATTGTCGCTGTGGATATCCCGTCCGGTTTGGACTGCGACACAGGACAACCGCTGCCGGTGTGTATTGAAGCGGCGGTCACCGTAACCTTCGGCGGGCTGAAAGCAGGTTTTGTGAATAATCCCGAATCGCGGCGGGCAACAGGGCGGGTCTTTGTCGCCTCCATCGGGATTGAACCAAACAAGTAAACAAGTTGTTATATTTACGGAGACTACGATGAAACAAGTGCAGCAAAAAAAGGTTCTTAATGGTTTGACTGTTCTGATCGGTTTGATGGCGTGTGCCGTGGTGCAGTCGGAAACGACAGTTCCCTATGCCGGCGGAACGGGGGATTACCCCCCGCGGCCTCGGCGCGCAGAATCTTTTCTGGGTGTTCATTTCGATTTTCACGCCACCCCCCATAATAAAGAAATCGGTAAGGACGTAACGCCGGAAATGGTTAATGAAATTATCGATAAAGTCAAGCCGGATTATATCCAAATAGACTGCAAGGGGCATTTCGGTTATTCGAGCTATCCGACCAATGTGGGGCATCGGGCGGGGGGCTTTGTCGGCGACCCGTTGCGTATCTGGCGCGAGGTTACGGCCAAACGCGGCGTATCGCTGATTATGCACTATTCGGGCGTCTGGGACGGCAAGGCAATGGCCGAACACCCCGATTGGGCAGTTGTACCCTTGGAAGACAAAGCACAGCGGCCTGCATGGCAGGGCTCAGACCGGCAAAAAGCATCGGTATTCGGGCCTTATGTTGACCAACTGCTGATTCCGCAACTGAAAGAGCTGCGCAATGAATATGGTGTGGATGGTTTTTGGATTGACGGCGAGTGCTGGGCGACGATGCCGGATTATAATCCGAAGGTCATTGAACGTTTTACACAGCAGACTGGGATTACGGAAATCCCGGATTCACCCGGTAAGCCGAATTGGTTTGAGTGGATGCAGTTTCACCGTCAGGGTTTTCGCGATTATCTTCGGCATTATACCGATATCCTGCATCGGGATTGCCCCGGCGTACAAATCACCAGCAACTGGGCGTTCTCATCGATGATGCCTGAGCCGGTGACGGTGGATTTGGATTATCTCAGCGGCGATTATACTCTGCAAGACAGTGTGCGCGAGGCACGCTGGCAGGCGCGATGTCTGCGCGGGCAGGGTAAGCCGTGGGATTTGATGGCGTGGGGATTTTCCAGCAAATGGGAGCATCTGGACTGGCGCAGCGCTAAAACCGCCGTCCAATTGAAGCGCGAGGCCGCGCAGGTACTAGCGACCGGCGGGGGTTTTCAGTGCTATTTCGGCCAGCGCGGCGACGGCTCGGTGCGTTTGTGGCAGATGGACGCAATGGCCGAGGTGGCGGCGTTCTGCCGAGCCCGGCAGGCCTATTGCCATCGCGCGGTGTCCGTGCCGCAGATCGCTCTGTTTTACAACACCGAATCGCTGTATCGGAAACTGGACTCGCTGTATAATCCCGGCGGTCATTGGGATAAAATTGTCGGTACATTGCATGCAGTACTGGATGGCCAGTGGCATGCCGACGTGGCGATGACACATCAGCTCAAAGGGCAATTCAAAAAGTATCCGCTGATTATCTGGCCGGAGTGGGATTTTGTTGAGCCGCAGGTGTATGAAGAACTGCTGGACTATGTCCGCAGCGGCGGCAATTTGCTGATCGTAGGGACGGCCGCTGTTGAGTTATTCAAGGAACCGTTGGGCGTTGCAGCCCTTCAGACGCATCCGGATATGATCCGCTGGTTGCATTATGAAGGTAAAGGCGCCGGCATGAAGACCAAGATGGCCAAGGTTGAGTTGCCTTCGGACGCCGCGCCGATTGGTACGCTGGTGCCTGACGATCATCCGCCGCTGGGCGACCTTTGGCCAGCCGGCTCGGTCCGGCCGTTGGGCAAAGGAAAAATCGCAGCAATTTACGCCGATTTCGGACATCTGTACCACAGCGCAACAACCACAGTGATGCGTGATTTTATGTCGGCGATGGTACGCCAGCTTCTGCCTGAGCCAATCGTGGAAGTGCAGGGGTCGCATCTAGTGGATGTGGTTGTCAATCGGATTACGCTGGACGGCAAATCGCATCTGGCGGTCAATTTGATCAATATGGCAGGGGAGCATCGCGCCAAAGAGGTGTACACCTTCGACCAGATTCCGCCGGTCGGGCCGCTGACGGTCACGCTGCGGCTCGACGAAAAACCCAAACGAATCGTCCGACAGCCGGCCGGAGAAGCTATCCGTTTCAAATGGAACAAAGGCGTTGCCGAACTGACGCTGCCGCGATTGGAAATCCACGATATTCTGGTGGTCTATTGAACGTCCATCAGTCGGCAAACATCAGCGTGCCGAAATAGGCCGGCTGGTGAAAATCAGGGTTGGGCAGCGGTATTTTCGACCATGTCAGCCAGTGCGGGTGTGAGGTTTGGTCGGCGCATTTATAAAAATTCGCCCGCCAACCCACACCCGGCGCGGGTGCGTTGACCGGCGCGTACCGCTGGAGCATCCGCCACGGCAGCGCGTATTCCACCGTCCAGACGGTCGGATTCTGTATTTCAGGATCGATCAATTGTCCTTGCGGCAGGGAGGCAGCGATTTTGATTTGTGCTAAATCCTCGGAGTCGATTTCTCGCTTGTCTTGTCCACGAGCGAGCTGATGATACATCAATATCGTCCCGATGCAGTTGACTTCCAAGTTAAAATAACCTGTTTTGATGTCGTTGCCGGGTGTGAAGAAAAACTCCACACAACTGTCCTGACAGACCATTTGCTGATGCTGATCGGCGACCGCACGGACAAAGCGGTCTTCGACGCGAAAGATCACATACAGATTGTCCGCGTCCCAAGCCAGTTTGGCCTGTGTGAGCGGACGATGGGACGGCTCTTGGCCCATGTGCAGGTCGATTGTGATAGGGTCAATTCCGCGCCAGACGGGTTTGTTCCAGTCGGCATTTATCGCTATCGGTTCGGCGGTGCGCCGCACAATGGTTTTTTTGTACATAGAGGTCTCGCTGTTTTCCTGAACGGACGCTGTGGGGCTGGATTTGCCGCAACCGGCAAATGCCAGCAGCGCCGATAATATAAATCCGCATAAAATACGTTTCATTTTCATAGGAGAATTATTAAAGACAAAATTCAGCGATTGTCAATCAAATTATATTTAGAACCGCATCCGTCAGGTATCGCCAATTTGTGGATACAGTAACGCGCAAATCCAGCTATTTTTCATTTTTTCTTGACAGGGTGTCGAGGATAGGGTTATCTATCGTCTAATTGCAGAAAAGAAATAAAAATAGATTTGTTTTTATTACAATCATATCCTTAAATACGGTAACACAGAGCATGGCCAAAGCAAGCACGGAAAAGTCGCTGGTGATTGTCGAATCGCCTGCCAAAGCCAAGACAATCAATAAATATTTGGGGTCGGGTTTTGAAGTTAAGGCCTCGATGGGGCATATTCGCGACCTGCCCAGCAAAGGGCTGAATATCGATATCGAGAACGGCTTTAAGCCGACCTACGAGATCAGCGCGGCGCGTAAACGCACTGTCGCCGCCCTCAAAGACGCCCTGAAAAACTGCAAAAACGTCTATCTGGCCACCGATTTGGATCGCGAGGGCGAGGCGATTGCCTGGCATCTGGCCGAGACGCTGCGGCTCAAGGACGAGAACACCTTCCGCGTGGTCTTTAACGCTATCACCAAACAGGACATCCAGAAGGCCTTTGCCAACCCCGGCAAAATCGATATGCACCGCGTATTGGCTCAACAGGCACGTCGCGTGCTCGACCGCATTGTGGGTTATCAAATTAGTCCGCTGCTGTGGAAAAAGGTTACGCGAGGCCTCAGCGCCGGTCGCGTGCAGTCGGTTGCAGTCAAGATGATCGTCGAGCGCGAGCGGGAAATTCGCGCATTTGTGCCGGAGGAGTACTGGCTGATTCCGGCGATTTTTTCGACCGATATCCACAACAACTATGCCGCGGATTGGCAGGCGTTTTTGTCCGACGGCGCAATCAAAGACAAGGAGCGCACGCTGGCCGAGCAGGACGAATGGCTGGATAAGCACAACGCTTTTCGCGCCGAGCTGGTCAGCGTCAACGGCCAGAAGTTTCGCGCCGACAATGAAGCGGCCGCACAGGCAGTCTATCAGAAGATTCAAAAGGCCGCCTTTCGTGTGGCGGAAATATCCACCAAGCGGATTCAATCGCGTCCGGCGGCGCCGTTTATCACCTCGACGCTCCAGCAGGCCGCGGCCAATCGGCTGGGCTTTGCGACCAAACGGACGATGCTGATTGCCCAGCAGCTTTACGAGGGTATCGATTTGGGATCAATGGGGGCGCTGGGGCTGATTACCTACATGCGTACCGACAGCACCTTTCTGTCGCAGGATGCGATTCAGAGCGGGCGGCGGTTTATCGAAAACCGCTACGGCAAGGACTATGTGCCGGAAAAGCCCAATTACTACGCTTCGGCCAAAGGCGCTCAGGAAGCCCACGAGGCCATTCGTCCGACCGATCCGGACTTGACGCCGGAGGAGATTCGTCCGTTTTTGAGCGATGAGCAGTATAAATTGTACGATCTGATCTGGCGGCGATTTATCGCCTGCCAGATGACCGCCGCCCAGTGGGACACCACGCGCGTCGAGATCGAGGGCAAGGCCGAGGGCTTTGCCTGCGGGTATCGGGCGACGGGGCGAATTCTGGTGTTTGACGGCTTTACGCGCGTCTGGGCGACGCCGACCGAGGAGCCGCGTCTGCCGGCGATGAAGCCCAACGACCCGCTGGCCGCCGTTGCCATTAAGGCCGAGCAGCACTTTACCAAGCCGCCGGCGCGTTACACCGAGGCGTCGCTGGTCAAGGCGCTGGAAAAAGAGGGCATCGGCCGTCCCAGCACGTATGCGTCGATTATCTCGACGATACAGGAACGCGGCTATGTCGAAAAAGAAGACAAAAAGTTCCGCGCCACGCCGGTCGCCGAGATTGTTACCGATAAGCTCAACGAGTTTTTCCCCAATGTGATGGATTTGGCCTTTACGCGGCACATGGAAGAACAGCTCGACAAGATTGAAGAGCAGCACTTGGACTGGGTGCGCGTGCTGAATGAGTTTTACGGGCCGTTCAAGGAGAATCTGGAAAAGGCCTCCGAGGAAATGAAACACGCCAAGGCGGCTACCGAGCCGAGCGAATACACCTGTCCTCTGTGCAAAAAACCGCTGGTGTATCGGTTTGGCAAGAACGGGCGGTTTTTGAGCTGTTCGGGTTATCCCGACTGCAAATTCGCAAGCCCCTGCGACAAGGAAGGCAAAATGGTCGAAAACCTCGACGAGCCGACCGAACACAAATGCCCCAACTGCCAAAAGCCGCTGGTGCGAAAGAGCGGCCGTTTCGGGCCGTTTTTGGGCTGCTCGGATTATCCCAACTGCAAGACGATTCTCAAAATGGACAAGGAAGGCAACCCCTTGCCGCCCAAGCCGCCGGCCGAACCGACCGGCGTCAAGTGCCACAAATGCAAGACCGGCGAGCTGGTCATCCGCCAGAGCAAACGCGGGCCGTTTATGGGCTGCAACAAGTTTCCCCGATGCCGCACGATTGTCAGTATGAAAAAGCTGGATGAACTCAAAGCCCTGACCGCCGTGGGCAAATGGCCGCCGGCCACGGAGGAAGAGGCCAAGAAAATCCTGGCTGTCGAGGAAACGCCCCCAAAGACCGCAAAGAAAACAGCAAAAAAAGAAGCATAGAGTATGGACGATCTTAGCAACGTTATACCCAACGATCCGTTCGAAACAATTGAACCCATCGGCAAGCGCGTCCTGATTCGCAAGGACGAGGACAAAAAGCAGACCAAGGGCGGCATTCAACTGCCGGATAATATCGAGATACCGACCATCACCGGACGCATCGTCTCGGTCTCGGCGGAAATTCAGATGTCCACGGAGTTTCCGCTCAAGCAGTACGACAAGGTTTTGTTCAACCCCAAAGGGGCGATTCCGGTGGATTTTGAAGGCGACAATCGGCTGTTTGTCGTCGAGGTGGAAAACATCGTGGCGGTCTTTCGCAAGCAGTAAAAAGGAAAATGGCCGAACGCACCCGTCGCTCGGCCACCTCCGCATCACATCTCCACCACATGCCAATCTCCGTCTTTTGCTAAGGATGCTCCCGTGCAGTATTGTACTGTATCAGTGCTGCTGGGGCATGCGGCGAGCGTGCGTTATGTTCGTTTGCGTAAAAGAGCAGTCGCCCCCAATCCCAATAGAAGGAGTGTCGCCGGTTCGGGAACTTGTTCGCCGTCGCCGGGGACAACGATATCGTTGTCCTTATCGCCGGGGACCGGGACATCGTCATCGAAAAAGTCCGGCGTTTTGGGCTGAGAGGGAAACTTGAAAGATTGCAGCGGCGCGCCGGTTCCGGAGGTCATTCCCTCGCCGGCAGTCAGAGGAAACGGGCTGCCGCGCAAACCGCCGCCAGCGCCGGCGCCGGCTACAGCGCCTGCGGCCGCAAGCGGCTCTTCAAAATCGTCGCGCTCAAACACCGCGATGATCATCTTGGGGGAATCGACATTAACCACGGTTTCGGCTGCCGAAACGGCGGAGACATCGCCCAGCCAGTAGGCGAACCGAAAACCGGGATTGGGGGTCGCCGACAGCGTCAGCGTCTGGCCGACGCCGACTTTGTGGACGCCGGCGCCGGGTGTAACGCTGCCGCCGTTGGCGGGACTTTGCTGAACGATTACCGCATAACCCAGCGGGTCGTTGGTTTGTGCGCCGGCGATTACGGCCATTGCACCCATCATCACCCCAACCCCTATTGCTGAACGCATCATTGTCCTAATCATTGCTGTTCCCCCCAAAAACATTCTTGATTCTTGGAACATCAACAAAACTTACAGTTCACTTTATGCGCGGCGTTTCCGCAAACACATCGCCGCACCGCCGACCAGCAGCGCCAGCGTTGCCGGCTCCGGCACCGGCGGAGTATCGCCGGTATCGCCGCCCGGCACCGGAAGATCGTCATCCGGCGAGGCCTGCACTTCGTAACCGCCGACAATCGGCGCCGCGTCGCTGCCCAAAAGCAGGATAAACGACTTCTTGTCTTTGAGCAAAATACCGGCGCCGTCGCTGCCAAACTTGAAGATGGCCTTATCCTTTGCCAGATTGAAGCCCTTCTCAGTCGCGTTAATACCGTTGGCTACGCTTGCGGTATCAATATCATCGGTATCTTCGATAGCATCCGGTTTGATGCCGGTCAGGCCGAAATGCGACAGCGCCGCGTTGGTGTACTGACCGGTATTGAAGACTTGGTAGGCGTAGATATACCGACGATTGCCCGGGGCTGAAAAGCCCAAGCTGCTGATGGACTGTGTGTCATAGACCGCAAACTCGATGGTGCCGTGCAGATAGCTGTTTTGTCCTACCTGCACATAAAATGTGGACTTGCCTGCCCACTGCGACATATAGCCGCTCGGCAGATCCGTTAACGTCAACGCCGCCCCTGCGATGCCGGAAACCGCCAACATCGCCGCCATCATCCATACTGCTGTTTTGTACCTTTTCATTCAGACGCCCTCTCGTTTAATCCATTTGATGAATCACTTCACTGCTGTTTTTTATATGCCGCTAAACTTTCTTCCTTCGCCTGATTGCTATTGCTGCACCCGCTCCCAGAATTACCAGCGTCGCCGGTTCCGGTATGCACTCGGTACTGACGCAGATTTTGTCCAACACCGCCGGCACACCGGCTGCACTGCCTTTAAAGCCAATCACAATAATTTCCTCAACCGGATTGGGGGCAATGTACCATTCCTGAGAAAGCGTTTTGAAATTGCCTTCTTGCCCCGTTTGCTGGCTGACAAGGGTAAATTGCGTCCCCCTCACCGCATCGGCCACCCACAAAAACGCCACATCTCCCAGATACTTTACATCGATCCAAAGCTGCTTGTAGTCATTTTCGCGAGGAATCGGCTGGTTGGGGATGTCAATGATTACTTTGAACTCTTCACCCACCCATGTGCCGTTGCTCCAACTGACTGACTTTTCGCCCATGCCCTGAATCATCGCCACTGGGCCGCCGTCGGGTTCGCCATACGGATTGAAATACTCAGACGGCGTAATGCCAAACCGCCCGGTATTCTGCTCAAAATCCCAGCACTGATACGTCGTCCCCGGCTGCGGGACGCCGATCGCCGGCGAAATCACCAACGCCAGTGCCAGCATCGCTAATCCAAACGTTTTCTCCATCATCATCGTTCTCCTTACCTGTTCTGTTTTAGTTTTTACACAACGGTACCGTGTACGATATAGAAGCGTAAAAGACTGTTCGGCGTTTTTGACGTGCAACTAAACCACAGAACGGTCTTTACGAATCAAAAAAGAACATGTCTTTACTTGACAACGTTTCTTTCCTAACTCCGCAAAAACCTTTCCTGACTCTCCCCAAGGGCTGCCAAAACCACGGCGGCAAACCCTTATCTCCGATAATATCGCTATTTCAAGGCGCACAAAGGGCGCATTTGCTTATCGCACTCTTTCCTTGGCCTCTCCAGATATGCCCAGCGTCCTCTCCAAGACGCAGGTCACAAGAACGGACAACATCAAATAAAAACTACACTGCCAAAAAATAAAACCTCTTGTTTGATTTCGAGCTATACGTCAGCCCGCAACGATCTGTCCTACAACTCCCCCAAGAGTTGAACTGTAACGGTATTAAACCATATCGCAAGCAAAATGTCAAGAGCAATTTTAAAAAAATTTTATTTTCGGTATTTATCCCGATATCGCCGTCCCGAAAAACCTTGATTTTGAACTGATTTTGAGCATCATTCCATATTTTTCCTGAAAATTCAAGTATTTTTTCTACCCTTCGTTTTGAATGATTTTTGAAAGTAATTATCGGTCTTTTCCAAGTGATTCTACACCTCTGACGGTTCAAAGCGGCTTAACAAGAACCTTGCATATTCTGCACTATTTAGATAAAAAGTGTCTCCTTGTCTCAAGGAATAGCAAAATAGCTTGAAAAACTTCACAGTTCGAGATATTTTTAGCCGATAGTGTAGTTTTAGGACAAGCACATGACCAAAAGCCCGATAGATTCCAAAAGCGCCGGTCAGCGCAACGAACGGCTGATTCTGTCGCTGCTGCGAAAGCACGGCACGCTTTCGCAGACCCAACTCTGCCGGCTGGTCGGCATCGGCAGTTCGACGGCCAGCACTATCGTCGCCCGCCTGCGCGAGAAGGGACTGGTCATCGAGCATCGCGGCCAAAGCCAGCGGCGCGGCCCCAAACCAGTCAATCTGACCCTCAACGCAAATGCCGCCTATATCCTCGGTATTGAAATCAGTCCCAGCTATGTAATTATCGGACTGTTTGATTTTGTCGGCCAACTGGTGCAAAAAGACCGTTTTCCGCTCGGCCAAGACCATTCCGTCGAAAATGTCCTGAAAACGCTCGTCGGCCGTGTTGAATCGCTACTGGCTGGGCGGAAATTGCCGGCCTCGTCGGTCGTCGGCGCTGGGGTAACGCTCAGCGGTTCGGTCTCCGCTGAGGGACTGGTGCATCTGTCCAGCCCGCTGGGGTGGAAGGACGTCCCCCTCAAAACGCTGCTGGCCGAGCGATTGTCTTTTCCGGTGTCGATTTACAGCAACCGTGTGCGGCTGCTGGCGGAGATGGCGGTCGAGCCGCAACTGGCCGCCCGCAATGTCCTGTATCTTAACGTCGCCAACGGCGTCGGCTCGACGGTGTATATGAACGGTCGGCTCATTTTCGGCGCAACCGGACGCTACGGCGAAATCGGTCATACCGTCATCGATCCGGCCGGCCCGCTGTGCGGCTGCGGCCATCGCGGCTGTCTGGAAGCGCATATCAGCGGCCCTGCGCTGCTGGCGCGCATTCGTCGCGATCGGCAAAACGGGGTACGCACCTGCCTGTTGGCCAATGACGATGCAGACCAAACCCCCGAATCGCTGCTGGCCGACTGGCCGGCGGCGGTGGCGGCACAAGACGCTTACGCCATCATCCTGCGGGATACTGTCGCCGAGCAGCTCAGCCGCTGCGCCGCGGCGGCCATTAACAGCTATGATCCCGATGTGATCATTTTGGGCGGGTATGTGTGTCTGTTGTTTGGAGATACATTCATCAAGGCCATCCGTGAGGAAATGACCCGCTCGGTCTATGACCACGCCGTGCGAGAGATTGACATTCGCACCGCCCGCGCCGGCGAGGACGCCCTGATTTGCGGCGTCTGCGAGGCGGTCATGCAGGACGTTTTGTCAATGGCATAATAAGGAACTGTACACCATTAAATTATCCTGTTGTTGCCACGATATGGGGTACGGCCATTCTTTTACTGCTGGTTGTTTATGCGGTTTTGCAAGATTGGAAAATAATCAATAGACAATCGTGTGCGGCGATTTCAATCGCAGCTTGTAGGCGCAGAGGTTTTGGATCGACAGTGCGTATAGACGCGGTATAATCGAGAACATAGAACGTTCTTTCGCAAATTGGATGTTTGGAGGCCGCGCTTGGGCGTGGTTTTTGGGGACATAATGACGCAAGAACAAAAGAATATAATTGTCGTCAGCGACCTGCACATCGGCGACGGGGGTCCACGGGACAACTTTGCCGCCGATGGCAAGGAAAACCAATTTTCTCTATTTTTGGATTATGTTCAGCAACAACAAGCCGAGTTGTTTATTCTGGGGGATTTGTTTGAGTTCTGGCAGTCCAATATCGGCCGCACACTGGTACGGCGAATGCCGCTGCTGGATCGGCTGGCGCGGATGCAGGCGGTGTATGTGGTCGGCAACCACGATGCAGATTTGGAGGATTTGATTGGTACAGGGTTTTTGGCGCACCCGTTTTTTGAGCGGATGAGCAGGCCGTTTACACGGCAGATCGGCGGGCGGACATTCTGCTTTATGCACGGCCACGAGGTCGATCCGTTCAACCGTGACGGCACGCCGCGATGGGGGCGGATTATGGCGATCTTGTGCGGCATTATCGAGGATCGCAAGGGTTCGCCGCTGCTGTCGGCGGGCGGTTTTACCGAAAAATCGCTGCTGTCGGTCAGCCGGACGTTTATGTGGCTGTGGAACAATTCGGTCAATTGGTTCGAAAAAGGTCGCCCCGATGAGCCGTACCACAGCGTCGCCGAGTCGCTGACGCCCGCTCAGGAGCCGTCGCGCGTCAAGGGAATCCTATCGCTGTATCAAAAAGACCGCCGCCAGAAGGGCTATGACGTACTGGTGGCCGGCCATACGCATCGGGTCGGGCGCGTCGGCGATTGGTACGCCAACAGCGGCTGCTGGGTGGGGCTGCGCAATCATTTTCTGACGATTACGCCCGGCGGCGACATTCACATCGGCGAATGGAAAAACGGCCGCCCCGCCCTATGCGAACAAGCGTCCGCCGGTATGCAGTAAACCAAAACATCCTTGCATCGACGCTCGTTTTGCGTTATGGTGGCCGGCGGAAATGAATACTGAAACGATGGTATAAACGATGCAGAAAAAAAAGGCAACGCAGAAACTTGAACAGCTCAAAACTGTGCTGGCCGGCCACAAAACGATGCTGATTGTGATACAGGACAATCCCGACCCCGATTCGATTGCCGCCGCCGTTGCGCTGCGCAAGTTGGCCAACACACTGGCCGAGGTGCAGTGTTCCATCGCCCACAACGGCGTCATCGGACGCGGCGAGAATCGTGCGCTGGTCAAGTATCTGGGGCTGAACCTGCGCTCGCTCGATCAGATTGACCTGACCGCCTACGAGCTGTTTGCCACGGTGGACACCCAGCCCGGCACCGGCAACAATTCTCTGCCTGAACATATCGAGCCGGATATTGTCATTGACCACCACCGTTGCCGTCTGCGCACGCGGCTGTGTCGGTTTACGGATGTGCGCTGCCGGTACGGGGCGACGGCGACGATTTTGTATGAGTATTTTAAGGCCGCCGGCATCAAGCCGGAAGCGCCGATGGCGACGGCCATGTTGTATGCGATTCGTTCGGACACGCAGGATTTGGGACGGGACACCTCGCGCGCGGACATCAAAGCGCTGACCGAACTGTTTACGATTGCCAACCTGCGGATGCTCAGCCAGATTCAGCGCGGCAAAGTGCAGCGCGATTACTTTCAGATGCTCTCGGATGTGCTGCGCCAATCAATGGTGTACGGCAACGCCATCATTGCCTCGCTGGGAAGCATCGACAATGCCGATATGATTGCCGAGGCGGCCGATCTGCTGCTGCGCGACGACTTGACCAATTGGGTGATGGTCTATGGGTTTGCACAGGACAAGCTGGTGATTTCGCTGCGTACCGAGCAGGAGCAGCTCGGCGCCGACAAGGTGATTCGTCAGATCGTCGCCCGCAAAGGCTCCGGCGGCGGCCACCCCAGTTATGCCGGCGGCCAAATCGGCGTTAAAGGGATGTCGCCCCGTCAGATCGAGCATCTGGAACATCTGATTGCAGTCCGGTTTTTGCATGCGGTTGCTCCCTCTGTGGACGCTCCGATTCCTTTGATCCGGTCGTAATTATGTCGGGATTGACTTGTGGGTTTGCTTTTGTCATAATGGATGCACATAAGCGTATCCGACGGGACGTAATCCAATTTTACTGTTTAGAGGAGAGTTTCTGATGGCGTTCAAACATTGGGTAGTATGGGGTATGGCGGTTTTGACGTGCATCTGCGGGTGCAGCCGCAAGACGGAAGAGGCCTCAACCGGCCGTTTGACCATCGCGGTGATCCCAAAGGGGACGACGCACGAATTCTGGAAAAGCGTTCACGCCGGCGCTCGGCAGGCCGCACAGGAACTCGACGTCGATATCATCTGGCAGGGGCCGATGCGCGAGGACGACCGTGAATCGCAGATTACGGTCATTGAAAATCTCATCAATAAAGGTGTGGACGGGATTGTCCTTGCGCCGCTGGACGATACCGGACTGCGGATGCCTGTCGCACAAGCCAAGCAGGCGGGGATTCCCGTGGTGATTTTCGATTCCGGCCTAAAAAGCGACGATTACATCAGCTATGTCGCCACGGACAATTACGCCGGCGGCCGCATGGCCGGACAATATATGGGACAGCTTCTCGGCGGCAAAGGCAAGGTCATTCTGCTGCGGTATGCCGAGGGTTCCGACAGTACGATGAATCGTGAAAACGGTTTTCTATCCGCGATCGCCGAATTTAAGGATATCGATGTTGTCAGCGCCAATCAGTTTGCCGGCGCGACGATGGAAACGGCGATGCGGGCGGCGGAAAATATGCTCTCGCGCTTTCGCACCGCCGACGGCGGCGTGTCGATTGACGGCTTGTTCTGCTCCAACGAGTCCACCACGATGGGCGCCTTGCAGGCAATGGGCGCTCTGGATATGCTGGGCAAGTTCAAAATGGTCGGGTTTGATTCGTCCGGCAAAATGATTGACGCCCTGCACAAAGGGCATCTCCATGGATTTGTCGTGCAGAATCCTGTAAATATGGGCTATCTGGGCGTCAAGACGATGGTAGCCCATCTAAAGGGGCAGCCCGTGGAGCGGCGCGTGGATACCGGCGCGACGCTGGTTACGCCGGACAACATCCATGAACCGGCGATCCAATCGCTGCTTAAACCCGATTTGGACAAATGGCTCAAATGATTGACGCATCCTCGCATCCGGTTCCGCGTCTGGCGATGCGGAATGTCAGCAAGCGGTTTGGCGCTACGGTCGCCCTCAGCGAGGTCAGTTTGACCGTCGATGGCGGTTCGGTGCATGCGTTGATCGGCGAAAACGGCGCCGGAAAAAGCACGCTGATGAAGGTACTGTCGGGCGCGTTGACGCCGGATAGCGGCCAGATGACGCTGGACGGTCAATCCTATACGCCCCGTAATCCGATGGACGGCCGCCGTCGCGGCGTGGGGATGATCTATCAGGAACTGTCGCTGGCGCGGCATTTGACGGTCGAAGAAAATATCCTGCTGGGGTTGGAGCCGACGCGATTCGGTCTGGTCTGTCGCTCGCAAATGCGGCAAAAAGCGGTTGAGGCGCTGCGGTGTTTCGACCATCCGGAGATTACGCCGCAGACGCGCGTGGCGGATTTGTCGGTCGGCGCCGGGCAGGTGGTGGAAATCGCCCGCGCGATTGCGACAGGATGCCGCGTACTGGTCTTTGATGAGCCGACCAGTTCGCTCAGCGGCGACGACGTCAAACGCCTGTTTCGCCTGATCGGCCAACTCAAACAGACGGGGATTGCGATTGTCTATATCTCGCATTTTCTGGAAGAGATCAAGGAGATTGCCGACGCCTACACCGTCCTGCGCGATGGGCAGTCCGTCGGCAGCGGTCGTGTCGGCGATGTAACAGTCCAGCAGTTGGCCTCGCTGATGGTCG
>Ga0308414_1001135_pt1 | contig 17325 bp, 15 predicted proteins | sample HotsprSampleOS50_FD_205667 | JGI IMG/M metagenome (GOLD analysis project Ga0308414, IMG submission 205667) | Hot spring phototrophic mat microbial communities from Octopus Spring, Yellowstone National Park, Wyoming, United States - 20090730_OS50 ...
CCCCCTCGCGCGCGCGGGCTCCCGCCGTCAACAGCCGCCGGACAGTTCGCCGACTGTCCCTCGCCCTCGCGGGCGCGGGCTGCCGGCCGAAGGCTTCGCGAGTGGCGGCGGCGGCGTCCGTCCCTCCTCGCGCGCGCGGGGTCCCAGGCGCGCCGGCCTGCACGCCCTCGTCGATCACCTCCTTCCTCGCTCGCGCCGGCTCCCACCCTTGCGCGCTGCGCCCGTTCGGCCGGCGCCCGCAGCGCCGCCTCCGCGCCCGCGCGGGCTTCGAGCCGTCGGCCTTCAGGCTACAGGCCGCGGACGGCCCTTCGTCGTCGCTCGCAAGCGCTTGCAGCGGCCGGCCTTCGAGGCGGAGACCACGGACGGCCCTGCCGGTCGCACCCACGGGCTGCCGGTCGCGGCAGTCCGGCGCACGCTCGCGCGCTGTCCGCGTCCGCGCGGCGGCCCCTCGGCTCCCGCTCGCGCGCTGGCCCATACGGCTGCCCTACCCCCGCCCGCGCCGGCGCGCCCGCCCCGGTCGCTCGCCGCCCACGCCCGTCTTGCCGCCGGCGCGCCCGGTCGCGCCCGCGTCGGCCTCGCCGCGCCGGGCCTGCGCCGCCGCCCGGCGCGCGCGCCGCTCCTCGACGCTTTCGCCGCGGCGGCGCGGCTTTTCCTTGCGCGGCGCGGCGGCGAGCAGGGTCTTGCGGTCGACGCTGCGCACCAGCCGGAACTCGATCCGCCGCGCTTCCAGGTCCACCCGCGCCACCTGCACCGAGACGCGGTCGGCGAGGCGGTAGCGCAGCCCGGTGCGCTCGCCGCGCAGCTCGTGCATCGTTTCGTTGAACTGGAAGTACTCGCTGCCCAGGTCCGAGACGTGCACCAGTCCCTCGACGTAGAGGTCGTCCAGGACGACGAAGATGCCGAAAGGCACCACGGCGCTGACGGTGCCGCTGTAGACCTCGCCGACGCGCTCACGCATATACCAGCTCTTCAGCCACGCTTCGACGTCGCGCGAGGCATCGTCGGCGCGCCGCTCGTTGGCCGAGCACAGCAGCCCGAGCTTTTCCCACACCGGCAGCGCCGCGCGGGTGGCCGTGGCGCGGACCTGCGGCCGCCGCCCGCGCGGCGCGTCCTGCACGTCGACGCTGGCCAGCAGCTGCGGCTCGTACACCTGGCCCTGCAGAACGGCCTTGATCGCCCGGTGCACCAGCAGGTCCGGATAGCGGCGGATCGGCGAAGTGAAGTGCGCGTAGGCCTCGTAGGCGAGGCCGAAATGGCCGACGTTGTAGGGGCTGTAGACCGCCTGCTGCATCGTCCGCAGCAGCACCGTCTGCAGCAGCTGCGTGTCGGGGCGGTTGCGGATTCGCTCCAGCAGCGCCGCGAAGTCCTTCGGCTGCGGCGAGTCGCCGCCGCCGAGCGACAGGCCCAGCGCCTTCAGCAGCGTGCGCAGGTTCTCCAGACGCTCCGGCGTCGGCCCCTCGTGGATGCGATAAAGCGCCGGGTGCCTGTGCCGGGCCAGCAGGTCGGCGGCGCAGACGTTGGCGGCCAGCATCATCTCCTCGATCAGCCGGTGCGCGTCGTTGCGCGTGCGCGGCAGGATCTTCTCGATGCGGCCCTGCGCGTCGCAGACGATGTAGGTCTCGGTGGTGTCCATCTCCAGCGCGCCGCGGGCGCCGCGCGCCTTGGCCAGCACGCGGTACAGGTCGTACAGATCCGCCAGTTGCGGCAGCACCGGCGCCAGCCGCTGCGCGGCGCGCGAGTCGGGTACCGACAGCGCCTCCCACACCTCGGTGTAGGTCAGGCGCGCGTGCGAGTGCATCACGGCCGGATAGAACTGGTAGGCGGCAATGGCGCCGCGCGCCGAGATCACCAGATCGGCGACCATCACCAGGCGGTCGACGTTCGGATTGAGCGAACACAGACCGTTGGAAAGCTTTTCCGGCAGCATCGGGATCACCCGGCGCGGGAAATAAACCGACGTCGAGCGGTTCTGCGCCTCGGCATCGAGGGCGCTGCCCGGCTGCACGTAGTGGCTGACGTCGGCGATGGCGACGATCAGCCGCCAGCGCGTGCGGCGGGGATTCATCGGCTCGCAGTAGACGGCGTCGTCGAAGTCGCGCGCGTCCTCGCCGTCGATGGTGACCAGCGGCACGTCGCGCAGGTCGACGCGGCCGGCGAGATCGCGCGGCTCGACGTGGTTGGGCAGCGCCTCGGCCTCGGCCAGCGCCGCCGGCGGGAACTCGTGCGGCACGGCGAACTTGCGCACCGCGATCTCGATCTCCATGCCAGGGTCGTCGATCGCGCCGAGCACCTCGATCACGCGGCCCACCGGCTGTACGTGCCGCTGTGGCTGCTGCACGATCTCGACCACCACCACCTGGCCGTGTTCGGCGCCGGCGGTGGCCCCCGGCGGCACCAGGATGTCGTGCGTGATGCGCTGGTCCTCGGGCACGACGATCGTCACGCCGCGCTCGTTGAGCAGGCGGCCGACGAGTCGGTTGGTGCGGTGCTCGATGACCTCGACGATCTCGCCCAGCGGCCGGCCGCGCCGGTCTTCGCCGGCCAGCCGCGCCAGCACGCGGTCGCCGTGCAGCACGCGGCTCATCTCGTGCTCGGACAGCACGAGATCGGGACCGCCGTCGTCGCGGATCAGGAAGCCGTAGCCGTCGCGATGGCCCTGCACCTTGCCGGAGACGAGATTGGCGCGCGCCGCCACCAGCAGCAATCCGGCGCGGTTTCGCACCACCTGGCCGCCATGTTCGAGCGCGGCCAGCGCCGCCTCGAACTCGGCTTCGCGTTCCCCGACGTGCAGCCGTTCGGCCAGCTCCGCCGGCGTCAGCGGCCCGCGGGCGTGGGTAAGCGCGCTCAAAATGGCGTCGGCTTCAATGGGGCTGGTCGTTTTCAAGTGTCGGCTTTCTCGGGCTCGGGGCGGTCGCCGCGGCCCAATTTGACAGGCGAAGGCCCGGACTTAAAATGCGCGCCTCGCTGCTGCCCAGGTGGCGGAATTGGTAGACGCACTAGTTTCAGGTACTAGCGCCGCGAGGTGTGGAGGTTCGAGTCCTCTCCTGGGCACCAAGATCGAGCCAGCGGCCCGCGCAATCGGGCCGTTTTCTTTTTCTCCGCGGCCGGCGCGCAGACCGTATTCGGGCGCGCCGGCCGGCGCCGACTGCCTCGTGACATTCTAGGCCGGCCTGCCCTCGCCGGTCGGCGCTTCGCGCAGACGCGCCGCCAGCTGTTGCGGCGTCATCGCGTCGTAGGCCTCGAACGGCTGGTGAATCCACGGACTGTCGGCAAGGAACTGCACCGCGTAATCCGGCTTCACGCTGGAGACCGCCTTGTGCCAGAGCACCGCGGTGCGCACCTCGGTCAGCCGCGGATAGCGCGCCCGCAGCCGCTCGATCACGCGCGCCAGCGTCACACCGGAGTCGACCAGATCGTCGACCAGCAGCAGCCTGCCGCGCAGCTCGCCGCCGGTGCTGGTGATGTACTCGGCGATGTCGAGCGCGCCCTGCTGCGTGCCGGCAGCGGCGCGATACGAACTGGTGGCGAGGATCGCCAGCGGCACGTCGAACAGGCGCGAGAACACGTCGCCGATGCGAAGGCCGCCGCGCGCCAGGCACAGCAGCGAGTCGAAGCGATAGCCGCTGTCGTGCACCTGCAGCGCCAGCTGCTCGATCATGCGGTGGTACTCGTCCCAGCTGACGTACAGGTGCTTGGTGGACACGCGCGCTTCCCTCGCCGACAGGCCAGACTCTACCGCGCGGGCGCCGCGCGTGGGTGCGCCACGCCGGCGAGGCCGCATCGATGCCACTGCCGGCCCGGCGGCGCGCGCTTCGCCAGCGGTCAGCCCGTGAACGGGTGCCGCAGCAGGATCGTCTGCTCGCGGTCGGGCCCGGTGGAAACGATGTCGATCGGTACCCCCGTGACCTCGGACAGCCGCGTCAGGTAGCGGCGCGCCGCCGCCGGCAGCTCGTCCCAGGCGCGCACGCCGAAGGTCGAGGTGCGCCAGCCGGGGAAGTCCTCGTACACCGGTTCGCAGGCGGCCACCGCGTCGGCGCCGAAGGGCAGGATGTCGGTGACCACCCCACCGCTGCGGTAGCCGGTGCACAGTCGCACCGTCTCCAGCTCGTCGAGCACGTCGAGCTTGGTGATGCACAGGCCGGTGACGCCGTTGATCTGCACCGAGCGGCGCAGCGCGGCGGCGTCGAACCAGCCGCAGCGGCGCGGGCGGCCGGTCACCGAGCCGAACTCGTTGCCGCGGCGGCGCAGCTCGTCGCCGGCGGCGTCGACGAGCTCGGTCGGGAATGGCCCGGAGCCGACCCGCGTCGCGTAGGCCTTGGTGATGCCGAGCACGTAGTGCAGCTGCTGCGGCGCCACCCCGGCGCCGGCCGCCGCCGCGCCGGCAACGGTGTTGCTCGAGGTGACATACGGATAGGTGCCGTGGTCGACGTCGAGCAGCGCCCCCTGCGCGCCTTCGAACAGCAGCCGCGCCCCCTGCGCCATCACGCGGTTCAGCTCGTACGAGACGTCGGTGATCATCGGCTTGATGCGCGGCGCCAGCGCCAGCGTGCGGTCGATCACCGCCTGCGGCGGGACCGCCTCGGCGCCGAGATATCGCGTCAGCACGAAGTTGTGCAGGTCGAGCGCCTCGCGCACCCGCTCGGCGAAACGCGCCTCGTCGAACAGGTCCTGCGCCCGCACGGCGCGACGCGCCACCTTGTCCTCGTACGCCGGGCCGATGCCGCGACCGGTGGTGCCGATGCGGGCCTCGCCGCGCCTGGCCTCGCGCGCCTGGTCCAGCGCCACGTGGTAGTCGAGGATCAGCGGGCAGTTGCCGCTGATGCGCAACCGCGACGGCACGTCGATCCCGGCCGCCTGCAGCTCGTCGATCTCCCCCAGCAGCGCGGCGGGCGACAGCACCACGCCATTGCCGATGTAGCAGGCCACACCGCGGTGCAGGATGCCGGAGGGGATCAGGCGCAGGATCGTCTTGCGGCCGTTGACCACCAGCGTGTGCCCGGCGTTGTGCCCGCCCTGGAAGCGCACCACCCCCTGCGCTTCCTCGGTGAGCCAGTCGACGATCTTGCCCTTGCCTTCGTCACCCCACTGGGTGCCGACCACCACCACGTTGCGTGCCATCCCTCCCCCTTGCGTTCGTTCGGCTCGTGGCCGCAGCGCCGCGCGCGCTAGCCCTGGTCCGGGTCGCCTGCCCGCGCGACGACGCGCCAGACGCCATCGACGCGGCGGATCTCGCGGTCGCAGGCCATGCCGTCGACGCTCTCCTCGGCGCCGAGGCGCCGGACCACGACCTCGCCGTCGGCGCGCAGCCGTGCCACCAGCTCGGCCAGCGCCGCGTCGTCGGCGGCGGGCGCGAGTATCGCCCGTGCGACCTCGCCGTCGCGCAGGCGGGCGATCTCGCGCAGGTCGATCGAGAACCCGGTCGCGGGGCGGGCGCGGCCGAACGCGCGGCCGATGTCGTCGTAGCGGCCGCCGCGGGCCAGCGCCACCGGCCAGCCCGCGGCGTAGGCGGCGAAGGTGGCGCCGGTGTGGTAGCGGAAGCCGTGCAGGTCGGCGAGATCGATGCTCGCCGCCGCGCCGAGCCGCCGCAGCACGGCGGCCAGATGCTGCAGCTCGTCGAGCGCGGCCTGCAGCGGCGGCAGCTGCGGCAGGACGGTGCGGGCGGCGGCGAGCACGCCCTCGTCGCCATGCAGGCGGATCAGCTCGCGCAGCGCCGCACGGGCCGGCGGCGACAGCGGCGCGGTCAGCGGCGTCAGCGCAGCGGCGTCCTTGGCGCTGAGGGCGGCGACGATGTCCTCGGCGTGTGCTTCCGCGGCAGGGTCGAGCGCCAGCAGCGCGCGCAGGATGCCGGTGTGACCGAGGTCGAAGCGCACCGCCTCGACGCCCGCCAGCGCCAGCGTGCGCACGGCCAGCTCCAGCACTTCGGCGTCGGCGGCCACGGTGGCGTGGCCAAAGAGCTCGGCGCCGACGTAGAACGGCTCGCGCGTGGCCAGCGGATGCAGCGGCCGCGCGTGCAGGACGCTGGCGGCATAACACAGCCGGGCCACACCGGCGCGGTTCAGGATGTGCGCGTCGATGCGCGCCACCTGCGGCGTGATGTCGGCGCGCAGCCCCAGCATGCGCCCGGAGATCTGGTCGACCAGCTTGAAGGTGCGCAGGTCGAGGTCGGCGCCGACGCCGGTCAGCAGCGACTCGGTGTATTCGAGCAGCGGCGGCACCACCAGCTCGTAGCCGTAGCCGCGGTACAGGTCGAGCGCGGCGCGACGCAGCCGCTCGAGGAAGCGCGCCTCGCCGGGCAGGACGTCGGAGATGCCCTCCGGGAGCAGCCAGCGCGCCATCGCGTCGGTGGGAAGCGGATCAGGCGGGCGGCGCCCCTGCCGTCAGGCCACGAGCGCGGCCAGCAGCAGCCCGGCCAGCACCGAGGCCAGGCCGAAGAAGCGGATCTGGCCGTCGCTCAGTTCCGCCACCTTGCGGAACATCTCGCGCCAGGTCGCCGGCGCCGCCAGCGGCAACAGGCCCTCCAGCACCAGCATCATGGCGAAGGCCAGGCCGACGGTGGTCCACATCAGCGCGCCGGGGCGCGGCCTGGTGTCGGCGTCCGCAGGTAGCGGAGGAACTCCGACGAGGGGTCCATCACGAACAGGTCGCTGCGGTTGCGGAAGCTGGCGCGGTACGCCTCGAGGCTGCGGTAGAAGGTGAAGAACTCGGGGTTCTGGCCGAAGGCCTGGGCGTAGATCTGCGAGGCGCGCGCGTCGCCCTCGCCCTTGATTCTCTCCGCCTCGCGATAGGCTTCGGCCAGCAGCACCTCGCGCTGGCGGTCGGCGTCGGCGCGGATCTTCTCGCCCTCGGCGGCGCCGATCGAGCGCTGCTCGGTGGCCACCCGCTTGCGCTCCGACTGCATGCGCCGGAACACGTCCTCGTTGATCTCGGGCACGAACTCCACGCGCTTCAGGCGCACATCGACGATCTCGACGCCAAGATCGCGCACCCGCTCCTGGACGCTGACCTTGATCTCCTCCATCGCGCGGTCGCGCTCGCGCGAGGTCACGTCGTTGACCGTGCGGCGGTTGATGGCGCGGTTCAGCGCATCGCGCACCAGCGAGTTGACGCGCTCCTCGGCAGCGCGCTCCAGACCCTGGAAGCTGACGAAGTACAGCCGCGGGTCGGCGATGCGCCACTTGACGAAGGAGTCGACCAGCAGGTTCTTCTTTTCGGAGGTCTGCACCCGGTCGGCCTGCGGCGTGTCGATGGTCAGGATGCGGCGGTCGAGGTAGACCACGTTCTGGATCAGCGGGATCTTGAACTTCAGGCCCGGCTCCGAGTGCACCTCGGTGATCTGGCCGAGCTGGAACAGGATCGCGAACTGGCGCTGGTCGACGACGAAGGTGCTGGCGCGGAAGATGACCGCGGCCACGACCAGGGCGACGACGGTGGCGATGAGCTTGTTCATGGCGCCTAGCTAGCGGCTCTCGCGGCCGCGCGATCCCAGCGTCGGCCGCGGCTCGGCCGGCGCGGTTTCGCCGGCCGGGCTGCTCGGCCGCACCGTCACCGGCTCCTGCGCCGATTGTTGCAGCAGCTTGTCGAAGGGCAGATACAGCAGCGGTGTGCTCGCCCGGCTGTCGATCAGCACCTTGCTGGTGTTGGCGAAGATCTGCTGCATCGTCTCCAGGTACAGGCGGTCGCGGGTGATCTGCGGCGCCTTGGCGTAGGCGTCCGCCACCTGGCGGAAGCGCGCCGCATCGCCCTCGGCGGTCTCGACGACGCGGGTGCGGTAGCCCTCGGCCTCCTGCAGCAGCCGCGCCGCCGTGCCGCGCGCGCGCGGGATCACGTCGTTGGCGTAGGCCTGACCCTCGTTGATCAGCCGCTCGCGGTCCTGCGTCGCCTTGACTGCGTCGTCGAAAGCCGCCTGCACCTGCTCCGGCGGCTGCGCGTTCTGGATCGCCACCTGCAGCACCAGCAGGCCGGTGCCGTACTGGTCCAGGCTTTCCTGCATGCGGCTGCGCACCGCGTCGGCGATCTCCTGCCGCGACTCGTACAGCACCTTGTCCATCAGCTGCCGGCCGACCACCTCGCGCATCGCCGACTCCGCCACCTGGCCCACCGACTCGGTGGGCCGGCGCACGTTGAAGACGAAATCGCGGGCGCCGTTGACGTCTTCCTTGATCCGGTACTGGACCGTGAAGTGCACGTCGACGATGTTCTCGTCGTCGGTCAGCATCAGCGATTCCTTCAGCCGGTCGGCGCGGCCGCGGCCGCCGATTTCCAGCGTCCGCACCGACAGCACGTCGACCAGCTCGTGCGACTGCACCGGCCATGGCAGCCGCCAGCGAAAACCGGGCGTCGTCGTCTCGCTGTAGCGGCCGAAGGTGGTGACCACCGCGACCTGGCCTTCCTGCACGATGTAGGCGCCGCTGCCCAGCCAGATCAGCGCCGCCACCGCCAGCACGCTCGCCACGCCGATGCCGGCGCCGCGGGCGTCGGGGCGGAAGCCGCCGCCGCTGCCGCCACCGCCGGAGGAGCCGCTGCCGCCACCGCGCTTGCCGAACAGGCCGTTCAACCGCCGGTTCAGGTCGCGCCAGAGCTCGTCGAGATCGGGCGGACCGCCCTGCGGGCGGCCGCCGCGGCGGCCTTCGTCGCGCTCGCCGTCGTCGCCGCCCGAGCCGGAGCTGCGGCCCCACTGCGGGTCATTGAGCGCAAGCGAAAGCCCGGGAAGAAAGAGCATGGCCAAGGGGAGTCACTACTCGAAGACGCCGGCAGTCAAAGCAGTCGGCGTCGAGTCTGCACGGGTCGCTCGGGATTCGGCCGGCGCCGATCGCGCATCGCGCGCGCGCTCGGCGATCGCCTCGCGCAGCAGCCCGATGCCATCGCCGGTGGCCGCACTGAGAAAAACGGCACGGATGCTAGCACAGGCATCGCGCTCGACCGCGGCGGCGCGGCCGAGGCGGTCGATCTTGTTGAACACCAGCAGCCGCGGTACACCGCCGGCGCCGATCTCGGCCAGCACGCGGTCGACCTCCGCCATCTGCGCCTGCCGCGCCGGGCTGGCGGCATCGACGACGTGCAGCAGCAGGTCGGCCTCGGCCGCTTCCTCCAGCGTCGACTTGAACGCGTCGACGAGCTGGTGCGGCAGGCCGCGGATGAAACCGACGGTGTCCGAGACGACGACCTCGCTGCCGTCGGCGACGAACAGCCGCCGCGAGGTCGTGTCGAGCGTGGCGAAGAGCTGGTCGGCGGCATAGCTGCCGGCGTGGGTCAGCGCGTTGAATAGCGTCGACTTGCCGGCGTTGGTGTAGCCGACCAGCGACACCGAGAAGACGTCGCGGCGGCTGCGGCCGCGGCGCTGTGTGCGCCGCTGCTTGCCGAGCGCCTGCAGTCGTTCGCGCAGCCGCTTGATGCGGACGCCGATTTGCCGCCGGTCCAGTTCGATCTGCTTCTCGCCCGGGCCGCCGGTCTTGCCCAGGCCGCCGCGCTGCCGCTCCAGGTGCGTCCAGCCGCGCACGAGGCGGGTGGACAGGTGCTCCAGTTGCGCCAGCTCGACCTGCAGCTTGCCTTCGCTGCTCTTGGCGCGCTGGGCGAAGATGTCGAGGATCAGCAGCTCGCGGTCGAGCACGGCCACGCCGAGCGCGCGCTCGAGGTTGCGCTGCTGCGCCGGGCTCAATGGCACGTCGAAGACGGCCAGTTGCGCCTGCTGCGCCTGGATCAGCGCTGCCAGTTCCTCGACCTTGCCGCTGCCGACGTAATGGGCGGCGTCCGGGCGGTCGCGGCGCACGGCCACTTCGCCGACGACCGCGCAGCCGGCCGAGCGGGCGAGCTGGCGCGTTTCTTCGAGCGCATCGGCCGCGTCCTCGCCCGCCGGGCCGCGGCGGCCAGTGAGCACGCTGACGATCACGGCGCGCGTGGCGCGGTGGCCGCGCGCCGTCTCGATCTGGAACGTGGTCAGGCGTCGGACTCCGTCGCCAGATTGACCGGCCGCGCCGGAACGACCGTCGAGATGGCGTGCTTGTAGACCATCTGCGTGACCGTGTTTCTCAGCAGGACCACGTACTGGTCGAACGATTCGATCTGGCCCTGCAGCTTGATGCCGTTCACGAGGTAGATCGACACCGGGATGTGCTCCCGGCGCAGCGTGTTCAGAAACGGGTCTTGTAGGAGTTGCCCTTTGTTGCTCATGTCCGGCTCCGTCTTGTTCGCGCCGAGCGCACCGACCCTGCTCAGCCCGCCCAACCGCCTCTTAGATGGCCCTGCGGCGGGAAAATTCAATGTAGCGGAAAAGAAAAGCGCCGGCTATCGCGCCTGCCGAGGCGTCGCGTAGGGATTTGTGCTGGTGCGGAACTCGATTCGCAGCGGCGTGCCGGAGAGCGCGAACTCGCGCCGGAACCAGCCTTCGAGATAGCGGCGGTACGCCGGCGGCACGTGCGTCAGCGCGTTGCCGTGCACGACGATGACCGGCGGGTTGCTGCCGCCCTGGTGCGCGTAGCGCATCTTCGGCCGCACGTTGCCGGCGCGCGGCGGCTGCTGCCGCTCGACCGCGGCCCGCAGCGCGCGGGTGAGTTTCGGCGTCGGCAGCCTGGCGAAGGCGGCGCGGTGCGCCGCCTGCACCGAGCGCATCAGCGCCGCCAGGCCCGTGCCCTGGCGGGCGGAGATGAAGTGCTGCGGCGCCCAGTCGAGGAAGTGCATCTTGCGCGCCAGCTCGCGCTTGACCAGCGAGCGCCGGTACTCGTCGAGATCGTCCCACTTGTTGACCGCCAGCACCAGCGCGCGCCCTTTTTCCAGGATGTAGCCGGCGATGTGCGCGTCCTGCTCGGCGATCTCGGCGGCGGCGTCGAGCAGCAGCACGGCAACGTGGCTGGCCTCGATCGCCTGCAGCGTCTTGACCACCGAGAACTTCTCCACCGTCTCGAACACCTTGCCGCGGCGGCGCAGGCCGGCGGTGTCGACGAGCAGGTAGTCCTGGCCGCCGAAGCTGAACTCCACCTCGATCGCGTCGCGGGTGGTGCCCGGCGCGTCGAAGGCGATCATCCGCTCCTCGCCGAGCAGGGCGTTGACCAGCGTCGACTTGCCGACATTCGGCCGGCCGACGATCGCCACACGGATCCGCCCTGCGGCGGTCTCCGCCTGCTCAACCGGCTCGGAGCCGAAGCCGGCCAGCGCCTGCGACATCATCGCCGCCACGCCGTCGCCGTGCGCGGCCGAGATCGGCAGCGGCTCGCCCAGCCCGAGTTCGTGGAACTCCGCGATCGCCGCCGCCGACAGCCCCTCGGCCTTGTTGACGGCCACGATGGGGCGCTTGCCGGCGCGCCGCAGCCGCTCGGCGATGCGGCGGTCCTGCGCCGTCAACCCGTCGCGGGCGTCGAGGAGGAAGACGACGACGTCGCTTTCGGCGATCGCAGCTTCCGCCTGCCGCGCCATCTCGCGCGTGATGCCTTCGGCAGCCACCGGTTCGAAGCCGCCGGTGTCGATCACGATGTACGGCACCGGGCCGACTTTGCCAGCGCCGTAGTGGCGATCGCGCGTCAGGCCGGGAAAGTCCGCCACCAGCGCCGCGCGCGTGCGCGTCAGCCGGTTGAACAGCGTCGACTTGCCGACGTTCGGGCGGCCGACCAGTGCGACGACCGGCGTCATGGCGGCACGGCAGCCTTTCAGCGCCGCAACGTCAGCAGCGCCAGCGTGCCATCGCTGGTCAGCACGACGACGTTGTCGTTCCACGCCATCGGCCGCGCGGTGATGGCGCTGGAGTCGAGCTGGACGCGGGCCATGAAGCTGCCTTCGGCGGCGGTGAGGAAGTGCACGTAGCCGGCGAGGTCGCCGACCACCACCGCGCCGGCCAACGCCAGCGGCGTCGTCAGCGCCCGGTGCGCCAGCCGGTCGTTGCGCCACAGGCTGGCGCCGTCGATGGCGAAGGCGTGCAGCTGCGAGGTCGCTTCGACGGCGTAGACGCCACGACCGTCGCTGGCCACGCCAGCGCCTGCAGCCAGCTCGCGCGACCAGCGCAGCGTTCCGGTGCCGGCGTCGGCGCAGGTCACCCGCCCCTGGAACGACGCGGCGCAGGCAAGCCCGCCCTGGACGACCACCGGGCCGAGCACGTCGGCCAGTCGCTCGACCTCGGTGGTGCCGCGCGGCTCCGAGATCGTCGCCTCCCAACGCGCCGCGCCGTTGGCCAGCGACACCGCCACCACCCGCCCGCCGGGAAAGCCGACCAGCACGTTGTCGCCGGCGAAGGCCATCTCGGCAGCGGCGCGCAGCGTCAGCGCCGGCAACTGGCGGCTGTAGATCCAGCGCCGCTTGCCGCTGTCGGCCTCGTAGGCGGCGACGCGATGGTCGGTGGTGCGCACGAGGACCAGCCCGCGCCCGACCAGCGGCGGATCGATCGCGTCGCTGGTCAGCTGCGCGCGCCAGCGGGCGCTGCCGTCGGCATCGAAGACCACCAGTTCGCCGCGCACGGTGACGACGGCGACGCGGAAGCCATCGCTGCCGACCCCGGCAGTCACGCGCCCGCCGGCTTCCGCCCGCCACAGCACCGCGCCGGAGACGGGATCGACGCGCAGCACGGTGCCATTGGCGGCGGCGGCGTAGATCGCGTTTTCCGCCACCGCCGGCTGCAGGAAGGTGCCCTTGCCGCTGCCGACCGACAGGCGCCAGGCGGTGATGACGGCGGCCGCCGGCGCGAACTCCGACAGCGGCGACGGCGGCGTCTTCTTGGCGCCGAACAGCCCGCAGCCGGCCGCGAGCGAGGCCAGCGCGACGAGCAGCGCGCCGCGCCGGACAAAGTCGATCCTGGCGTGCATCGCCGCCTCAGGGCGCCGCCGGCGGCAGCGCGTCGAGCTTCAGCTGGACGATCGGCCGCAGCGGGTGCTGCGGGTCGGCCTTGTCCAGCGCCTCCTGGTAGGCGCGGCGCGCGTCTTCGAGCCTGCCCATCGCCACGTAGACGTCGCCGCGGCGGTCGGCGAACGAGGTCGCCAGCGCCGGCGGCACGTCGGCGCCGAGCAGCTTCACCGCTTCGTCGTAGGCCTTCTCGTCGAGCAGGATGCCGGCCAGCCGCAGGCGGGCGATGTGGACCAGCTCCGGGTGGCCCGACTTGTCGATCACCCAGCGCAACTGCGCCTGGGCCGCGCTGCGGTCGGCGGCGTCGTAGTTGACCTTCGCCACCTGTAGCGCCGCCAGCGGCGCGTAGATCGTGCGGCCGTAGCGCTCGATGATCGTCCCCGCCAGCTCCTTCTTGCGGCCCAGGTCGCCGCCGTCGACGGCGGCGAGAAACTCGTCGTACAGCGCCCCGGCGTTGCCGGCCTCGTGACGCTCGTACCAGCGCCAGCCGTTGAAGGCGGCGATCGCCAGCAGCACGACGGTGACGGCGGTGAGCACCAGGTTGCCCCAGCGCTCCCACCAGGCCTTGATCGCCGCCAGCTGTTCCTGTTCTTCGAGGTCGTAAGCCATCTAGTCCTTCCCGCCTTGCTCGTCCGTTGCGGCATCCGCCAGCGCCGCGGCCACCGCCTCGCCCAGTTCCGCCAGCGGCACCGCGCGCTGCTGCGCGTACGGCGCCGACGCATCGGGCGCGCGCAGCGCCTTGACCGTCGCCATGCCGGCCGCCGCTTCCGACTCGCCGACGATCACCGCGTACTCCGCGCCGCTGCCGTCGGCACGCTTCATCTGCGACTTCAGGCTCGCCTCGCCGGCGTGCAGGATCGCGTCGAGACCGGCGTCGCGCAGCGCCTCGGCGGCGCGCAGCGCCGCCAGATAGGTGCCGCCGCCCTGGTGCAGCACGTAGACGTCGCAGTCGCGCTGGCTGCCGCGCTCGCCGGCTTCGCGCAGCAGCTCGATGACGCGCTCTACACCGATGGCGAAGCCGCAGCCCGGCGCCGGCCTGCCGCCGAGCATCTCCATCAGCGGGTCGTAGCGGCCGCCGCCGCAGATCGTGCCCTGGGCGCCGAGGCGGTCGGTGATCCACTCGTAGACGGTCAGGTTGTAGTAGTCCAGCCCGCGCACCAGGCGCGGGTTGATGGTGAAAGGCACGCCGGCGACGGCGAGCAGTTCCTGCAGCCGCTCGAAGTGGGCGCGCGACTCGGCGCCGAGATAGTCGGCGATGCGCGGCGCCTGCCGCACCAGCTCCTGCATCGCCGGGTTCTTGCTGTCGAGGATCCGCAGCGGGTTGCTGTGCAGGCGGCGGCGGGCGTCGGCGTCGAGCGCGTCGGCGTTGGCCTCGAAGTAGGCGATCAGCGCGGCGCGGTGGCGCGCCCGCTCCTCGCCGCTGCCGAGCGAGTTCAGTTCCAGCCGCACCGGGCCGATCTCCAGCACGTCCCACAGGCGCCTGGCGAGCAGGATCTGCTCGGCATCGACGTCCGGCCCCGGAAAGCCCAGCGCCTCGGCGCCGACCTGGTGGAACTGCCGGTAGCGGCCGCGCTGCGGCCGCTCGTGGCGGAACATCGGCCCCATGTACCACAGCCGCCGCGGCCCGTCGTAGAGCAAATTGTGCTCGATGCAGGCGCGCACCACCGACGCGGTGGCCTCCGGCCGCAGCGTCAGGTGCTCGCCGTTGAGCTGGTCGACGAAGGAATACATCTCCTTCTCGACGATGTCGGTGACCTCGCCGATGCCGCGCGTAAAAAGCGCCGTGTGCTCGACGATCGGCGTGCGGATCTGCCGGTAGCCGTAGGCGCGCAGCACGTCGATGGCGCGGCTCTCGAAGGCCTCCCACAGCGGCGCCTCGGCGGGCAACAGGTCGTTCATGCCGCGCACGGCGGCGAGCCTGTCCTTCTTCATCGCGGCTTCAGGCGTGGGCGCGGCCGTACCTGCGCCGCACGTAGTCCTCGACGATCGCCTGGAACTCCTCGGCGATGCGGCCGCCCTTCAGCGTCACCGTGCGGCGGCCGTCGACGAACACCGGCGCCACCGGTTCCTCGCCGGAGCCGGGCAGGCTGATGCCGATGTCGGCGTGCTTGCTCTCGCCCGGGCCGTTGACCACGCAGCCCATGACCGCGACGTGCATCGACTCCACGCCCGGGTACTGCCTGCGCCAGGCCGGCATCTGCTCGCGCAGGTAGGTCTGGATCCGGTCGGCCAGCTCCTGGAAGAAGGTGCTGGTGGTGCGGCCGCAGCCGGGGCAGGCGATGACCTGCGGCGCGAAGGCGCGCAGGCCGAGCGACTGCAGGATCTCCTGTGCCACCTGCACTTCCTTCGTGCGCGGCTCGCCCGGCGCCGGCGTCAGCGAGACGCGGATCGTGTCGCCGATGCCTTCCTGCAGCAGCACCGCCAGCGCCGCGGTGGAGGCGACGATGCCCTTGCTGCCCATGCCGGCCTCGGTGAGTCCCAGGTGCAGCGGGTAGTCGCAGCGGCGTGCGAGTTCGCGGTAGACGGCGATCAGGTCCTGCACGCCGCTGACCTTGGCCGACAGCACGATCGCATCGCCCGGCAGGCCCAGTTCCTCCGCCCGCTGCGCGCTCTCGATCGCCGAGCGCACCAGCGCCTCGCGCAGCACCGCGGCGGCATCCCAGGGCTGCGGCCGCTGCGCGTTCTCGTCCATCATCCGCGCCAGCAGTTCCTGGTCGAGGCTGCCCCAGTTGACGCCGATGCGCACCGGCTTGCCGAGCCGGCAGGCGACCTCGATCATGCGCGCGAAGTTGTCCTCGCGCCGGGCGCCGCGGCCGACGTTGCCGGGGTTGATGCGATAGGCCGACAGCGACTGCGCGCAGCCGGGAAAATCGGCGAGCAGCTTGTGGCCGTTGTAGTGGAAGTCGCCGACCAGCGGCACGTCCACCCCCATGCGGTCGAGCTGAGCGCGGATCGCCTCGACCTCGGCCGCCGCTTCCGGCGAGTTGACGGTGATGCGCACCACTTCGGAGCCGGCCTGCGCCAGCTCCTTCACCTGGATGGCCGTGGCGATCGCATCGGCGGTGTCGGTGTTGGTCATCGACTGCACCATCACCGGCGCATCGCCGCCGACGCGCACGACCCGCTCGCCCCAGCGCACGGCCACCTGGCGCGTCCGATGCCGCGGCAGCGGCCCGGCCGTCGGCGCGCAGGAAAGCGGGGTCTCCGGACGATTCATCGCTGCCTACTCCAGCCGCAGCCGCGCCACGTCGTCGCGGCTGATCGCCGGCGCCAGGTCGACGCGCTCGCCGCGGAACTCCAGGTCCACCTTCGAGGCGTTGCCGATCACGATCAGATAGGGCGGCCTGCCCTCGACCGTGCGCGTGGTGCCGGCGGCGTTGTTCTGCGACGTCAGCACCGTGCCGTCGGCCTGCCGCACCTCCACCCAGGACCGATCGCGGAAGGTGAAGCGCAATGCGGTGGGCGCGGCCGCCGGTGCAGCGGCTGCCACGGCTGCGGGCGAGGCCGCCTCCGCCGGCCCGGTCGCCGGTCCAGCAGGTGCCGTGGCCGCGGCAGCCGCGGCGGGGAGCACGGCATTGTTGCCGGACGGCGCCGCCTCGGCGGCCGCTGGCGAGTTGGCCGGCGCCTTCTCGCGCGTCGCCCACCAGCCAAACGCCGCCAGCAGCACCAGCACCACGACGACGGCGGCGATCACGATGCGCCCGGAGATCGGCTCGCCTGCCGTGCGCTGGATGGGGCTGACCGCCGGCGAGCCCGCCGGCGCCGGCAGCGGATCGGTCGGCTTCAGCCTGGCGTTGAGCAGGGCCAGCAGCGGCTCCGCCGGAAGATCGACCAGCCTGGCGTAGTTGCGCATGTAGCCGCGCACGAACGGGCCTTCGGGCAGCGCCTCCAGGTCCTCGGCCTCGATCGCCTGCACCTGCTTCGGGTGCAGGCGCAGCTGCGCCGCGACGTCGGCCTGCGACAGGCCGCGAGCCTCCCGCGCTGCCGCCAGCGCCCGCCCGAACGAGCCGTCGCCGCTGTCCGGCAGCGCCTGCCGCTCCGGCCGGGGCGCCGCCGTTGCCGCCTTCTCGGCAGCCTTGACCTGCAGGTCACTCATCGAAGGCTCCCCGTCGCAGCGCCGATGCCTCGGCCGAAGTCGGAAAACGCTCGTTCAGTTCGCTGGCCAGTTCCCGCTCGCGCCGCAGGTCACCGTTGACGCGGGCGATGCGCAGGCCGAGCCACAGGCCCGGCGCGCTGGCGCGGCTGGCCGGGTCGAGCAGGCCGTAGTAGAAGCCGGCGCGGTCGGGCTGATTGCGACGCAGGTACAGGCGCGCCAGCTCGAACTTGGTGATCGGGTCGGTGGCGTCGAGTTCCAGCGCGCGGCGCAGCGCGCGCTCGGCGCCGTCGAGGTCCTTGATCTTCAGCAGGCACACGCCGGCGTTGCGCATCGCCAGAGCCGGCGTCTCGTAGAGTCGGTTGGCCACGGCGCGCTGGAAGAACTCGACCGACTCGCGCTCGCGCCCGTTC
>Ga0308414_1001137_pt1 | contig 17297 bp, 10 predicted proteins | sample HotsprSampleOS50_FD_205667 | JGI IMG/M metagenome (GOLD analysis project Ga0308414, IMG submission 205667) | Hot spring phototrophic mat microbial communities from Octopus Spring, Yellowstone National Park, Wyoming, United States - 20090730_OS50 ...
CCGAAGTTGACCGCGCGGTTCGAAACAATCGTGCAATTGTTCACGGCGCCGAATTTGCCATACACGCCGCCGCCGAACGATTTTGAAAGATTGGCGTAGATGAGCGAGTTATTGATCTCGGCGCCGCAGACATGCGGTGTGGCCATCGAGGTGCCGTTGTAGCTCGCATAACGGTTGCCAGGCAGCGTGCTGACGACGTCCACGCCCGGCGCCGCCACGTCCACCGAGTTCGAACCATAATTCGAGAACACCGCCAGCGCGTCATTGCGATCCGAGGCGGCCACCGCGAGCACGTTGCTGTTGGGATACGATGCAGGATAGTCAGGCGTCAGATCATTGTTATCGCCAATGCCATCACGCCCGCCGTTACCGGCCGCGGCGCAGAACAACACATTCGAGGCCTCGGCCAGCGCGATCATATCCTGCAAGGCCTGTGAATACGGGCCGCCGCCCCAACTGTTATTCAGCACACGCGCGCCGTGGTGAATCGCGTACTCAATGCACGCCAGCGCGCCGAACGCGTTGCCGGCGCCGTCCCCGGCGATGAACTTGAGCGCCATGATCTGCGCCCGCCAACACACTCCTGCGACACCCTGCGTGTTGTTGCCGGCACCTGCGATGGTTCCCGCGCAGTGCGTGCCATGCCCAAGTTCATCGTACGGGTCACCTGTATTATTGACCGTATCAATGCCAAACACATCATCCACGTAACCGTTGCCATCGTTGTCAATGCCGTCATCAGGAATCTCGCCCGGATTGCGCCACATGTTGGCGGCGAGATCCGGATGCGTGTAATCCACGCCGCTGTCCACAACACCGACGATGATGTCGCCGCCGAAGGTGAAGTCCCATGCTTCCGGCGCGTCAATGTCGGCATCCACCGTGCCGCCGAACTGGCCGGTATTATTGAGACCCCAAAGAGAGCCATCGGCAAAGAGAGGGTCATTGGGGGAGCGGCTGATGGAGTAGATGAAATTCGGTTCGGCATAGTCAATGTCCGGATCGGCACTGACTATTCGGGCGGCGTTTTGCAGCGTGATGTTGGTGTCGGCAAGATGCCAGAGTGCGAACTGGCCGTGGAGGAGTGAGCGGCGCGTATACGCGGCATGGCGTGCTGCCACGGCGGCGCGCGCCGGGGCCGTCTGGGCGGTCTTGTATTTGACGATCAGCTGGCCGGGCACGCAGGGCGGCGGTGCTGCCGCCGCAAGAGCCGCGCAGCACAGCAGCGCCAGTCCGCACAGTCCCTGCTTTATGACCACAAAGGGTGTGCGCACCCCGTCACGCCACACATCACGCAGGCCAGCGTTCATGTGCCTCTTCTGCCGTGTGTCAATCGCAGCCTGCTTACTGCGGCCAGCAGCGCCATGACGAGCAGGGCGGGCTCGGGCACCGCCTCGTACGCGCCCATGTCAACAATAGTCTGCTTGATGCGCGCGGTGCCGTCGAGATCAAGCTCGCCCACGACATACGCGTTCGAGCCGGCATTAATGCAGGGAGAACCGGGGAGCAGCCGGTAGTTGCCGCTAACAAGATCAACGAGCTGCGGATCATTGGTGATGTTGCCTTCGCCAAACTGCGTGTAGTTGGTGGAATTCACATCGGCGACAAAGGTGGGAAAGGTGCAGGAATACGTGCACGTGATACTGGCAGCGCCTGTGCCGAAGTAAAAATTGGTGTCGGCGCCGGGCACGCTGTTGTGATAGACAATCGAGTTGCGCATCACGGTCTGGATGCCCATCAGGTAAATGCCGCCGCCGCGTTGATCAGTGCGGTTGGAAACAATCGTGCAGTTGTTGATTTTGCTTGAGTAGACCGCCAATCCGCCGCCGTACACTGCGGCGTAGTTGCGGGCGATGAGGCAGTTGTTGAGCGTTGCCATGGTCACATAGGCGCCGCCGCCGTACTGCGAGCCGTGGATGCTGTTGTCTTCGAAACGGCAGTTGTTGGCGAGCGTGCGAAAGGACGTTAAGGAATTGAAGAACGCGCCACCGCCACGGCCAGCTGCGCAGCGGTTACCGCGTATCACACAGTCCACCATTTCCAAGTCGGCACGAAACACAAGCACGCCGCCCCCGCTGCCCTTCTGGCAGAGATTGCCGCTGATCAGGCAATTGCTGATCAAACCCGAAGCCGAGGCGTGCAACCCGCCGCCATCCCAGTTCGACACCACGTTGCCGCTGATGACCGAATCGCGCACGCTGCTGTTCGTCGTCCACGCTATGCCGCCGCCATAGCCGAAGGCCCAGTTGCTGGAGAGGTGTGAGGCATACACAACGGCGCCTGTAAAACCAAAGACCGCACCGCCGTAATTACCCGCGGCGTTGGCTGTGACGATGCAGTTGGAGAGCACCGCATCCTCCATAAAGACACCGCCGCCGCTGCGCTCATACACGCTATGGCCGCTAGTAGTGGCAAAGCCGAATGTCGCGCCGTTGGACACCGTAAAACCGTGCAGTTGCGCGCCACCTCTGAGCAACACGCCGCGCACGGCGTTGCTGCCCAGGCCGAGATCGGACGCGTAATCGCGCGCGCCAGCGATGACAGTCACCGCAGGCCCGCCCACGCTGGCAATCGTGACGGCTTGTGTCGCCACGACACGGTTTGACAAGGCGAACCCCGGCGTCAACGCGCCGCCACTTGCATACACGCCCGTGTTGACCAGAATGAGCGCGCCAGCTTCGGCCACGTTGACAGCGTCTTGGATGATTGTGGCTGCCGTCGCCCAATTCGTGTAGGGACTGGCGGCACCCGCGCCGTTCTGCACATCCACATAGTGCGTGCCGGCGTAGAGCGTGCCGGCCGCAGCGAGGAGCGCCAATAGTGGCAACAGTTTCATAGATCGTATCTCCGTTCTGCGCGCCGTCGCGCACTTGGCAGCATGAAAAGAGCGGCAAGAAAAGCCGGCTCGGGCACCGTCTCATACGCGCCCATGTCAACGATGCCCTGCTGAATCCGCGCGGCGCCGTCGAGATCGAAGCTGCCGCTGGCGTACTCATTCGAGCCGGCGTTGACGCAGGGTGAACCAGCCATCAAGCGGTAATTGCCGAGCGGCAGATTGACGAGCTGCGGATCGGCAGCCAAGTTGCCTTCGCCCGGCTCCAGCGGCAGGCTGCAGGTGTAGACGCACGTCGTACCGGTGTCTCCCGGTTTGAAGCAGATATTACGATTGGTAACGCCCGCGGCATTGTGATACACAATCGAGTTGTAGAGCGCCGCGGCATTCAGCATGTAGACGCCGCCGCCTTGTGTGTCGGCATAGTTGGTGACAATCGTGCAGTTGCGCAGCGGGCTGCCGTAGGCCGTGATGCCGCCGCCAAAACTCGTGCCGCTGTTGCGCGCAAAGAGGCAATTGTTTACTTCGGTGTAGGTGAAATATGCGCCGCCGCCGTACTGGCTGCCGCCCACGGAGTTGTTTTCAAAGCGGCAATTGTTGACCACGGTGCGGTACTGCGTCCATCCATTGCCAAACATGCCGCTGCCGCGGCCGGGGGCTGAACGGTTGCTCTGCACGACGCAGTCCACCATCTCGAAGCCGGCGCGGAAGACCAGCACGCCGCCCGCGCTGCCCCTTTGCACCAGATTGCCGCTGATCACACAATTGCTGATGAAACCGGAGGCGGAGACATGCACACCGCCGCCATCAGAGTTGGAAACGAAATTGCCGTGGATCAACGAATCCAGCAGCATACCATTGGTGGGCCAGGCCATGCCGCCGCCATAGCCGAAGGCCCAGTTACTGGAGAGCTGCGACGCGCAGACGAGGGCGCCATTCGAGCCAAAAACGCCCCCGCCGTAGTTGCCCGCGGTGTTGGCGATGACGATGCAGTTTGAGAGCAGCGCATCTGCCATGAAAACGCCGCCGCCGCTGCGCTCGAAGTAACTGTTGCCGGATGCGGAGGCCAGCGCGAAGGTGGCGCCGTTGGAAATAGTGAAGCCGTGCAGCGCTGCGCCACCGGACAAAAAGACGCCGCGCATGGCGTTGCTGCCGAGGCCGAGATCGGATTCCGGATCGTGCAGGCCGGCAATGGCGGTGACGGCGGGCCCGCCCACACTGGCAATCGTGACGGCTTGTGTCGCCACGACACGATTCGACAAGGCAAACCCGGGCGTCAGCGCGCCGCCGGCAGCATACACGCCGGTATTGACCAGGACAGTGGCGCCATCGAGAGCCGCGTCCACGGCGTCTTGGATGGCCGTGGCGGCCGTGGACCAGTTGGTGAAGGGCGGCACGGGCGCGGGGCTGGCGCGGTCAACATAATGTGTGACAGCGCCGGCGCACAAGGCGCCAGCGCTGACAATTACGAGACAAGCTAACCCGACGCGCGAGGCAGCATGCTGTGTGCTGGCGGGCGTCGTCATCATACGTTAGAACGCGCGCCGCATGAACAGCGCCGCCAGGCCGAGCAAGCCGAACAGCGCCGGCTCGGGTATGGCCGTCAGGTAGACGGGATTCTGGCCGAACTGATGCCAGGCCCAGCCGCTGCTGGAGCTCGGATAAGTGCCGTAGTAGCGTATGCAGTTGACGTTGGCGCTGGCGGCCGTCGAAGAAAGCAATTCAGCCGAGGAAATAAAGCGTTGCAATGTGGCCGCGGGGTTGGCGGGATCGAAGCACAGGATGGACGACGCCGTGCCGCTGCCCGTGCGGAAGTAAAACTTGCCATCCGGTCCCATCTTCATCGTGCCGAAATTCAGCGTGGTCACGAGGCTGAGATTCGTCAGTGTATCACGGTCAAACAACAACGAGAGGTTGCCGCCCGAATCGCGCTTGACGAGGCCGCCGTTGGGAGCGGCCGCGGAATTGCCAATGTACAAGTTGCCGCTGTTGTCGAAGTTCATGCCGCCGTTGTAGTTGGCAGTTGTGCCCAGCGCATTGGTGTACGCCGTATACGGGATGAGAATAGTGCACACATTCGAGCCTGCCGTGGTCAGCAAGTGCTGGCTGTTGCTATCATAGAACACATGTTCACCGTTGGCCGGATTAACACACTGCACAGCGCCTAAATTCGGCCGCGAACTTCTGCCGGTTGTATTTGTAATGGTATTCAGATCACAGTACTTAATCAAGAGCCCCGTGTTCTTGTTGATGCGCCAGATTTCATCAGAGCCCGCGTCAGCGAACTGCACATGGTCTGAACCACTCAAATCGAAGCCCTGAAAGGGCGTGCAGCCATTCTGCCCACTTGCGGCGAGCCATGTGGCATGATTCATGAGCTGCGTGTACGTCTGCGCGCCTGAGAGATTGGCGATGCGCACGAACTGGACTTTGTTGTTCAGGGACAGCAGGAGGTAGGCGTTGTCGCCTTCGATGGCCAAGCCATAGATGGCGCCTGAGCCATAGCCGCCGTCGGCCGTCGCCCACGGAATCAGGATCGACGTGCCAGCAAGAGCTACTTGGCAGACCAGCGTCAGCGCGGCCAGCAGAGTTACAAGTTTCGAGAGGTTCATAGGGCTCCTTCTTGTTAGGGTTTATGTGTTGCGAACAAATTGCCGTGGAGAGCAGGAAGCCTGATGCCTGATGCCCGATACCGGAGAGCATGCTGGCATCCAGCATCTGGCATCTTGCGTGTTCTGACTCGCCGCGTCCATATCAATCCAAAAACAGAAACTATGAGAGCCGCCGGCTCCGGGATGGGTGTGAGATACACGCCGTTCTGGCCGAATTGGTGCCAGGCCCAGCCGCCGCCGAGGCCGTTATGCCAACGCATGTTGTTGACGTTGGCGCTTGCCGCTACGCTGTTGGTTAGCTCATCGCCGCTGATGATCAACTCCAGTGTGCCCGCGGGATTAGCGGGACTGAAGCGCAACAACGAGCCAAACGTCCCGCTGCCGTTGCGGAAATAGAACAAACCATCAGGTCCTGCTCTCATTGTACCAAAATTCGCGGCGGAAAGCAATATGAGGTTGGTAATGTCAGCGCGCGTAAGTACGGTGGTCAAGACACCGGCGGTGTACCGGCACAACGATCCAGTGCTGGTGCCGAAGTAGAGATTGCCAACACCGTCAAACCCCATGCCGCCGGCGGGCAAGACGCCGGGACCAAACGCGGCCAGTAACGCAGACGCGCTCACTACCACGCTGCAGGCGTTGGAACCAGTTGTCGTGAGGATATTGCTGCTGGTGCTGTCATAGAAAAGATGCTCGCCATTGGAAGGGATGACGCACTGCACAGCGACGAGCGAGACGTTGCCGCCGCCCGTCACGCTGGCGATGCCGGCTTTGCTGACGTACTTGGTGGGAACGCCCGTGTGCTTGTTGATGCGCCAGATCTCGTCGGACATACCGTCAGCGAATTGCACGAAGTCGCTGCCGCTCAGGTCAAAACCTTGAAATGGCGTGCAATTATTGACGCCGGATGCGGCCATCCAGGCAGCGTGGTCCATCAGCTGGGTGCGTGACTGCGCGCCGGCGATGTCAGCAATGCGCACAAACTGGACACGAGAGTTAAGCGCGAGCAGGAGGCAGGCGTTGGTACCGTCAATGGCCAGGCCATAAATCGCGCCCGAACCATAGCCGGCGTCGGCGGTGCTCCAGGGGATGATCTGCGTGGTGGCGGCCAGCGTCGAAGAGGCAAGCAGGCACGCGAAACAACGTGTGCGCATGGTCAGCATGGTTGGACGGATCGGACGAAGCGGTCCGATCTGGTGATGTGCCGTGTGAGGGCGCAGAACGCGAGCAGCAGGAGCAGCCCGGCCGGCTCCGGCACGATGCGGTACACGGCGCCACTCGGGTTATACTCAGAAATAAAGGTTAATCCCATACCGGTGCCGTACCAGTGCAGGCCATAGATATTGTACGCGGGTGGCCCCGCGATGCTGTTGGTCAGCTCGTCCTGGGTGATGAGGACATGAAGAGTGGCGGCAGGATCGGGCGCGTGCGGATCGTATGACAGAATGGCGCCAGAGGCATAGTCCGCAAAGTAGAGTTTGTTGTCCGGGGCATAGTGCAACGCGACAAAGGTGACGTTGCTGACACCGGTGGCTGCATAGATGGCATTGCTGGCCAAGGCGATCTGGAGGACCGCGTTGCTCGTGCGCATGTAGAGCGAGCTAGTCTTGTTATGGCCCCAGTAGAGGTTCTTGTGGCGGTCGAAGACCATGCTGCGGGCAACGGACGAATCGCCATACAGATTGGTGAGTTGTGCCGCCGTGACGAGCACGCTGACTTGGTTGGAACCGGTGACAAGGAGCATACAGCGGCTGGTGCTGTCGAACACCACTTGTTCGCCGGAGACGGGATCGGGCGGTGTGCCCGCAACGAACTGCACCGAGGTTTTGCCGGTGAGGGTGCGGACGGCGTTGGTGGTAACATAACGAAACAGCGCACTGTTGTTGGTGTCACAGCGCCAGATTTCATCCGTGGCGGGCTCGGCCATCTGCACGTAAGGGCCGACGAGGCCCAAGCCGTCGCCGGTATTCATGGCAGTTTTGCCTGACGCGGCTGTCCACTGCGCCGGCGAGATTAATTGTGTGCGGTGCGGTGATCCAAGGGGATCGTCAATGCGCACGAGTTGAGAGCAATTGACGCCATCAAAGGAGATAAAGACGCTGTCACCGGCGGCACAGTGGCCGTTGATGCTGAACGAGGTGACCCCGCCGTCGGCAACGTCCCACGGCACCAGTTCAGTGACGGACAGCGCGGCGGGCAGGGCTTGGGCGAAGAGCAGGGCGGCGGCGGCAAGCATGGCGAATACAGAATAGCGAATAGCGAATGGCGAATAGCGAAAAGCAATCGAACGGAATAACACTATCTTCTCCCACTTATCCACACAACCATTCATCCATCCTTCCTTCATAGGTATTGCCTCATTGATACAACCTTTTGCGCATACGTGGGGGCCGGAGCAGCGAGTTGTGCGCGCATGGTCAGCATAATTGGACAGATCGGACACTCCCGGCAAGTCCGGTGAGGATGACAAACGCCAGCCCGGCCGGTTCGGGCACGACACGGTAGAGGCAGTTGCTGCCGGTTTCGTTGTTGACGGTGTTCCACGTGAGGTTGTTGGCGTACCAGCCGAATGCGCCCAGATTCACCGTGCCGCAGACACTGTTGCTGATGGTGACACTGTCAACGTAACGCTGCAGTGTGGCCGCGGGATTGGGCGCGCCGGGATTGAAACTGTAGATACAGGCGCTGATGCGGTCAAGGAAAAACAGCGAACCACCCGGCGTGTATTTAAGCGCGCCGAATGTGACGTTGCTGGCGCCTGACACGGCATAAATCGCCGTGCTGGTCAACGCGATCTGCAAGACGCCGTTGCTGGCGCGCATGAAGATGCAATCAGTCTCGTTGTTGGCCCAGTAGAAGTTGCCGGCGAAGTCGTACGTGACGCCTTCGGCCACGGTGGAGTAACCACTAACTGTCATGAGCTGGACGGCGGTGATCAGCCAGTCAACTTGATTTGACGCGGTGGCAATGACGAAACTGCGGCTGCGCGAATCATAGTAGGTCATTTCGCCGGTGAGCGGATTCATGGCGTTGGCGGCCGTGAGCAGCGCGTCCGGGCGGCCGGTGAGTTGCAGCAAGCGCGCGTAGCTGACATGGCTAATGAGTGTACCGTCGTGTTTGTTGATATGCCAAACCGCGCGTGTGTTTGAGTCGGCCATGCGGACGTAATCGCCGAAGACGCCGAGGCCGAAGCCGCCATTAATCTGGTTAGCGCCAGAGACCGCTGTCCAGTTTGATGGCGAGACGAGCAGCGCGCGTGTCTGCGCGCCGCTGAGATTCTCAACACGCACAATCTGCGAATTGCCGGAGCCTGAGAACGCGATGTAGGCCGAGTCGCCCTCAATGGCATGCGCCTGCACTTTGAAGGAGGGGATGTTGCTGACGGCCAGCTCCCACGGCACAAGTTCAGTGATGGTCACCTCCGCGGGCAGGGCGGGGGAGAAGAGGAGGGCGGCGGCAACAATGGCGAATAGCGAATAGCGAATAGCGAATGGCGAATGGCGAATAGGGAAAAGCAGACGTAACCACCAAGACACCAAGGCACGAAGAAAATCTGTGTTGGCGAAGCAGGCAGAGTCTGCAAGTCCCCCTTTAGCAAAGGGGGATGGGGGAGCAGCGAGTTGTGCGCGCATGGTCAGCATGATCGGACGGATCGGATGGATCGGCCCGGCCGGGTTGTTAGAGTACCAATGAGCACTACGGCCAGCAGAGCCGGCTCGGGCACCAGCGTCACGTCATACATGTTGGTGAGTGGCTGGCCGTTGTAGCTGCTGACGGCCTGGAGTGTGATGAGCTGGTTCGTTGCTTGGTCGGAGATACTAAGCAGATTGCCGTCGAGCGTGACGCCGGCGGGCGGGCCGCCCACGATGCTCCACTCGGCCGTGCTGGTGTGATCGTAGCGATAAAACACACCGAAACGGTTGGTGAGCAAAAGCATACAGGTGTAGGGCACATTCGAGCTGTTCACCACAACTTCGGGCGGGCCGCTGATGGCCACGGCAGGTTCATTGGTGGGGACGACGGCGAAAATGCCGGTGCGGCGCGGCTCGTTCATAAAAAAGTGATGCCAGCACAAGCCGCCTTTGTACCAGCCCATCTGGGCGACATTCCAGCTTTGGGCGGCGCTGTTGGTCAGATCGTTTTCGCTCATGAAAACGCGCAGCGTGGCGGCGACGTTGGTCGCGGCCGGATCGCAGGTCACAATGCAGCCATGATAGGTGCGGTACTTGAAGATGTACAACTGGCCGTCAGGGGCGTAGAAGATGTCGCCGATGGCGGTGTAGGTCGGACCATGCACGGCATTCATCTGCGCCTCGGAGAGCAGGACCGACATCACGCCATTGGTGTCGCGCTTGTGAATGGCGGTATAAGAGCCGTTTTGTTCACGCTGTCCCCAGTAAAGCGTACCCGCCGGATCGTAAGCCATGCCGCCGACGCAGCGCGTGGCGCCAAAGGTGTTGCTCAAGGCGGCGTTGCTGATATAGGTCCTGATGGTGTTGGAACCATCCGTCGTCATGATATTGCGGCCGACCGTGTTGTAGAAAAGCACTTCGCCATTGTCAGGCCGCGTGACGTAGGTGGAGAGGAAGCCGAACCCGTTGGTGACATCGAGTGTGTTGGTGACGGCGCGCTTGTCCACGTAGCAGCTCAGCACGAGCGTGTCCTTGTCGAGGCGCCAGATGCTATCGGAATAGGTGTCGGCGAACTGCAGGTAATTGCTGTAGGAGTCGAAGCCGAACCAGGTGGACATGTTGTCTTCGCCGGATAACGCCAGCCAGTTGGTGGGGTGCAGCATGCGCGAGGTGAATTGCCCGCCGCTAATATTGTCCACGCGCGTGATTTGCGTCAAGCCGAGCGGCAGATTGAGCTGCACATAGGCCGTGTCGTCTTCAATTACAAAGCCGAAAACGGCCTCGCAGCCCAGATAATCATTGCTGCCGCCGTCGCACATGACGAAGTTAATCAACTCAACCGTCTCGAGCGCGGGCGATACGGCTGACGCCAGCACCAAGAGCGCACCAGTAAGAACCAGGCACTTCATGTCAGGACCTAGCTGAGAAGGTTGGGACCGGCCGGACGCGCCGGACGAGGCAGGCAATGAGCAGCACTGACAGCGCAGCCGGCTCAGGTACCAGCAGCACGTCATAGGTGTTGGTGACGCCGATGGCGCCCGCCGTGGTCACGGCTTGCAGCGTAATGTATTCGTTGCTGAGGATGGCGTCAACGGAGAGCAGATTGCCGTTGAGCGAGACGCCGGCGGGCGCAGTGCCGACGATGCTCCATTCGGCCGTTGAAGTGTGCTCGTAGCGGAAGAATGTGCCCCAGCGGTTGGTCATCAAGAGCGTGCAATAATACGGCACGTTGGAGCTGTATTCGGTGACTTCGACGGCGCCGGTGATGACGAGCGCGGGCTCGTTGGTGGGGACAAGAGCAAAAATGCCAGAGCGCCACGAGCCTTCCTTGAAGTGATGCCAGCAAAAGCCGCCTTTGTACCAGCCGGCCATGCCCATGTTGGCGCTTTGGGCGACCGAGTTGCTGAACTGCTGGGCGGTGAGCAGGAGCGAGAGTGTTGCCACTGGATTTGACGCAAGTGGATCGCAGGTTAGGATGCAGCCGGCGGTAGCACGATAGACGCGCAAGTACATGAGACCGTCCGGTGCGCAGATGATGTCGCCCGGCACGGGGTAGTTACTGCCATGCACGGCGTCCAACTGCGCTTTGGAGAAGAAGACACTGAGGACGCCGTTGGTGTCGCGTTTGTGAATGCCGGTATAGGTGCTGGAAACGTAGCCGCCGAAGTAGAAATTGCCGTCACGATCGAAGGCCATGCCGCCACTGACGCCCGCGTTGCCGAAGGCGTTGGATAACTGCTGTTCCGAGATGAAGATCTCAACCACGTTTGAGCCGGCGGTAGTGAGAATGTGCTTGCTGCGGCTGTCGTAGAAGACGTGTTCTCCCGTGAAAGGATTGATCGTCTGAGGCGAGAGAACACTGACGCCGTTGGTGGCGCCCGTAGCGTTGGTTATCGCGGTGGTGTCAGCGTACTTGATGATCTCACCAGTGATCTTGTTGACGCGCCAGATTTGGTCAGAACTGACATCGCCAAACTGCAACCAGTTGCTCCACACCCCAAAACCATAAAACGTTGACAAGGAAGTTTGGCCCGACGCGGCCAGCCACTGCGCAGGCGATACCAAGCGAGTGGTGACTTGCCCGCCGGCCACATTGTCCACGCGCGTGATTTGTGGCAGACTGTTCAGGCTAAGCTGGCAATAGGCCGTGTCATCTTGAATGGCAAAGCCATACATAACATCGGAGCCGAGAGCGTCATTCGTGCCGCCGTCGGCCATGACGAAGTTGACGAGGTGGACGGACTCGATGGCATGTGCTGAAGGCGCAGCCAGCAACAGCGCGGCGAGGACAACAAACGAAAAGAAGCGAGCGTTCATGGGATACGTGGGGTTGGAGTTAGACAGGGGACGTCTGCAGAAAAGGTACGAGTGACGAACAATCGAGGTATGAAGGCAGAAGTGGCAGAGGATTGGCGATTAGCGAATAGCGATTCACGAATAGCGATTGTGCAGAATCCACTCGGATCGCACACACGTGATGTTCTGCTAGTCCCCCTTTCAAGGGGTAGGGCGGAGCAGCGAGTTGCGTGCGCATGGTCAGCATGATTGGACGGATCGGACGGAGCGGTCCGATCTGGTGATGCGCCGTGTGAGGGCGCAGAGCGCGAGCAGCAGAGGCAACCCGGCCGGCTCGGGAACGACGTCTATCGCATTGACGCGCACATAGCTGCCGGTGGCGCCGTCCGGCGTCATCGCATACAACGCAACGGAGTAAACGCCTTCGTTAGTGTAGGTATGCACCACATTGATCAACGCGCTGCCATTGGTGTCAATGGCGCCATCATTGTCGAAATCCCACGCGCAGACGAAGCCAGCCAGGTTGGTGCTCCAGACTTGCGCGCTGAAGGACACATCCAGCGGCGCGCCGCCCAGCGACGGCGTGGCGTCGAAGACGCATTCGACTGCGCCGAGCGCGAACTCGTATGCGCCGATGTCCACGCGGCCATTGACGATGCGCGGCTGGCCGGCGAAGTCTGTCGCACCGGCGGCAAAGACGTTGCTGCCGGCGTTGATGCACGGAGATGACATGCGCAGGCGCAGATCGAACTGCTCGAACGCGCGGAACGCGGGCGGGTTGGTCATCGTACCCCCGCCGGCAATGGCCGGCGTGACGCAATTAGCCGCGCCGTCAAACGAGGTGGCGTGGAAATTCGTGCTGAAGGCGGCCGCGTTATAGTAGATGATAGAGTTGCGGATGGAAATCGGATCGGCGAAGACGCCGCCGCCGAAGTTGACCGCGCGGTTCGAAACAATCGTGCAATTGTTCACGGCGCCGAATTTGCCATACACGCCGCCGCCGAACGATTTTGAAAGATTGGCGTAGATGAGCGAGTTATTGATCTCGGCGCCGCGTTCGGCGTAGACACCGCCGCCTTGTTGATCCACGGTGTTGTGGGAGATGATGCAACCATTGACCAAGCAGACGCGGGCGTAGATACCGCCGCCCATCTGGCGCGCGGTGTTGTTGGAGACGATGCAGTACGCGGCCTCGCTGCCGCCGGCCACGTAGACGCCGCCGGCGCGGTTGGTGGCGAAGTTGTCATGCGCCAGCGAGTGCGCCAGCATGCCGTACCAGAGATACGCGCCGCCGCCGCGGTCATAGGCGAAGTTGTGCGACGCGGCGCAATGGGTGGCCGTGGCGCCATAATCGAGATGGAGGCCGGCGCCGCGATTAGCGGTGTTGGCGCGGGCGGTGCAGTTGCTGAGGCGCGCACCTTTGCCGAGCCAGAAGCCGCCGCCGTTGGCCGCGGCACGATTGGAGAGCGCGATGACATTGACCAGCATGCCGGCGGTGAGATAGGCGCCGCCGCCATTGCTGCTGACGCCGTTACGCAGCGTGAAGCCATCCATGATCGCGTTGGCCGTGAGCGTCAGACAGCGCGCGGCGTTGCCGGCGTCGAGAATGGTCTGCGCCGCGCCCGCTTCGCCGCGGAGATGCGCGGCTTTGTCAATCTGCAGATTCGACACGGCATACGTGCCGGCGCCGACCAGCACGAGATTGCCGTGATAGGCCGCATCCACCGCGGCGGGAATCGAGGTTGCCGCCGTCGCAGGCGAGAGGAAGGGCCACGTGTGCGCGCCGGAGAGCGCGGCGTAGTTGGTGGCGCCCGAGGGCCCGCACAGCACCAGAGTCAGTTGCGCGGCGTCAGCGAAGCCGAAGGCGTTCGTGCCGCTCACGATCAACGTGTTCGTGCCGGGTGTCAGCGTGACGGGCGGCGCGCTCCACGCGTTGGTGGCATGGAATGGCACATGCTGGCCCGTCATCGCGTTGGAGACAATCATGTCCACGGGCACGGTGCCGTTGTTGTAGCCGGCGGCGGCGAAATTCTGCTGCTGCTGCGCGACGTAGAACGGCGTGGTGGTGATGGTGATGTGCAAGGCGAGACTGATGGCGGCGCGGCCGGTGACCGTGCCGCCGTGCAGCGTGTCGGGGTGCAAGGCGTACAGCGCGGTGCCATCGCCGCCTTCCAGAATGCCGTTTTCGATGACGGCGGGGCCGAGGCCGATGAGGATCAGATTGGTAAAAATGAACCCGCCGGCGCTGCGTTCGTACAGCAGCAGCGTTTCGCTGTCGCCTGCGCTGGAGACAAGCTGCACGCTGGCGGTGAGGGCGCCCTGCAAGGCGGGTTCGTAGAGCGTCACCAGGGTGTCTTCACCGACAAACATGGACGGGCGGTCGAACTCGACGGCGGGCAGAATCGCCAGTGCCGCTTTATAAACGTTTAACCTGCCGCCAGAGAGCAATTTGGAGGCAAAGGCCGGCACCGGATCAACGTTGTCCAGGAGAGCCTTTTTGACGGCGGCAAACGAAAGTTCAGGCTTGATACTCAGCAACAGCGCGGCGGCGCCGGTGACGAACGGCGTGGCCATCGAGGTGCCCTGTTTGTAGCCGTATTGATCGAACAAGACCGTGCTGAGAATCTCCATGCCGGGCGCGGCAAGATCAACGGAATTCGAGCCAAAGCACGAGAAGTACGCCATGGCGTCATTACGATCCGACGCGGCGACGGCGATGATGTTTTCGTTAGAATACGACGACGGATAGAACGGCGTGACGTCGTTGTTCTTGCCGTCGTTACCGGCGCCGGCGACGAAGAGGATGTTGGATGTGCCGGCCATCTCGATCGTGTCATACAAGGCGGGATTATAGGGATCGCCGCCCCAGCTTGCACTGATGACACGCGCACCGTGGCGGATGGCGTATTCGATGCATTTGATCGCGTTGGCTTCCTCGCCCCAGCCGCGCGAGTCGAAGAAATCAAGCGCCATGATGCGCACGCGCCAGTTGACGCCGGCGACGCCCAGCGTGTTGTTGCCCACGGCGCCGATGATGCCGGCGCAGTGCGAGCCGTGGCCATCGTCGTCCATCGGATCGCAATCGCCGTCGGCTTCGTCAATGCCATAGATATCATCAATGTAGCCGTTGCCGTCGTTGTCAATGCCGTCGTCGGGAATTTCGCCGGGATTGCGCCACATGTTGGCGGCGAGGTCGGGATGCGAGTAATTGACGCCGGTGTCAATGACGGCGACGATGATATCGCTGCCGGTGGAGATTTCCCAGGCTTCGGGGGCGTCAATGTCCTTGTCGGATGTGCCGCCGCTCTGGCCGGTGTTGTGCAAGCCCCACTGCTCGTCGAAGCGCGTGTCATCGGGGATGCGTACGAGGCGCAGATAATGGTTGGGCGCGGCGTAGAGCACAGCGGGGTCGGCGGCGACGGCGCGGGCGACAGCGGCCATGTCGGCCTGGGTGTCAAGGCGCCAGAGTTCGACGCCGGTCATCTGCATCTTGGCGCGCAGGTCAGCGCCGAAGCGCGCGCGCACCGTGGCGCGCTGTTGGGCGGCGGCGGAGAGGCGCGCGGCCGGTCTGAATTTGACCAGCAGCTCGCCGGATTTGTAGGGCGGCGGGGCGGCAGCCAAAGCTGCCGCCGCCGCCGCGGCACACGTCATCGCGGTGATGAGCTTCATGGCGGGCACGGTCTGCTTACTTGCCGCTGCTGCAGCCACCTTCAGCCGTGGCGTTCGGGCAGCCGGCGCAGCCGGACTTCGCGGCGGTGCTGCCAGAGGATGACGGGCATGCATCTTCCTTGCAGCCACCCTCCTGCTTGAAGAACTCCGCGCGTGCTTCCGGCGTCATGGCCATGAGCTTCTTGACGCGCTCGATGTACATCTGCGGGTTTTTGTAGATTTTGGCGACGCAGCCGCCGCAGCCAGCATAGATTTTGTAGCCGTCCACTGTCGCGCTGAGTTTCTTGTCTACCTGATCGCCGGCGTCGGGACAGAAATCATTGCCCATCTCAACGATTTGGCCATTGTTGGGCAGCTTCTTCAGATACTGCGCTGGCGCGTTAGTGAATGCCGCGCGCGCTTCCACCGAGCTGAAGCGATACACGATGTTGCTATGGACGGCCAAGAGGTTCGGCAGAGCCGGTTCTCCCGTGACGGGGCAGAGCGTGTTGTTGAAACGCACCACCGGAGTGAACTCCTTCTTGAGTTGCTTTGGTGTCATTGTCTGGATGCGCTTGGCGCGCGCGAGGTACTGCGCGGGGAAACGGCGCAAGAGGTTCATGCTGGCGGCGCACTTGGCGTGCACCTTAGTGCCGTCAATGACAATGAATGTATCCTTGCCGGCCGGCTGGCCGGTGACGGGGCAGACTTCGTTCTGCATGTCCACAATGGCGCCATTGTTGGGCAGGTTGGTGAGATAGCGCTGCGGGTCCTTCTGGAACGCCGCGATATGCTCAGCCGAGCAGAAGCGATAGACCACGCCATTGTAGGCGCCCATATGGGCGGTCTTGGCGGGCTGGCCGCTGACGGGGCAGGTGAGATTGTTGAATGGCACCGCATCGGGCGCAGACACTTCCGCGGCGCGGCACGCCCCCGCCAACATCACGACGAGGATCCCTGCATACACAAACAAACGAAACATGTGACTCCTTGGTCTGGAGAGGTTATATGGGCAGTGTGCCGTACGTGGAACGCACGGCACACCACACCGGTCTGTACTGAATTTAGACCGGATATCATGAAAGTATTATATCACAAAACACGCAGCGATGCAACTGGCGGAGCAATCATGACATCATGGCACGCGTGATTGACGCGGTTGTGTGGAATTGGATATAATACGCACGGCGTTGCGCTGTGCAGACACACGCCGCGCGCCGGCAAGCAAATGGCGAATCTGGCAGTTGAGATATGCGGGTTGCGGTGCGCGCATCCGGTGTGGCCGGCGGCGGGGCCGAATGTGTTGGATGCGGCGCATGCGTTGCGGGCGGCGCAGGGCGGCGCCAGCGCGCTGGTCATCAAAACGATTTCCACCCGGCCGGCGCGCGTGCCCAAACCGTGCATGGCGCGCATTGGCAGCGATGGCCTGCTGAATTGTGAGTTGTGGTCGGAACTCCCGGCGGAACAGTACATTGAACACGAATATGCGCGCGCCAAATCCACCGGTCTGCCGGTGATTGCCAGCATTGGTTACAGTGCGGAAGAGCTGGCCGAATTGGGGCCGCGTGTGGAGGCGACAGGGTGTGTTGATGCGATCGAGTTTTCGCTGCACTACACGGGGCACGGGCACGAGACGCTCATCGCAGCGGCGCGGGCGTTGCGCGGCGCGGTGCGGCTGCCGATTATTGCCAAGTTGTCGCCGGGCATGGCCGATATTGGCGGTGTGGCGGCGTCGCTGGAGCCATATGTGGATGGATTTGCGGCGGTGAATTCGGT
>Ga0308414_1001142_pt1 | contig 17271 bp, 20 predicted proteins | sample HotsprSampleOS50_FD_205667 | JGI IMG/M metagenome (GOLD analysis project Ga0308414, IMG submission 205667) | Hot spring phototrophic mat microbial communities from Octopus Spring, Yellowstone National Park, Wyoming, United States - 20090730_OS50 ...
GATGCCGGTGGGGTTCTTCCAGTTGATCTTCAAACGGCTTGATCTGCGCAATCATCGCAAGCTGGCGGTGATCGACGGCCGGATCGTCTTCACCGGATCTCAGAACATTTGCGAGGCCACGTTCCACAGTCGCGAACGGCTCGGCGCCTGGCACGAGATCATGGCCCGGATTACTGGCCCGGTCGTGCCGCAATTTCAGGACGTGTTCGTCGAAGATTGGTACCACGAAACCCAGCAGCGGTTGGAATCGCCTGCGCTGACGCCCGAGTGCCCGCCCTCGGGAAGCACCCCGGTGCAATTAGTGCCCACCGGCCCCGACTTACCGACCGCGGATTTTCAAGACCTCGTAATCAAAATGCTCTTTTTGGCGCGGCAGCGGATCGTGATTACCTCGCCCTATTTCGTGCCGGGCGAGGCAATGACGTTGGCCTTGCGGTTGGCCGCCCGTCGCGGGGTGCGGGTCGATATCGTCGTGCCGCGGCGAACCGAACATCCAATCGTGGATGCGGCGGGCCGCTTCTATCTCGAACTGCTCTGCCGTGCGGGAGTGCATGTTCACGTCTTCGAAAAAGGGATGCTTCACTCGAAGGCGATGACCGTCGATGACGACGTGGCGATGTTCGGCTCGGCGAACTACGACATCCGCTCGTTCATGCTCAATTTCGAGCTGAATCTGCTGCTCCACGCACCCGCCGCGGTGGGCGACCTCGTCCGGTTGCAGGACCTCTACATTGCCCAATCGCGCCAACTGACGCGAGACGACTGGTCGCGGCGCGCTTGGACGCAGCGCCTGCTCGACAACTTGGCCAAACTGCTCAGCCCGTTGTTGTAGAATTCGGGCCGCCGGCCGCGCGGGCAAGGGCCGCGTCGATCGGAAAGTTCAGGCAGCGTTCGATCGCGGCAACGGCTGGCAACGAGTTCAAATCCGCGCCTCGCTGTAAATGGTCGAGCGTTTCGCCCAGCAGTTCTTTGCGCAGCCAATCGCGGCGGTTTTCGGCATAGCGTTGTTCGAGATGGTGGAAGGCGCGGGCCGCGGCGGCGCGCACGCCCTCGTCGGCGACCGCCATGGTTGCCTCGCCGGCGGCAGTCACTCCGCCGGTGATTGCCGCTTCCGTGGCGACTTGGGCGGCGAACTCGCCGGCTACATGGAATCCCGTCCAAAACAGGGTGACGGTGATTGCCGGCCGGGCCAAGGCCGCAAGATTGTCGGCCGCCCGCATCCACTTGACGACCTTTGGGTATGTGCGGCAAAGGTTCTCCAGTTCGCCGCGGAGGAATTGGCGAAAGTCGTCATCGACCGCAGGCAGCGCGGAGTGCGCCGCTTTGAGACGTTCGAGCAGTTCGCGCCGGTTCTTGCCGTTTAAAAGAGGCTCGAGTAGCGGACGAATCAACGTGTTGCCCGTGGCCGCGATCTGTTCCAACTGTTCGAACAGTTCGTCAACCGCCTTGCGGATCGCATCCCATTCATGGCGTTGGTAGTCGGTTTGGTCCGTCAACGCAGTGTTTTTTCGCTTTAGGAGACGACGGGTAACCTTTTTCGCCTTATTGATGAGGCCGCCGAATACCGTGCGATAAGTGGCATGGACAACGCGGGCCCAACCCGGCCGCGCCTCGTCCCACCATTCGAAAATCTCTTGCTGAAAAATGTTGCTGGGCAACGGCCAGGCGATGTGTAGCCTCGCTTTTGCCTCTAGAACCCGCAGGGCCTCGGCGTATTCGTGTGCGCGGGCGCGCAACTGGTTCAGGTAGGCGGGCAGGCCGTCCCGTTGGTCGCAAAGCCGCCGCCACGCCCCGCGAAACGTCCGCAGCTTGATCTGGTCGAAACGCCGCTGAATCAATTCGCTGCGCAGATCGGTCGGAATAGGGCGGCTCCGACCGTCTGCCGGATCGACCGCGTGGAATTGCAAGGCGGCCTTTTGCGAGGCCTCGCGGTTGAAGGGAATGACATAGACGGCCTCCGGCGCTGCGCCGGTCGTCTTGCGGAACTGTTCGAGCCACAGCGGCCAAGCGTCGCGATCGGCGCTCAAGTCCACCTGATTGAAAAGAACGATCAGCGGCTTGTCTGCTTCAACCGCCTCTTTGAAGAACCGGCGGACGGCGGCGTCGTTGTACTTCTGCTGAGTCAAAACGGCCAGCAGCACATCGGCGGCATGCAGGATCGCCCATGCCCGTTCCCAGTTGACTTCGGCATCGGAATCGATGTCGGGAGTATCGAGCAGCATCAGCCGCGGCGGCAGGCTGTCTTGACGCAGGTAGAACAACTGATTCTGCCGCGATTCCCTCAGCGGATCCTCAGGCGAGACGCAGGGACGAATGTCGAACGATTCAAACAGTCGGCCGAGTCGGTCCTTGTCGTCCCAATTCGACGGCACGAGGCAAACCGGGTGCTTTGTGCCCGAGGCCAGCGGCGAAACCTTGCTCACTTCGCACCCGGCAAGCGTGTTGAAAACGGCCGACTTGCCAATGTTCGTCCCTCCGGCAACAGCCGCCACGATGATTTCCGGCAGCTCCATCTGCGGCAAGAGTTTGCGGTCGAGCTGTTCCCGCCATTGGCCCTGCGGCGGTTCGATGCCAAGAGATTTCAATTGGCGTTCGAGGTTCGCCAATTGGTGATCGAGTTGGTGGACGCAGGCGACAAAATCGGCAAAGGTGGGTGTTTCGGTCTTCATGACTGCTTATGTTAGAATACGCTCCGGTTCCTTGCCAGCGAGGCTCTCGGGCGATGCTGAAATGTCGAAAAGACGGGCAGCGGGTCGAACTAACGCCCGCCGAACACGCCCGTGGCGTACCAGACGCCGTTTCGGCCGCGCTTCATGTCGTAGCCGAATGCCGATTGGCGGGCGCGGACCGCACTCCAATGACCCGACGAAAGCCGCCAGCAACGGACGCACTCGATGGCCGCCTCGACCAAGTTCTGGCCCGGCCAACTCTCGGCGCACACTTCGCGGGCCACCAATCCGCGCGGCAGTAGGGCGTTGAGCCGATGGAAGCGGGTTTCCCACTGATGGTGTCCTTGCCGCAAAATGCGGGCTTGGTAGCTGGAATGGCGTTCGGCTTCGCGCTGTAGCTCCGGCAACAATTCGCCGTCGGCACTGGCCGGCCGCTCGGGATGCGTTCGAACGGCGTAGATCAACGTCCGCTGCGTGAGCGTGCCGGGCGGCAGATCGAGCATCACGGCCACCTGCTGAGCGGAGTAAGAAAGGGTTTCGGTCAATGGGAACTGGCTGACCACGGTTTCGTAATGCGGGCTGTTTCGATTGGCATAGTCAACAATGGCCAGGCCCGGTCGCCCGAGCATCTCGGAAAACGCCTCGTGTTTTAGCAGAGTCACCTCTTTGTCGTCGATCGGAACCGTTGCATCGCGCGGCAATCGAAGCAACTCGTAGCGTTGGAGCCGACGGCCCACATCGGCATCCTGCAAGGCAACGGATTCTAGACCGCGGCTCCGCGGATCGTTCTCGTCGACGAAATGAATCAGCAACATCTTGCCGTCGCGTTTGGCTTGGGCGACGGCCTGCGAGTAATCGGTGCGCCAAACCGGTTCTTCTGCCGGCGAAATCTCTGCGACGGCCTTCTGCGGCTTGGACTCGCGGCCCTCGAACGCCGGCGGCAGCGAAGGCTCGAGACGGGAATCCGGCTGCCGCGGAGTCGCCGGAGAGCCGGTCGGATCGGCCGGCGACGGCGAGGGCTTGGCTGGCGAAAGCGAGGGATGGGCCTTCGCCGGCGGTTGGCCATCGTCGGCCATCGATGGCATGGACCCTCTTGGGCGGGTATTGTCGGCTGTTGCCTGCGGAGGTTCGTTTGATGGGTTTCTACCGGCGGTTGATTGAGAAGACGGGGGTGATCGTGAGGGTGCAGTTGGACGGCCCGCATCGGCGCCCTGCTCGGCTCGATTCTCGGCCTGTCGCTCAGCCGATTGCTCAGCTCGGGCGGCCCAGGCGGCCTCGCGCTCTTGCCGGTTCCCCGGTGGTAGAGCGAGCAGCGCTGCCAGGTCGTCGGTCGAAATCGATTCCCCGCGGCCGAACTTCCAAACGCTGACGACCCATCCGTAGCAAGCCGCCTCGCGATGCTTCAAATCGACGATGGCTAAGCCGGGGCCGTGTTCCAAACCCCAAAAGCCCTTTTGATCGAGCAGAAGCCCTCGTTGCCCTTGGGCGACGACGGACGCATCGAGCGCGACTCGGACGCCGACGACGTCGGCGAGGTGAGTCGCCACCGCCTGGTCGCTGGTTCGCTCGCGGAACTCGCGGCAGGGGAGCGAGCCGTCGTCGAAGAAAATGAGCAGCAGCTTTTTCTCCTCGCGGGCTTGTCGGAAGGCCGCCGCGTAATCGTTGTGCGACCAGAAGCCGGCCGACTCGGACTCACCGGCCAGAACAATCGGTGCGAATGGGACGACTCCCCCCCACACCGCCAACACGGCCAAATACGTCCATGCGATCACAAAAACGGCAACGTGCGAATCGCAGGGGCCGGGTGCTTGTCGCCCGTGCTTCAAGCCGGTGCGACTACGGCCCTCATCCGCAGTTCGACTTCCGACTGACATCGCACCGGGCGCACGATGGTGATGCCGCCGAGAGAAGCCGATGTCGCCGCCGAAGGGCCTCAAAAACCGCGAATCGCCGTTTTTCTGCATGCGCATGCTGCGAACCTCGGAAAATCGGGGGGCGACTGGTACGGCACACTGTTCCGGTGGGCAGTCATGCCCGAGGGCCGTCCGATGACCCATTGCGCGGCCGCGGTCGCCGGAGACGCAAAACGCACACCGGCCTCACTCTCACCGACGGCTCCGCCGAGCCCTGAGCCGGGCCCGCTTGCACGTTTGCAAGGCAATTTCGAATTGACAACCGCGGCACTCGGCCGATAAGTTAGTCGAATGCGATATTAATAGGGAACTTGGTGAAACTCAACCGGTCGGGCAAGCTTTTAGGAATTTGCGGTTATTTCGGGCCGCCTGCGAGGAAATGCGAGGAAGATAATGACAATTGTTTCTGTCGGAATCCGTTTCTCGCGGTGGGTGGTGGTTTTTACCGTCGCGTTGGCAGCCTCGGCCATTGATGCGGCCGAGACCGCGACCGTCAATTGGGCCGAGCAGATCGCCCAGGCCAAGGCGGCCTATCGTCCGTTGGCCGAGACCGATTTGGCCGCGCGTCGCGGGGAGTTGGCGGTGGCGGTCAGCCGGCTCGACGCCCGACTTGAACAAGATGGCGAGAATGGCGCCCGTTGGCGTCGCTACCTCAAACTCCAGCAGTTGCAAGACGAATTGAAGCAGCCTAAGCCATCGGTGGCCGTGTTGGGGCAGGTGTATCAACGTTTGACTTCGGGGTACGACGGCCTGTGGCTAGTGTGTTTTGCCGACGTGCGCCACAGCCTGCTGCGCTATCTACAGACCTTGGGCAGCTTGGCGGGGGCTGACTTCAAACAGAGCTACGAGCAAGCCCTCGACCAATTGGGCCGACAGTTGGCCGAATACTCGGCTCGGCCCGATGCCGAACTGGCATGGCAGATCGCTTTGACCCTGCGGTTGTTGCAGGATTTGGGACAGGCCCCGGAACTGATCGCCGTCGCCCGCCGGCAGTTTCATCGTCCGAACTTGCGGATTGCCGTTTCGCGGCGGATGATCGCCCGGAACGTCGAGGGCGAAGTGGTTGACGATGTGGTGCCCGTTCACGATTGCATCTTGAAGTCCACCGTGATCGGCCGGGGGGTGACTAACGGTCGGAAGCTCGTAACGTTGCTCGCCGACGATAACCGCGCCGTGATCGAAACGGTCTTCCAGGGCACGACGCACTCGAAGACGACGGCATATCAGGGGCCGGTGGCGGTTTTCACCGACGGGGTAACGCAGTTGTCGGCCGGCAAGCGGATTTATCTGAGCGAGTCGGGGGTCGAGGCAGCCCCGGCCGAGGCGCGCGCTCAGACCAGCACCACGTTTACCGGCATGTGCGCCCCGCGAATGCTCGAACGAATTGCGTGGAAAAAGGCCTACAAACAGAAGGCGGCGGCCGAGTACGTGGCGGCCCGTTTGGCGGAACAGAAGCTGATACGTCGCGTGGAGGGCGAGGGCGCCGAAGCGATTGCCAAGCTGCAAGACGGGTTTGAAGAGCGGTTTCGTCGCCCGTTGCGCGACTACGGCATGATGCCCGAGTTGCTCAAATTCGCCACCAGTCCAGAGACAATGCGGATTACTGCGCTGATGGCCGATCGCTACCAGTTGGCCGCCGCCGCGGATCCGCCCGCACCGGCGGAAGGCGACTTAGTCGTTCAGATTCATGAAAGCTTGGTGAACAACGTTGGACATCTGTTGCTTTCTGGGATGACGATGCGCGAGGAAAGCTTGCGCACCTGGGCCACCGAACGGATGAAGCTCAAATTAGATCCCCCGCCCGCTGACAGCGAGCCTGTGGCTGTCACGTTTCCGGCGGCAATGGCCCCGGTGGCGGTTGAGTTTGATCGGGACGAGATCGCCATCGTTATTCGCGGAGAGCGAATCTACAAGAATGACGAGTTGATTTCGCGCAAACTCAAGAGTGTGGACATCACGGCGCGGTATCAGATTCGCCGCGACGGCGGGGCCCCGCGGTTGGTGCGGCAGGGCGAAGTTCAGGTGTTGCCGACCGGGTACAAGCCCGAGGAAGGAAAGCCCCTGTCGGCCGAGGTGGTGCTCGTGCGCAACGCTTTGAAGGCCCATTTGGAACGCGCGTTCCGGGCTGAACGTGCCCTGGATATCGACCTGGAATCCGAGGGCCGAGCTGCCGGTCGTCTTAACGCGGTGGACGCCCGCTCGGCGGACGGGTGGCTGATTGTTTCATGGCGACTGGCAGCCTCTGAGCCTTCAGTCGCTGTGGCGTCGGCGGCTGATTGACGCAATCGTTCGCTCCGGTCGCGATTAAGGGAATTCATGGCTGCGCCTTGGCGCCCCGCGATTCTTTCGTGCGCATCGGTTTCTCCGCTTTTTGGGTACTTCGATGGCCCAATCTGAATTTTCCGCTTTCCGTGCAACCCGGCTGCGCCGAGCAAAGGCCGAATAAGGCCCAGCTCAGGCAGAGTTCGGGGCGATTTTGGGCTAGAATGGCGGCTCAAGGGTGACCAGCGGCTGGCTGAAGGCCCGTTTGGGAGGGCAGTGGGTCGGCGTCTGGGTACTGGCCGGATCGTGGCCGGGCGACGGCTGGCTGGTCGGGGGCCGATGGATGCAATTGCGATGTTCGCAATTGTGATTGGATTGTCGCCGGACAGCGAAAAAGTTGTGCCCGCGAAAAAACGCGACACTCAGGGCCGTTGGTGACAGGGGCGGGAGCCGAATGTGCGGAAGATTAGGGGAACCGGGCAAACTGTGATGAGCGGCTGAGGGTCTTGCGGCAACGCCGGTTGCGCGCGAGGGCGACGACTGGTCGCCGGGCCGAAAATTTTGCGTCTAAGCCCGTTGACCATTCCTGCCGATCATGCTACGATCTGAGGTTTCCCGCCCGTGATGGGTGGCATTCTTTGGCAAACCGGAATCGGCAGCGAATAGGAGAGCCTCGGTGGCTGGACAGACGAAAGAGATCATTCGAATTCGGATGGAGGCCTACGATCACGCCGTCCTCGACCAGTGTGCGGAAGAGATAGTGGCCTCGGTCAAGCGGACAGATGCGATAGCTCACGGCCCGATTCCTTTGCCAACGCGCATCGAACGCTATACGGTGCTTTCGAGCCCCCATGTGGACAAGAAGGCCCGCCAGCAGTTCGAAATCAGAACGCACAAAAGGTTGATCGATATCGAGCGGGCGTCTGCGCGGACGATCGAGGCGTTGAATAAACTGAGTTTGCCGGCCGGAGTGGACGTGAAGATTAGGACCACCAGCCGTCGCTAAGGCAGGCGCTGGTCGAGCCGGCGGCCTCGGGGCTTTAGCCGTTTGGGTTGTCGGCAGGTGTGTTGTGTCCGCGTTTCGGCCGCGCGGTTGGCTCGCGTCGGCCAGGCGCCGGGTACGATCGGCCTGAACCGGGTGTAAAAGATTATGCAACGGAAGCCGGGCGGATAACGCCGGCCTGTGCGAGCGGAAACAGGCCGGGCGGTTCCGTAGGCGAAGCAGCATTAGGGTAAGAGCGATGGCAGTTGGACTACTCGGCCGCAAGGTCGGGATGACGCAGATTTTCGCCCCGACCGGTGAGGTTGTGCCTGTAACGATCATTCAGGCCGGCCCGTGTCATGTCCTTCAGATTCGCACGGCGGATCGGGATGGATACGAAGCGGTGCAGCTTGGTTTCGTGGATCGTCCCCGTCGTCTTGCCTCTCGTGCTGCTCGCGGTCATGTTGCACGGCTCGATAGCAAGCGTCAGAAAAAGCTTGCGGCGGCCGGGGTGGCATCGCCGCCCAAGGCGGGGTGCGAGCCGAAGCGTTTCATCCGCGAGTTTCGTTCTTCTACCGCGGGTTTTCAAGTCGGCCAGGAATTGACGGTCGACATCTTCTCGGACGTAGCGGCCGTCGATGTCTCCGGCGTGACCAAGGGCCGCGGCTTCCAGGGTGTGATGAAGCGGCACGGTTACTCCGGGCAGCGGGCGTCGCACGGCGTTAAGAAGGTGCATCGCCACCCTGGCTCTACCGGATGCAACACATCGCCTGGCCGGGTCGTCAAGGGGCGGCGGATGGCCGGCCATATGGGCAACGTCCGGCGCACCGTGCGAAATCTGCGGGTGGTGAAGGTCGATGCGGCCAATAACCTGCTGGTAGTTCGCGGCGCAGTGCCGGGACCGAACGGCGGATTGGTGATTGTGCGGCAGACGAACAAGCTGTGATTAGGGTCGCCCTTGCGGGGCATGGGCAAAGGTGCTTAGCAGGCAAAAACGTTGCGGCCATGCGGCGTCTGCCGGAGAGCGGGTCGGCGGCGCCGGGCGAGGCGATTGCGGGGCAACGGCTGGCCTGGGAGTGATCGACATTCAACAGTGGGTGCAGCAGCGGGTTTGCGTTGTCGGCGGGCGACGTTCCGGCGAGGCGCTTCGGGGCGTTGGTTCGGGGACGTGCGGCTGACGTGAGTTTGGCCCGGCCGCGGCAGGGCAAAGGAAAGCAAGCGATATGGCGACGTTACCAGTTTATGATAGGGCTGGCGTGGAGGTCGGTCAGTACGAGATTGATCCGGCCGAGATTGCCCCGACGGTCAATAAACAACTGATTCACGACGTTGTAGTGATGTATCAGGCGAATCGCCGCTTGGGCACCGTGCGGACGAAGGGCCGGTCTGACGTGTCGGGCAGCACTAGGAAAATGTATCGCCAGAAGGGCACGGGCAACGCGCGCGCCGGCTCGCGGCGGAGCGGTATTCGACGGGGCGGCGGACACATTCACAACCTTTCGCCGCGCGATTATTCGTACCGTTTGCCGCGCAAGGCGGTCCAGTTGGCCACTCGGATGGCGCTGGCCTCGCGTTTGGCCGACAACGAAGTGACGTTGCTCAACGACCTGACGGCTTCCGAGCCGAAAACCTCGGAAATGGCGAAGATGCTTCGGGCGCTGAAGTTGGACGGCCAGGCGGTGTTGGTCGCGGTGCCCTCGTATGACGTGAATGTGTACAAGAGCTTGCGGAACATCCCGAACGTGGCGGTGTTGCCGGTTGCCGAGCTGAATGCCCTGTGTGTGCTTCGGCCGAAGCGATTGGTAATGACCACGGCGGCGTTGGACGTGTTTCGCACGAAGGCGGCCGCGATGGCCGGTAAGCGGAAGGCGGCGGCTTCAGCCGAGTAGCTGTGAGCGAATCGTTGCACGAGTATTCGGCGCCCCGGCCGTCCGTTGGACGGCAAACGCCAGCGAGGATAGACAGTCATGGCCCGAGACATAACCAAATCGAACCTGGAACTGACTCCGCAGCAGATCATTCTGCGGCCGCTTCTGACGGAAAAAGGCATGCACAAGGCGAATCGGTACCACGCCTACGCATTCGAGGTGAACCGACTGGCCGGCAAAGAGGATATCCGCCGGGCGGTCGAGGAGTTGTTCAACGTAAAGGTGGTCGAGGTCCGAACCCAAAATCGCAAGGGCAAGCCGCGACGGAGTCGATTCAGCCGAGGGCAAACAAAGGCCTGGAAAAAGGCGATTGTTACCCTGGATTCCGAGCACCGCCTCGACTTCTTCTAGTTCTAGACCGCTTGTTGAATCGGAACCGATCGCATGCAGCAGGCTCCGCGATGGACCAGCGACGGATCGAGTTGCGGCAAGGCGGCAGCAGTTTGCCGGCCAACGACAGGAAACGAGACGAAACCGCGGATTACGGAAAGCCGGCTGAGCCGGAGAATCAACCGAGCGCTTTCCCGAGTGCGTGGACCTATTTAGCGAAGAGCGAATCATGGGACTGAGACGATACAAACCGACCTCGCCGGGCCGTCGCGGCGCGACGGTCAGCGACTTCGCTGAGTTGACCCCCGGCGCCCAGGCACCGAAAGCTCTGTTGCGGCCGAAACGCCGCAAGGGCGGGCGCAACAACCAGGGGGTGATCACCGCGCGGCATCGAGGCGGCGGTCACAAGCGGAGTTATCGGATTGTCGATTTCCGTCGCGACAAAGACGGCGTGCCGGCGGTCGTCCATTCGATTCAGTACGATCCGAATCGCAGCGCGCGGATTGCACTGCTGCATTACAAAGACGGCGAAAAGCGATTTATTTTGGCGCCTGAGGGACTGAAGGTCGGTGCCGAGGTTGTTAGCGGACCGGACGCACCTGCGGCGGTGGGCAACTGTTTGCCTCTTTCGCACATTCCGCTGGGGATGGAGGTTCACAACATCGAGATGCAGCCGGGGCGGGGCGGTGCGCTTTGCCGCTCGGCGGGCACTCGCGCCACGTTGGCCGCCCGCGACGCCGGCTGGGCGCAGATCAACCTGCCCAGCGGCGAGGTGCGCCGTGTTCCGGCGACGTGCCGGGCGACGATCGGCGTGTTGGGCAACAGCGAACACATGGGGGTGGTGCTCGGCAAGGCGGGGCGGAATCGCTGGTTGGGATGGCGCCCGCATGTTCGCGGCACGGCCATGAATCCGATTGACCATCCGCACGGCGGCGGCGAAGGCCGAACCAAAGGCGGGCGGCATCCGGTCAGCCCGTGGGGCAAGTCGGCCAAGGGCGGGGCGACACGGAAGCGGAAGAAGGCCTCGAACAAGGCCATTGTGCGGCGGCGGAAATCGCGGCGTTACGGCCAGTTGAAGTTGAAATAGCGCGTAGGGGTTGAAGGGGTTGAATGGTTGGTCGGCTTGTCGGCGCCGACGCTGGGACGGAGCACTATGGGACGATCACTGAAAAAAGGCCCGTTCGTCAATCCGAAGCTGTTTCTGAAGGTGCAGAAACAGAACGAGTCGGGAACGAAGGATCCGATAAAGACTTGGGCGCGGGCATGCACGATTGTGCCCGAGTTCGTCGGGCACACGTTCCTGGTCCACAACGGAAAGGTTCATGTGAAGGTGTTCGTTACCGAGGAGATGGTCGGTCATCGGCTCGGCGAGTTCGCCCCCACGCGAACGTTCCGCGGACACGGCGGAAAGGGAGGAAAGTGATATGGCGTACAGAGCAGTGCATCGCTTTGCGCGAATCGGGCCGCGAAAGGTCCGCCCCTTGGCCGATTTGATCCGCGGGCTTTCGGCGGACGAGGCGCTGCGGGTATTGCGGTTCCAGCCCCATCGCGGCGCCCGCATGCTGGAAAAGGTGCTCAAAAGCGCTTTGGCCAATGCGGAGGACCTGCGCGCAACGAATATCAAGCGGCTTCGCGTAGTGGATTGCCGAATCGACGAGGGGCCGTTTTATAAGCGGATGAAGCCGCATTCGCGGGGAATGGCGTCGATCCTCAAGCGGCGGACATCCCACATCTCGATCGACTTGGAATAAACGAGCCACTGCCCGAATAGGTGTCACGCAAATGGGTCAGAAAGTCAAACCGACCGGGTTTCGCACTGGGGTGATGGTCGGCTGGAACAGCCGGTGGTACGCCCCCAAGCAGGAGTTTGCCGACCTGCTCGTGGAAGATTTCAAGATTCGCGAGTTCATCAAAAAGAGCAAGACTCGGGAGGGCAAGCCGGTCTATCCGGGCATTGCGAAGATCGAAATCGAGCGGACCCGGGACGAAGTCAAGGTGATACTGCATTCCTCGCGGGCCGGCATTCTGATCGGCCGCAAGGGCGAGCGCATTGAAGAATTGCAGCGGTTGTTGCAGGAGAAGACGGGGCGGCGGATCAATATCAAGGTTGAAGAAATCAACAAACCGGAGTTGGTCGCGCAACTGATTGCCGAGGACATCGCCGAGCAGTTGGAAAAGCGGGCCAGTTTCCGGCGCACGATGAAAAAGGCGATCGAGCAAACCATGGCGGCCGGAGCCAAGGGAATCAAGATTCAACTGGCCGGCCGCTTGGGCGGGGCGGAGATGTCGCGGCGCGAGAAGGCGATTGCCGGTTCCATGCCGCTTTCGACGTTGCGAGCGAAGATCGATTATGGTTTTGCCGAGGCGTTGATTCCGCAAGGGCACATCGGCATCCAGGTTTGGGTCAACCAGGGCATGTATAGCGAGGGCGATAACGATGGCGATGATGCCAAAACGGGTCAAGCATCGAAAAAGCCAAAGAGGACGTATAAAAGGTGAGGCGACTCGCGGCAACCGCGTCGTCTTCGGCGATTTCGGCTTGCAGGCTACGCAAGGCGGTTGGATCAGCGCCGCGACGATCGAGGCGGGCCGTATCGCTGCGCAGCAATACCTGCGCAACGAAGGGCGGCTGTACGTGCGCATTTTCCCGCACAAGCCGATCACCTCGATTCCCCTGGAAACGCGCATGGGCAAAGGAAAGGGCGAGCCGGAGTACTGGGCCGCTTCGATCCGGGCCGGCGCGGTGTTGTTCGAGGTCGCCGGCATTTCGGAAGAGGCCGCGCGGCTCTGCTTCACCCGTTTGGCGCATAAGATGCCGGTGAAGGTTCGCTTCATTCGGCGACGGGCCATGTAGGCGGTGCGTTCCGATGTGGGGGCGCGAGGGTCGGAAGGCGTTAGGCGACGGTTATTTGCGAGCGTTTTCGCGGGCCGGTTCAATGCCGGTTGAGGGCGAAGGGATCGAGGCATGGCAAAAGCGAAAGAACTCCGCGAGATGAGCGACGAGCAATTGGCGTTGACGCTCAAGGAGACGACGGAACACCTGTTTCGCTTGCGATTGCAGGCGCAATCGGAGCGGTTGGATGCGCCGAGCGAGTTGCGGAAGCAGCGGCGGCTGATCGCCCGAATTCTGACGATTCAACGACAGCGGAAGGCGGCCGGCGGCCCGGCCCCCGCGGCGAAGGAGCCGAACCATGCCTAAGCGGAAAGAGATTGGAGTGGTGGTGAGCGATAAGGCCGCGAAGACGCGGCGCGTGGAGATTCCGCGGCTGGTCAAACATCCGAAGTATGGCAAGTATTTGCGGCGGCGCACGATTTGCCATGTGCACGACGAAAACAACGAATCGCATGCCGGCGATGTGGTGGAAATCATCGAGAGCCGGCCGATGTCGCGGCTGAAGCGATGGGCCTTGGTTCGCGTTGTCGAGCGGGCGAAGATGGCCGACTTGGCGGCGTTGCGGGCGGCTTCGCGAGCGCAGGCCTCGGAGTCGGAGTAGGGGACGCCGGGCAGGCGGCTGAGCGGTTGCGGCCGAGCGGCCGGTGCAGCTCGCCCCGGGGGGTGAACGGGACGCTAGTCAGTTTCCTGTGATGGCGCCCGGCGCGGCAAGGAGAAGACAACCATGATCCAGATGCAAACTCGACTGAATGTCGCCGATAACACCGGCGCGAAAGAGCTGATGTGCGTGAAGGTTCTCGGCGGCAGCCGCCGGCGTTGGGCCCGCGTCGGCGACATCGTCGTCTGCAGCGTGAAGAGCGTGCTGGCCGGAAGCGATTTCAAGAAGGGCGCGGTCGTTCGCGCGGTAATCGTCCGCTGCAAGCAGCCGACGCGGCGGGACGACGGCAGTTACGTGCGTTTCGACAGCAACGCCGCGGTGATTATCGACAACGACAAGAACCCGCGCGGCACACGTATTTTCGGAGCGGTGGCGCGCGAGTTGCGCGAACGGAACTTTATGAAGATTGTCAGCCTCGCCAGTGAGGTGGTCTGATGCTGATTCGTACAAACGATTTAGTGGAAGTGATCGCCGGAGACGACCGCGGCACGCGCGCCAAAGTGGTGCGCGTCGATCGGCGCGGCGGTCGCGTGGTAGTCGAGGGCGTCAATCGCGTGTACAAACATGTGCGGCGGAGTCAGAAGAACCCGCAGGGCGGCCGTTTGTCTCGGGAAATGCCGGTCGACGTCAGCAACGTGCAGTTCGTTTGCGCGAGTTGCGGGAAGACGACGCGCCTTGGACTGCGGATGACGGCGTCCGGGGCGAAAGAACGGTATTGCCGGAAATGCGGGGCGGGCAACGGAATCGTTTCTCCGCCGCGCTCGCGGGCGCAATAGGCCTACAGCGAATCGTTGGGAAAAGCGAATATGTGCGCGAAGCAAGCCAAAGGCAAAAAAGGCGAAGATCAGGCCGTTGAGAACGTTCCGGCGCCGCCGCCGCGGCTCTGGCAGCGGTATCAAGACGAAGTGCTGCCGGCGCTGGCGAAACAATTCGGACGCGAGAACCGGATGTCGCTTCCCCGGCTGGAAAAGATCGTCGTCAACATGGGCGTGGGCAAGGCGATCACCGAGAAGAAATACTTGGAGGAAGCCGTCGACGCGCTGAAGGTCATTGCTGGTCAAAAGCCGGTCATCACTCGCGGCCGGAAATCGATCGCCGGTTTCCATCTGCGGGAAGGGCAGGCGATCGGTTGCAAGGTGACGTTGCGCGGCAAGCGAATGTGGGAGTTCCTCGATCGGCTAGTTACACTGGCGTTGCCCCGGGTTCGCGACTTCCGCGGGTTGAATCCGAACGCCTTCGACGGCAACGGGAATTACAGCATCGGGCTGACGGAGCAATCGGTGTTTCCGGAGATTAATCCCGATAAATACACCCGGGCCCAAGGGATGAATGTCACGCTGGTGACCAACTGCGGCAACGACGACGAAGCACGCGAGATGCTCAAGCGTTTGGGTGTGCCGATGCGCGCGGCGACGTAGTTGGCACGGGCAAAGTCGGTATCGGCTGACGGGTAACGGCTTCGCAGAGAGAATTCCGCATCGGGTGATGAGATGTTCGGGCCGCTCCGGCAGATTCGGCGGCGAGCGGTTGTGGCGAGCGAAAACAGGCCCGTCGCGGGCCGGTTCAGACCAGGAAATTGGAACGATGGCAAGCAAATCGAAGATTATCAAGGCGCAGCGCCCTCCGAAGTTCAGCACGCGGTTGGTACGTCGCTGCCGGCTTTGCGGGCGTCCGCGCGCCGTGTACCGGAAGTTTGGAATATGCCGCATTTGCTTTCGCAAGTTGGCTGATGAAGGGATGATTCCGGGAGTGAAGAAGTCGAGTTGGTGAAAGGCCTGCTCGCGGTTCGCGCCGTTTCGGGCGGGCCGCGTTATTCGCGCGGCTTCGGCCGCGGGCGGGCGATGTTGAACCTCGGAGTAGTGTTTGGTAGCGCCGATCGACCGGAGGGCGGTCTTCCCGGCAGAGTGGCCGGGCGACCGCGGCAAACCGAGGACGGATAAAGGGATCTGACGAACCATGATGACCGACCCTATCGCCGACATGTTGACCCGCATTCGCAACGCGGTCCGCGTCGAACGACCGCACGTCGAATTGCCGCTTAGCAAGGTCAAACGCGGTCTGGCGGAAGTTCTGAAGCGAGAGGGCTATATTTGGGACTGGGAGGAAGTCGCCGGGAGCCCGGTGAACATCCTTCGCTTGTACCTGAAATACGGTCCCAATGGCGAACGCGTGATCCGCCGCATCCGCCGTGTGAGCAAACCCGGCCGCCGGGTTTACAGCGGAGCCTCCGACCTGAAGCCCGTGCTCGGCGGACTTGGGATTCGCATTCTCAGCACTAGTCGGGGGGTGGTCAGCGACCGCGAGGCGCGGCAGCGTCGATTGGGTGGCGAAGTGCTCTGCGAGGTGTGGTAGTCGTGCGCTGCGGCTGAGTTTGCCGCCTTCGGTCGGGGGCGGTGTGGCAAAACGAGCGAAGGTAACGGGATCAAGCGACGGTCCGACTCCGGTAATGAAAATGAAGAGGCGCGAACGAAAGTCGGTTCCCGGCGCTATCGGGCGATGAAAGGCAGTGATAGATCATGTCTCGACTAGGAAAAAAACCCGTCGCCGTACCCGACGGAGTGAAGGTGCAAATTAACGGTTCGGTCGTGACGATCGAGGGTCCTAAGGGCAAGCTGTCGTGGGAGCATCGGCCTGAGGTTTCGGTGGCGTATGATCCCGGCTCGAAGAGCCTGCAAGTCGGTCGAAAGAACGACGATCGGTTGAGCAAGTCGCTGCACGGTCTGACTCGTGCGATGCTGGCGAACATGGTGCAAGGCGTTCGCGAGGGGTACGAGCGGCGTTTGGAAATCCAGGGCGTCGGCTATTTGGCGGCTGTGCTCGGCAATGTCTTGCAGTTGCGAGTCGGCTACGCCAATGAATTGCAAGTGCCGATTCCCGAAGGTATCAAAGTGACCGTGCCCGACCAGCAGCACATCGTGATTACGGGAGTGGACAAACAACTGGTGGGCCAATTTGCGGCCGACGTTCGCGCCCTGCGGAAGCCCGAGCCGTACAAAGGCAAGGGCATTCGCTACCTGGGCGAGGCAGTACGGCGCAAGCAGGGCAAAGCGATGGTCAAGTAGGCTCGGCCGGCAACAGGCGATCACCCGGGGCGGTGTTTGCCTTCGCGGGGGCGGAAGAGGGGATTGCGGCCCGATTGCAGTGCATAGGATGCCGTGTTGCTCGGCCGCGACCGATTGAGAGTAGACGTTCGGAGAGCAGTCTCGTAAGAATTCGAAAAAACAGGGGAAAACGGTTCGGGCGGGCTATTTGGCTGATGAACTGTTCGACGGTGTCGTCGGCCGGCTTAGAGATGGTTCGGGCCGATTTTGGAAATGCCCGGCGGATGGCAATCGTCGGGTGCAGCGAGTAGGGGAAGGGATCAGCGGTGCAACACGGCAAGCAAGTCTATCGTCAGCGCAAACGTCGCAGCTTTCGGGTGCGCAACAAGTTGAAGAAATACGCCGGCCGGCCGCGGCTGTGCGTTCATCGCAGCCACAAGAATATCGCTGTCCAGGTGATCGACGATGCTCAAGGCCGCACGTTGGCCGCGGCAAGCACCCTGGAAAAGGCGATCAAGGCCGAGGTTCCCTATGGTGGGAACAAAAAGGCCGCCGCGATTGTGGGCAAAACAATTGCCGAACGGGCCTTGGCGGC
>Ga0308414_1001148_pt1 | contig 17221 bp, 19 predicted proteins | sample HotsprSampleOS50_FD_205667 | JGI IMG/M metagenome (GOLD analysis project Ga0308414, IMG submission 205667) | Hot spring phototrophic mat microbial communities from Octopus Spring, Yellowstone National Park, Wyoming, United States - 20090730_OS50 ...
TTTGCGGTTGGGCTCAAATTCTTTCCGATACCGTTGTAGTGAAGACCTTGCCCCTTGAAGCGGTGTTGAGCAACGGGATAATAGGGGTATGTTTATTCGCCCCTGTTATCGGTTCAAGAACGGCAACCGCCACGCTTACTGGGCGTTGGTGGAGTCGCATCGCACTTCTGGCGGGCCGCGTCAGCGAATCGTCTCCTATCTGGGACAGACCGACGCCCCGATACGTTCGGGGCTCCATCGGCAGGCCTTGAATCTACCGAAAAATCTGCCGCCGACCGAATACATTGGGGGTGAAATGTAGTGAAGACTTTCGGCGTTTTTACGCTAAAAACAACGATTTTACCTAACTGCGGAACTTGGGTTAAAAATGGAAAACAAAAAAACCGCTTTTCCAGTATTGGAAAAGCGGTTGGGTGTGTAGTGAACGGGTTTTGGGGGCGGGTTTTTGGTTTCGCCCCCGCACAGGGCTTAGGCCGTCGATCCATAAAGATGGACGGCTTATCCTGTGCTTAATAGGAGCGGTCGATGCCGTCCCGCGCGGTCGAAAGCTGCGCGAACATCTGGCGGGCGGCCTTGATCTCGGCCATCAGCTTTTCGGCGTCCTTATTTTTACACGGCTCCAAGACGCGCTGTGCATAGTCATAGCGTCCCTCGGCCAGCGACTGACGCGCCGCTTGCAGCCGTACTTCGTCCATCGTTTCTTCCCAGCGTAACTGGACGCTCTGTTTGCGGCTGCCGCTGTCGCAGCCGACCGCCAGCATCAACAGCGCCGCGGTCAACAAAATGTTCAGTGTAGTTTTCATGTTTTCTTGCCTCCGGATTTATCCGTTGTTTCCTGAAAAAAAACCTACACTTAAACCATACAAAATAAAATCTCAGGGTGTGCCGGATTTATTAAATTTTTACAGCGTTACAAAACTCCGTCGGCTATTGCTGTTTTCGGCATTGCCAAAGGGGATTCTTTGACGTTTTTTGCGATATTTTGAACAAAACGCAGGATCAGGGTAAGGATTATGCAATCTGTAAGGGGGTAAAACCGTAGAAATATGGATACAGCGGAGATTATCGGACAATCCCGACCAACGGCGGTTGTCGTCGTCCATGAACTGCATTTTGTATGAGCGGCAGGCATTTTTTGCCCATTCACACAAAAAACAGATGATTAAAGACAGGCAATTTCTATTAATTGAAGATTGCAAGGGAAATATGGCATTATCTCAGAAATAACGCGGGCAAGATGCCCGCGACACGTATTTTTAGAGGTTGCCGACAGACAACAGAATGCTTTTTCAAAGGAGGCGTCTTTTTACTCAAACTGACCGACGGTCAGTTTGAGAAGTCAAAAGGTAAAAGTCAAAAGTTAAAATGGCGGATAGCACATTTAACGGCGATTCCGATTTTTTGTAAAAATATTTATAACTTGGTTATGCTTGGACTTTTTAGAACATCAGTCCCGTTTGAGTTTTCATTTATTTGCGGCTGCGGGCAATGATACGGATACGATTGTACCCTGCTGCGGGCGGGAATCAACCCAGATTTTGCCGTCCTGACGGTCTAAAATCCGCCGGACAATCGTCAGCCCCAGCCCTTCGCCGCCGGCGTTCGGGTTGAGCTGGTGAAAGATTTCAAATATCTTGTCTTTGTGTTCGGGGGCGATGCCGATGCCGTTGTCCTCGACCTGATAGACGCTGCGTCCGTCCTCGCTGCGTCCGCGTATGCGCACGACCGCCGGACGATCCGGATGGCGGTACTTGACGGCGTTGTCAATCAGGTTAGCAAAGACCTGCGTAATCAGCGTCGCATCGCCGCAGCAGGCCGGCAGGTCGCCTTCGACGGCGATATCCGCCTGCCGCCGTCGCAGGTCGTAGTGAGGGCTGCCGATAATCTCGGCCATCAGCGTATTCATATTCAGCGGCGCGGTGTGCAGCTCGACCGTGCCGATGCGGCTGAGCCGCAGCAATCCGTTGAGCAATTGATCCATCTTCCGGTTGCCTTTGTTGATAAACGCCAGCGCCTCCGGAATGTCTTTATCCAGCGGCCCCGACAGCCGCCGTCGCAGGTCATCGCTCAATACGGCCTCGGCCAGCACGGTTTTGACGTCCTGAATACTGCGTTCCAACTCGCCGGCGAATCCTCGAATCGTAACCAGCGGACTGTGCAGATCGTGCGAGGCGATAAACACAATGCTCTGAAGCTCCTCATTTTTGCTGCGCAGCTCTTTGAGCAATTGTTCTCGGGCCGCGTCGGCATTTTTGCGCTGGGTAATATCCTCAAACACCGTCGCAAAGCGATTGCCGCCGAGCGGATAAGCGCAGATATTGTAATGCCGCGACAGATTTTCAAAATACTGCTCAAAAACAATCGGCACTTCGCAGATTGCGACATTGCCGTAAATCTCAATGAACGGCGCCTTTTCAAAATGATTAAACACCTCGGTGGCGCGTTTGCCGATGAGGTCGGCCGGACGAAGGCCGGTGTGCCGCTCGAAGGCCGGATTGGCGTCCAAAAAGACATAATCGACCGGCATGCCCTTGTCATCCAGCAGCATTTGATGCAGCGCAACGCCGAACAGGGCGTTTTCAAACAGGCGCCGGAACTGTTCTTCACTCTTGCGAAGGGCTTGTTCAATCCGTTTGCGTTCGGTGATATCGCGGATGATGGATTGATACGTTCCGTCCGGCATCATCTTGGTGCGCATCTCAATGGCAATGGCTTGGCCGTCCGCGCGGCGCAGGGTACGCTCGCTGACGACGGTCTGCCCCCGCCTGAGCAGGTCAAACCGCAGCGGCGTTTGTTCCAGCGTTTCGGCGTCAAACAGCGTGCGGATGTGCTGTCCGACGATCCGGTCGCGTGGCACACCCAGCAAGGTTTCCATATAGGCGTTGGCCTCGATAATCACTCCGTCGTGCGAGCCGAGCAGTATGCCGTCCACCGCCAGATCAATCAATTCACGATAGCGACTCTCGCTGGCCAGCAGGGCGTCTTCAGCCAGCCGACGATCGGTGATATCGGTAATAAACCCTTCCAGTGCGACGGCGTTTCCCTGATCGTCAAACACGCCGCAACCCTGCTCCCAAAACCACCGAAGTTCGCCGCTGCGGGTGCGGATGCGGTATTCAATCTGATACGGCTCTTTTTTGTTGAGCTGCTCGGCGATTTGACGAAAGATGCGTTTGTTGTCCTCGTCAATAATCAGCTTGCCCCATGAGATTTGCCCGCTGTAAAACGCCTCCTCGTCGTAGCCGGTCATTTCCAGACAGTAGCGGCTGATGAACTCCATCGGCCAATCCGGCGTTATCAAACAGCGAAAGGCAATCCCCCGCAGGTTGCCAATCAGACGTTCCAAGGTTTTTTGGCTGTTTTCCAGCGCCGCCTCGGCGGCCTTGCGGTCGGTGATGTCCAGCGCGGTAAATGTAACGCCCTTGCTCAGGTCGGCCGGGTCGAGCGGCACCGAACTGAGCAGCACATCAATCACACGTCCGTCTTTGCGCAGCCAGCGCGTCTCGACCGTGCCGATGCCGAACTTGTCGATTTGTCGATATTTTTCCGCCCCGACGTAGTCATAGTCCTCCTGCGTCGGGTACAGCATCCGCGCACTTTGCCCCAGCAGCTCCTGCTCGCTGTAGCCGGTGATGATGCAAATCAGCTTGTTGACGCTCTGAAAGACGCGATGCCGTACTACGCCGATGCCCACCGGCGCGGCGGCAATGATGCTGTTGAGCCGGTTTTCACGGTCTTGCAGTTGTTGGAGAGCGACTTGGATGTCGGTAATGTCATGAACAACCACCGCGACGCCTTCAATCCGTCCGCCGGCGTTGTGATACGGATGAAATGTCGCATTCAGATAGCGTTCCTTCATCAGTCCGGCCGTCGTCCACCCTGTATAGACCGCGATCTGGCCGCGTAACGCTTTTTCAATGTGCGGCAGAACAATCGACTGATAAAACGCCGGTTCAAAGAGGTCTTCAACCCGATGATGGAGAATGTCCTCTTTGGGTTTTCCAAAGAGTCGTTTTAAAAAGGCGTCGTTGACCGCCCGCACGACATAATCGGCGTCCACAAACGCCATCATATCGTCCGACAGAGAAATGACGGTCTCGAATCGCCGCAACTGCGACAGGTCGTTTTGGTGTGCGGCCAGTTCTTGCTGCAGTTCTGCGGTGCGCTGCCGGACGCGCACGCTCAGCAGCCGATTCCAGACGATGACCACAAAGACCAGCGCGCCCAACCCCGCCAGCGCCGCGATGACGACCCGCAGATTGTAAAGATTGCGTTCCAGCGGGATAATCCAGCGGCTCAGCAGTTCCCCACGCCGCTGCGAGCCGATGCGGCTAAGGCCGGCGTCCAAAATCGCCGTCAGTTCCGGCCAGTCGTTGCGGACGGCAAAGCCGAGCTTGAACGGATACCCCGCATCGCCGGCAATCTTCAAATTCGTAAACTTGTTTTGCTGAATGTACCAACTGGCGCGGGCAATCTCAATGACCATTGCGTCGGCCTGCTGGAAGGACACGCGCGACAGTCCGATTAACTCATCGTCCACCGGCAGACGCTCAATCTGCGGGTAATTTGCCGATAGAAATTCCTCTATCGCCGAACCCCGCACCACCGCGACGCGCTTACCCGCCAAGTCCGACAATGTCAGCAAACCTGCGACCTCTTCGGTCGTAACAATCTTATTTTCAAAAATAAGGTACGGTTGCGTAAACAAGAAGGATTGTTCGCGCAGCGGCGTTTTTTGGGCGGCGTATATCGCATCAATGTCTCTGCTGATTGCCGCCGACATCATCGCCGCCCACGTGTCAAAATGAACCACATCGAACCGGCAGGACAGGATGGTCTCCAGTTCGCGAATGTAGTCGATGCAAAGCCCCGACAATTGCCCGTTGTCCGGATTGAAAAACACCTGCGGCGGGATTGTGGTCACCCCGATGCGGATGGGGCGCTGGCGTGCCGACAGCCACTGCCGCAGCGGCTCACGAAGTACCTCTTGATGCGACCCGTCCGGCCACAGCGGCGGATCGGCGGCCGCAGGCGGCGCATACAAAATCCCCGCTGCGGCGACTATTCCCGCCGCAATAGCCCCCATCAGCAAGCATTCCGTCTTCAATCGCCCATTCATCCCTGCAACAGCGCCTCTGTTGAAAATATCCCCCAAATACAACCTCCATTGTCGTTCATTTGGCCGCACAGGTCAACCGATTTTTTAAGGGCATAAAAAAAGCCAGAACCGCGTTTTGCGCGGAATCTGGCCTCGGAGGAGGGTGATGAAAAGTTTTGCAGCGTTGGCGTATTTTATCTTTCCATCTATTATGACGTACAAAAGCCCCAAAAGGTTTATAGAATTTTCTGAAAAACGCAGAATTTTTTTCAAGCCCATCCGGTTTTTTCCTATCGCCCGTCCGTAAAATTATGGATTTAATTCGCAACTCTATGTTAAATAAACAGTTAGGATAAATCCATGCGATCCGTATTGCATTGTGGTGGACAATAACAATATACCCCATAAATTCGGTGTAAATAAGTAACAATCTCACAAATGATTTTTTTAAAAAAGCCCTTGACACCGGTTCGATTAAGATTAAACTATCGAAAAAAGTTAGATGTATATACAACAAACAACGCAGGATGCAACTCGGCAAGGAGCGGATGATGCGAAGGATTCGATTTGACACAGGGCTATTGGACGGGCGGCAGTGGCCGACCGACGGGCGCGACGACCTGCGGCGACAGTGGGAGCGATGGTCGCATCTGGCGCGTTTTCTGAATAAGGATGAACAGGCGTTTTTGGAAGTCGTCATCGAACAGGGCGGGCGAACCTCTCGGCTGGCACAGGCCACCGGTCAAAATCCGACTCGCCTGCGGCGTCGGATGCGCGACATTGTCCGCCGTCTGTCGGGAAGCGAACTGCAGGCCATGCTCAAACAACCCGACCTGTTTAGCCAACTGGAGACGGCCTGTGTGCGCGAGCATCTGGTGCGCAAGCGTCCGCTGGTTCAGATCGCCGCCGAACTGAACATCAGCGTCTATGAACTCCGCAAGACGCTTCAGGCCGTCCGCGCCAAAGCGCGACGACTGCACGCTTATTAGACAGAAGTCAGAAGTCAGAAGACAGAAGACAGAAGACAGAAGACAGAAGTCAGAAGATAGAGGATAGAAGGCCAGGTGGTAGAGCGTAGAAATCTCAATTGAATGTTCTTTTCTACAGAGCTATCTCAAATTTGGAATCTGAAATCTGAAATCTGAAATCTCAAATCTCAAATTTGAAATTTGAAAATTGAAATTTGAAAATAGAAAATCTCACAGAAGGAGCCGTTTATGTTCACTTACGATGTCGATTTTGCCCTTGAGCCGTTTATTCCCGCCGGCGTGCGGGCGATAGAATTGATGCGCTATTTTGGGATGACCTATCAGGCGATACGCCGTCGAACGCCGCGATACTCTCTGTCGCTGACGTTGACAGCGTCGCAGATTTGCTATATCACCGGCCCCAGCGGCAGCGGCAAAAGCGTCTTGCTCAACGCCCTCTATGAACAAACTCCGCCGTCACAGCGCATTCGTCTGGATCGGATTGCGCTGCCCGACGACCGTGCGGCTATCGATTGTTTTGACGGCTCGCTGCACAGCGTGCTGCGGCATTTGGGCGAGGCCGGACTAAGCGACGTGCCGACGCTGCTGCTGCCGCCCAGCGCGTTGAGCGATGGCCAGCGGTGGCGTTATCGGTTGGCCGCGGCGCTGCAGCAACATGCGTCGATTGTCTTTGTCGATGAATATTGCGGCACGCTGGACGGCCTGACGGCGCTGGTGGTCAGCTTTCATGTGCGGCGCATCGCCGACCGCACGGGGCGCATCTTTGTACTGGCCGGCTGCCGCGATGACGTGGCCGCCGAGCTGCGCGCCGACGTGCTGATTTCCGTCAGCGCCGCCGGCCTGCACATCCACCGCCGCACACAACCCTAAACCTAAACCATAAGGCAACCTCGAAGAATACGTGTCGCGTGCATCTTGCCCGCGTTATTTCTGATAGAATGCCTAAATGTTAAAGGAGAAATTGCGATGCAGTCCCCCCCAAAAAACACGCCGACGTTTTTGCGTCTGCTCAGCGACAACGCCAAAAAAGCCATTCAGCGGCTCAGTGAACTGATGGAGAATTCGGACAATCTGGAAACGTCCCGCAAGGCGTGCGTCGATATTCTCAAGCTGTACATCGAGCGGCCGCGCCGCCAAAAAACCACATCGCCGCCGACCGCGATGGTGCCGCCGGACGACGAAACCGCCGACCGCCTCCTGCGCGAACTGACTGAGGAATAAAATAAACCGTAAGGTGCCGGATATAAGTTTGATAAAGCCGAGATGCGGATTATATAAGTCCTTAAATCGGGACACAAAGATTTTATTCTGTGGATTGTTAGTAAAACAAAATCTTGATTTTGCCGAATTACTTAGGTACAATGTATTTTGATATTATTTAAAAGGTTAGAAATGAGAGCTAAGCGAAAGCCAATTCCTGTCAAGGACGATTTTGTTATTTACTATTCTAATACCGATAAGAGTTGGATTGCGCATAGTCTTCGGACAGACCAATTGGGCTTTGGTGACTGTGTTGTGGATGCGATTGCTGATTTAATGGTTGGCCTTCACAATCTGTATGAATTGGCGAAAAAAGACACAGAAATCATTGTTAATTGTGAGGCACCCGAAGACATTAAAAAATTGGCAAAAAATGCCAAAAAACTGGATGATTGTATTCTGGATATCGCAATCAAAAAATTTCGCAATCGCTGGCCGAAAAACTACCAGATACATCTTGAAATACCCCATTCAGAACGGCTGACCGCCCAGTATTCAGAGGTTTGTTCTCTATGAGCGAAATCGCCGTTAAGTGGAAAGATGTCGAGCGATTTTTCAGCAGAACCTCCGATTATGAAATACGTTATCAGGGTGGGGATGCAATCATTCTTAAGAGAAGTCAGGGCATAGGCGGACGCGGCAAATTAGCTGTTCGTATCGGTCATAATTTTTTGAATCGTACCAAAGAATTGACCCCCGCTCATTTACGCAAAATTGAAAGAACTTTTGGGGTAACTCGAGAAGACATTCTCAAATAACCGCAAAGCCCGTAATTTCAACTATCGCTTACAGCCCAAAAACCTTCCAACGCCGTCCGTTGTTGAGCCGCTGGACGACCAAACCGCCGACCGCCTCCTGCGCGAACTGACTGAGGAATAACTCAGGGTAATTGCGTGAAATAGTAATACGGAATTTTCAGTTCAAAAAATGAGGGCATCAGGGACAAAAGCGCCGGTCGCGCAAGCTCTTCTCTTTGATGGGAGGAGAGTTTCAGCTCTCCCCCTCATCGAGGGGGAGTGGCCGCGCAGCGGACGAGGGGGTATCATTGAACCGGCGCAGCCATTCCTTCATTTTCCCTTTTCCCTTTTCCCTTTTACCTTTTGAATTTTTCATTTTCACACCCCCTCCCCCCGCTATCGCGGGGTACTCCCCCTTAGCAGGGGGAGAGCTTTAAAAAGGCCGTTACCATGAGACGTTTCGGCGGTCGCCGCGTTTGCCGATGATTTTTTCTTCCTGCCAGAAGCGCAGGCCGCTGGCGATTTCGGTCAGTTGAAGCTGGAAGTAGTATTCGATCTGCTCGGTGTCTTTGTCGTAGCGGATATTGCGCTGGATGATTTTGCCGGACATGCTCAGCTCAGGCGCGACAAGTTGGCCTTTTTCCGGCAGCGTCTGGCCGGCAAACTCCTCGGCCTGCGCCGAGTCGCGGATGTTGCGCATCTCGTCAATCATCACATCCGTCGCCCCGCGTCCGCCGACCGCCGAGGTCATCACGACCTGGCCGCTGTTCATCATTTCCTGCTCGACCTTGGCCATCAACTGGTCGGTGTCAATCCGCTGCATCGTATCGTTGATAATCCGTCCGGTGGCGACTACATACCGGCTGCCGTCTTTTTTCTTCAACACGCCCGAACGCATCAGCGACTCAACCATTGCCGTGGCCGCCTTGTCAAAATCCCGATAGTCCAGCGCAATGACCGGCTTGCCCTCGTCATTGGTCATATCGATATTCGTCGTCGGCTTGCGGCAGCCGGCCAAAACAATCATCGCTATTGCACTGATTATCATAATTGCTGTGTGTTTCATTGGATCCCTTTCTTCTAACAATCGTCAATCGTCAATTATTTCGGCTGTTTTCGCGTATTCATCCGAAAGTCCACCGCCTCGGCGCGCGGGGCGATCGACAGAATCGAAAACTTGCTCTTGGGCTGCACGGACATCGGCTGCCAGACATTGGTCTTGGACGGCAGCACCATCCCGTCCTTGTCCACCCATTCGACAATATAGTCAAACCGGCGGATGCTGTACGAGCGGTTGTAGCCGCTGACCTGAAGCTCCAAAAACCCCTCGTCGTTGGTGCGCAGCGTCGTCTGCTGCACCTCGATACCCTCGCCGATCAGCGCACTGAACGCCTTGGCCACCGGACGAAGGATGATATTGTTCATCAGCGTATCGCTGCCCACGCCGCTGGCGACATTGACCCGCTCATCCGCCGACGGCTTGCCGCACCCGCCGGCCAGCATCGCCGCAACCAGAACACAAATCGCAACTGTGTTTTTCATCGTCGCACTTCCTGTTATTTGTTTTTGCCGTTATTATACCATACGTTTAAAGTTCTGCATTCATTATATGTCCTACGAACCGTAGTTGTCCAGCAATTCTGTCAGCATCGCACGTGCGGCAGGTTCCTCGGCACAGGCGGCCAGTTGGGTCAGCAGGCCGTGCTGGCGGGGGGTAAAGGTGATGGGTTGTGTATAGTCGATGTTTTCAACCTGCAATGTTTTAAAAATGGCCGCACAGAGAGCATCCAGCCCGCGGTCGGCTATGGCGCTGACGGCAACGCCGTCGGAAAGGGCTGTCCAATTCTGCACTAAGTCTATTTTAGTAAAGACTTTAAGAATCGGCACATCAAAGGCCAATCGCACCGCATTTAGGGATGGACGAGTGCTGTCGATAAGATGCAGAATCAAATCGCTCTGTGCGGCGGTGTGTCGGGCAGCCTCTTGTGCGGCCTGCTCGATGGGGTTTCGGGCGGCGATCGCTTCATCAAGACCTGCGGTGTCTATAATCTCCGCTCGCAATACCCCAATCCGGCAAATCATACTCACCCAGTCCCGCGTCGTGCCGGCGGTGTCCGAGACAATCGCTGTCTGCTGTCCGGCCAGCCAATTCAGCAGGGTACTTTTGCCGCTGTTAGGGGCGCCGACCAGCGCAATCCGCACCCCCTTAATGACCCGTCGGGCAATATCGCTGCGGGCGATAATGGCTCTCGATTGTGATTTTAAGGCATTTATATCAAGGGACTTAGCATTTATCCAGTCCGTCGCCCACGCCGACAGGCCGCCGTCAATTTGTCGGGCAAGCCACAGCGCGGCTTCCAGCGTGGCCGCCTGTGTCATCGCCAGCTTGGCCTCGGCCTCGATGAGCGTCTTGGAGCTTGCCCTAAACCCCTGCATTGCATAATCTTGCGGCGACTGCACGACGGCGCCGGCCTGTACTAAGACCTGCACAATCTGCTCGGCCAGCAGGGGGTTGCCGTGGCAATGAATGACAAAATGATCCGGCTTTTCACAGCCAACGACGACACTGTCGAGTACTTGGCCGGAGCTGTTTTTAATCATTCCGTACCGGCTCTGTCCCACATCCGGTACAGCACGGCTGAAAACACCCTGCAAAATCGCCGCCGATTGCCGGCCAGCCAACGCAATACTGGCAATCGCCGCCATTTTTCGGGCAGTCAGCAAGCAAACGCGAAGATTTTCTGCGGTTTTTTCCGTCATTTCAGTATCATAAACGCAACATCACCCCCTGTAAACGTCCGGCTTGCAGATTTGGCTCAAGCCGATGGCGGCCGAATGTCGATTTGAGAAGAGTTCAATAAATGTTATCTTATATTATATGGCGAACGCAGAGCTGTTAAAAAAAGACCAAATCGAGGGGTTTTTGTCTCAATCCGCACAGAACACCCTCTGCGGCACGTTGACCTTGTTGTGTAAAGGTAAGTGGATGATATTGGATGTTGTGGTGGTGCATTTCTCGGAATCAGGGCTGCAAGTGGAAGTTTCCGGCCGCACCTGCGCGTCGCCTTGTCTCAAACCCGAACAGCCGGTCGGCCTGTGCATCCAGCAGGATTATTATAAGTATCTTTTTGAAAGCAGGATAGCGTATTCCTCCGGCGATGCGGACGCCGGACGGATTGTTGTTGAGATACCGGACAAAATTGAGAAAATGCCCCGCCGTGCGTTTGAGCGACAGCCGATTCCCGCTGGGTTGAACGTGCGGGCGATGTTTTGGCACCGCGGCCACCTGAACGACCCCGACCAAACGCCGCAGGAAGACTACTGGCAGGGCAAGTTGGAAAACCTCTCGGCCGGCGGTGCGATGATTCGCGTTGCGGCCGAACAGCGGGACTTTTTTTCTATCGGCCAACTGGTCGGCGTGCAGTTTACGCCGATGTCCTATCAAAAGCCGCTGCTGCTGGAAGGCCACGTCCGACACCTCAACTCCACACCCGAACCGGACAATCTTCTCGTTGGCGTGGAGTTTTTGGGGCTGGAGGCCAGCCCCGAAGGCCGCGAGGCGCTGCATCGCCTGCTGGACGTTATCGACGCATACGAACAGCTCAACAAACAGCTTTAAAACTTCCGCACTTTTGCCTTTTTACCTTTAACTTTTTACTTGTTTTACGGGCGGTAGTCGCGTTGGGCGGGGTGGGCGGCCAGGAACTCCACAATCAGCTTGATGCAATTGTCCACGTCGTCCAGCGAGATGACCTCGACCGGCGTGTGCATATAGCGGTTAGGGATGCTAATCAGGCCGGTGGCCGTGCCGCCGCGTGAAAGCTGCATCGCGTTGGCGTCGGTGCCGGTGCCGCGCGGCTCGGCGGTAACCTGATACGGAATCTTTTTCTGTTTGGCAACCTTAAACAGCAGTTCCTCCATCACCGGATTGATATTCGGGCCGCGATGCAGGACGGGGCCTTTGCCCAGCTTGACCTCGCCGATTTTTTTGGGGTCGGTTTCGGGGTGGTCGCTGGCAAAGCCGACATCGATAGCGATGCCCGCCTGCGGATGCACGGTATAGCTTGAGGTCGTCGCTCCGCGCAGGCCGATTTCTTCCTGCACGGTCGCTACGCCGACGACAGAGATATTTAATTTACGTTTAGACAAGGCCTTAAGGACTTCGGCAACCACAAACGCCCCGACCTTGTCGTCGGTGGCGCGTGAGACGACCTTGTGGCCGTTGAGCCGGCGATACGGCACATCCACCACAATCGGATCGCCCACGGCGACGCGCTTGAGGGCGTCTTTTTTGTTGTCGGCGCCGATATCGACCCAGATATTTTCCATCTCGACGTTCTTTTTGCGTTCTTCGGGCTGCATCTGGTGGATGGCCTTGCGTCCGATGACGCCGAAGACCTCGCCTTTGGCGGTCATTACCTTGACGCGCTGCCCGACCAAGAGCGACGGATCCATCCCGCCAATCTGGGCGGTGTAGAGATAACCCTTGTCGTCGATGTGCGTAATCAGCAGGCCGATTTCGTCGATGTGTCCGGCCAGCATAAACTTAAACTCCGCATCCGGATTCAACACGGCGATGCTGTTGCCGTGGACGTCGGCAATGAGCTGATCGACGCTGTCCTTGACGTACGCCCGCCAGACCTTGGCCGCCGGCTGCTCGTAACCGGACGGGCTGGGCGATTCCAACAATTCCTTCAAAAACGCTTCCGAATTTTTATGCATACTTTTAGTCCCATAGGTGAAGTTGGTTTTTCAAAACGCGGCGATTATAGCCGCTCAAATGGCAGATTACCACTCCAAACCTGCATTCCCGAGAGAAAATTGTGTTTACATTTGCCTGATTATGGTCTATTTGTAGCAGGTGTAGAGATGGCTTATTTTCAGATATAGGGAGAGAATCGTATGATAAACAGGCATTTTATCCGGTTTTGCGGCGGGGTCATCGGGATATTATGCATCGGTTTTTCGGGGTGCGTCAAGGCAGGGCGTTCGGGGCAAGGCCAGACCCCGCCGCCGGCCGAATCGCAGAGTTCCATTTACGCCTTTAAAATGAACAATATTGACGGGTTTCCCACGCCGCTGTCCCGCTATCGGGGCAAGGCGCTGTTGGTGGTCAATGTCGCCAGCGAATGCCGCTTTACCAACCAATACGAAAACCTGCAGAAGCTCATATGAAATACAAAGAGCGGGGATTTGTGGTGCTGGGCTTTCCGAGCAATGATTTCGGCCATCAGGAGCCGGGAACGGATGCGGAGATCAAGGAGTTTACCCAACAGCAGTTCAACATTATGTTCCCTCTGTTTTCAAAAATCTCGGTGACCGGCCAAAGGATGCATCCGCTCTACCAATGCCTAACCCGCAGGGATATCAACGGCGAGTTTGGCGGCCCGATCACATGGAACTTTAACAAATTTCTAATCGATAGAAACGGCAAGACCATCGCTCGATTTGCCTCCGAGGTTGATCCGCTTGACCCCCAGATTACCCGCGCCATCGAGGCCGCGCTATTGCAGCATTAGCGATGTCGCCAATAATACCGTTTTGTTTTCGTGAAGTAAAAAGGCAAAAACGCAGGGTATAAGACACAAAAACCGAGCCGCGCACCTAAAACCGATGTTGAGGTATGGTCGGCTGGAAGCCGGCGGTACAGAAGCGGGTCTTTGATTTTTCCTTTTGCCTTGTTGCGATTATAAGTCGTTGACGGTAGGGGTTGCCACCCAGCCGGCGTCCACGCCGCCGGGCAGCATTTGTCCGACGTCCTCGCCCACTTCCGCATCAATCAGCGCATTCAGTTTGGCATTCATAGCAACGAGAATATCCGCATATTTTTTTGGCTCCAAGGCAAGGTAGTTGAGTTCGTGAGGGTCATTTTGGAGGTCGAACAACTCGACGTCGTTGAGCGCAAACAAGTCCTCGATGGATTCGGGGCGGTTGTGCTGTTTGGGAGAGAAGTAGCGTGCGAACTGATAGCGGCCGTCAAAGACGCTGCGAATTGCGCCGCGTTTGGACATATCCGGGCGCAGACCGGATTCCTTGATCTTGGCTGCGTTGCCCTGTTTGACCATATCGCGCGCCTTTTGCAGGAATTCGCCGTCCAGCGAAGCGAACATATTGAAACAGAACAGTTGGCCGTCGCGCACGGCGTCGAAACGCGCCTTTTCCGGGGCGGCCAGCACGCCGGAAAAGTCCTTGCCCGGCAGTTCCTTGACGATTTCCGCCTTCTTGTCCTTGCTTGCGTTGGTCAGCGAAACCAAGGTCGGCGCAAGGTCTAAGTGTGAGGTTACGGCCTTGCATCGCTTGCCGCCCGGATAGGCCGGATGCGCCACAATCAGCGGCACGTTGTTTTGTTCGCGATAGGCGGTTGCGCCCTTGCCGCTCAATTGGTGCGCGCCGCCGAGTTCACCATGGTCTGAGGTCAATATGACGATGGTGTTGTCGGCAAGCCCGGTGGCTTCCAGTTCGTCGAGCAGGGCGGCGATGTGGCGATCTACGTCGAGCAGACAGTTGAGATAGTAATTGTGCCGTTTGCGCCATCGCCATGGCTCGTTTACCGGAATTGGGCCGGTCATCACATCGTTGCCGATATTGTAGTCGGTGTGCGCCGCGGGTCGGCCGGGCGCATTCACTGCTTGTAAAAAGCTGGCGGGAAGCTTGAAGTTCCATTGCTTGGCATACAGTGTATGCACCGGATCGCGGGCGATGTGGGAGAGAATGTTTTTTTCCTGTACCGGCTCGCCCGGCCGGTCGGTGTTGTAGAACATCACGTCGTGCGGGTTGACCAGATTTACGGCCAGAAACCACGGCGTGTTCTGTCGTTTCAGTTCCGCCGCCCGCCCGTGCAGCCAGCTTGCCGCCGAGGCGGCAATCAGACCGTCGTGCAGGTAGCCGCCCTGCGTATGCCCAATGATATCGCCGATGCCAAGGTAGTCAGAAAATCCGTAGGCCTCCATTTCCTTAGTGAAAATCTTTTCGGGGGCTTCGAGCTTGTTGGCGGTTTCGAACTCGCGGGTCAAGTGCCACTTTCCCTTGTAGGCGGTGTAGTAGCCGGCGTCGCGCAGCATGTGCCCGACCGTCTTGATCTCGGTGGACATACTCTGGATCCAAGGGAAGTTGGTATTGTCGAACATCCGCGTCTGCTGGATGTGGCGGCCGGTATAGATGACGGATCGCGAGGGCGTACACACGCAGGAGTTGATGCGGTGGTTCTCGAACACAACGCCCTGCTTGGCCAGCCGCTCGTGCGCCGGCAGGCGGAAACCCCGCGGCAGTTCATCCGAACGGAAATAGCGTTCTTGATCGGTCAGGATGAACAGGATGTTGTAGGGGCCGTCTGCCGGGTTGCGCGGCGCAGAACGCGACGAAGCCCCGACCGCCATCGCCGGAGGCGTCGGCAAAAGGCCGCCCATCGCCGTCGCTATCGCGCCCGCTCCGGCGGTCTTGAGAAGCGCGCGTCGCGTTGCGCTCAAAGCGGAATGATTGGCGTTTTTCATTTGTTCACCACCGTATCTCCGTGCGTTTTTTGGGTTGCTGTTCCAAATTCATCGGCGTCTCCGTTCCATCTGGTCGTCTATGTTTATCGCCAAAGTTCCTTTGATAGCATCCGTCGCCATTGAGGCCGGATAACCATGTCAGCAGTTATGTCTGTAACCGGACGCTAACGTACATAAATGCCATACGACTACTTGGCTTCTCTTCAAGCCGTTTCTGAAACCGAGCGGCCCAGCCATCGATCACATGTTTAGCCGACGACCAGTCGCCCAGATTGGTAAACGGGATGTGGGAACCTTTGCCCGAGTCCACTGCGGCGCCGATCTGTTCGCCCGTTACAGAATCCACCACTTCGGCCTCCATCGATGCGCCGCCGATTCCGACACCCAGCAGGCTGGCCTGCGGTATTGCGCTGACCGCACTGGCCTTTTCCATATCTGTCAGAGCGATGCGAATCCGGGCTACACCGGGACCGGGCTGATAGACGACCGCCTTGCCGGCCTTTTGAACGGCTTCACGAATCTTCATATTCGTATAGCTGGTCAAGTCTTTGATCTGCTGATCGGTCAGCTTGTCCTTGGATTTTGCATTTTCAGCATACACCACCTTGACCGGGTCGATCATAAAGCCCGAGTATTGACTGACGGCGCCCTCTTTGACATACCGAAGGCTCGAATCGGATTCCTTCTGCAATTTAGAGTAGTCGCTCAAAAAACCAACCGTCGCAATTTTTTTTCGCATCCGCACACCAGAACGGCTGCTGCTAAACACATCCTTACCATCATTTTTGTCTTCATTCCATTTTTCCTTTCTAAAATTACCAAGATTAGTTGCATTTCACTTCACAGGTCATCATTTTTTATTGTAATGGTCAAAGGTCCTTTGATAGCGTCCATTACCATGGAGGCCGGATAACCATGTTCCAGCAGTTGCGTCATGGCCCGCAGATACTTGCGGATATGGAGGAAGAATTTTCGGTATCCGTCGCATAAATAATGCAGGCCGGGTTCGCCGGAGAGAGTCTGGTTAAATCGATGTTTGGGACATCCGCCCCGGCACGCGGCCAGCACGTCGCAGTCCCGGCACCACGTCGGCAGGGCGGTCTCTTTGGCCGCTCCGAATTCCGATTGCAGGGTTTTGCCCAACAGACTCGAAAAACCGCTGGATAAGATATTCCCGACCTTGTACTGCGGATACACATAATGATCACAGGCATAGAGATCGCCGTTATGCTCAATGACGACAGGCCGGCCGCATTGCTGCGCGTGGATGCAGACCGGCGAAGGGTTGCCCAGCCAAGCGTTCATCGCCCATTCAAAATTCATCACAAAGACCTTGCCGACATCATTGCGGACCCATTCTTCATAAATGGCGATGAGAAAATCGCCGTAGTCCTCAGGATATACCGTCCATTCCGTTACGGCGGTGTTTTGCTCCTTTGTGTCCAGCGCCGCCGGCCCGGCCAGACGCAGGCCGCAGACGCTTGAATTGTCATCCGGCAGACGTTCAATGATGGGGGAAAACTGGATAAACTCGACCCCTTCGTTTTTGGTAAGATTTTAGCCATTTGAAGCAGTGAAGTCTTTCAATGCTGGCAGATGGCCGGTTTTGATATAGGTTTTCAATGCCTTTTTCACTGTATCCACGGG
>Ga0308414_1001153_pt1 | contig 17189 bp, 16 predicted proteins | sample HotsprSampleOS50_FD_205667 | JGI IMG/M metagenome (GOLD analysis project Ga0308414, IMG submission 205667) | Hot spring phototrophic mat microbial communities from Octopus Spring, Yellowstone National Park, Wyoming, United States - 20090730_OS50 ...
GTTGGAACAGTCGTGGAATGCCACGCCGTTCCAGGCATGGAGATGGGCTATAGCGTCGAGTTTTTTGATATACTGGGCAATACGGTTGCGGTGGTGACCCTCCCCGCCAGCGCCCTGCGACGTCCGACGGTGGCCGATCGTCCGTTTGTCCGCCAGGTCAACTCGCTCGTGGAACCATAAGCTCATGGGGCAACCACCAGACCCATCGTCCCCACCACACTGGTATCCCATCTGCTGGACTCCGGAGCGTGTCCGCACGGTGTTCACGACCGAGAGCCGCCAGAAGGCGTGCGATCGGTTGCTCCAGACCCATCGCCCGTTTCGGCATATTCGCGTGGATGTTTGTAAAGCGCGACATGCGGGTCAGACGTTTGTGACGGAAGAAGCGGTACGCACCATCATCCAGGCCGGGCCGCTAGATGCGGATAACCGGCTCTTCCTTGTCGTCGGCGAGGCGGGGAGTGGCAAGAGCGAACTCTGCTGGGCGAACGGCGGGTGAGCGAGGTGCAGCCATGCTACAATACTTCTATACTATGGTCGAGGAAAGGAGGTGCAATGATGGCACCACTGATGACGGTTGAGCACATTTTGGCAGCCGCACGCCACCTCTCGGTGCGGGATAAAATCCGACTTATTGCGCGGTTGAGCCCCGAAGTGGAGCAGGCCCTGGATGCCGCCACGCCAGATACCGGTGAATCGACAGGACTGCCTCTGACCAGGATGGGTGCGCCGGCGGCGTCCCTCCTTGATGTTACAGGCACCTGGTCGGGTGATGATTTTGAAGCGTGTCTGCAGATCGTCTATGCCACGCGACAACCAGTGAGCGCGGAAGAGGATGCCGAACTCCAAATACGGACGTCCACGCATGGTGCGTAGCATCTAGCAAATAGATACGGGTACAGACTATCCACGCCTCATCACGCTTATTCCTGATTCGTGCGAAGGGAACAGATATGGATACAGCTTTTCCGCTCTATGAAGACGCTATTCTCCGCATTGACATACCGGATGTCGGTCTGGTGGCTGGCGACATTGGTACGGTTGTGGAATGTCACATCGTGCCAGATAGGGAGGTGGGATATAGTTGAGAAAGCCTCTGATAGTATGACACACATTGTCTTTCCCACATCAGCAAGCAATCAGGGGCATGCCTTTGAAGATTTGATCCTGAGCCATTATCACCGGACACAGCAATACACCGTGCGCGAATGGTCAACTTATCTGCACGGTGCCTCCGGTACCTGGTGGCAATGTGATGGCATCCTGGAAGATGACCAGGCCCGGTATCTGGTGGAAGCCAAATTCTTCCGTGATCGTCCCGCCGATGTCCGTGACATTGATCCGGCCCGACGACAGGCTGCGGCCCAGGATCTAGCGTGTACCGGAATAGTGTATGTCTCGCTTCATGGCTTTACGCCCAACATGCTGGCATGGCCGCATAGTGACACGCTCGATATCCACTTTATCACCTGGGCAGATCTGCGTACAGAAGTATTGTCCAGTGTTCCAACCTATGCTTCAGCTTTGCTCGACCCGTTTGATCTCACATCTACTCAAGCTACTGCTCTATGCACCGGAGGAACGGTTCATTTCGATAGCCTGATCCCTCTGCCGCTCTCTTCTCAATTTCCTGAATTTGTGACTGTCCCTGACACTATGGAGCAATGGTTACGGCGTACGCCATTGCTCCCTGTACAGATGACTCAGATATCGAATGGTAAGTTCTGGTACGCGACATCAACCGGGAAGGTGACATTGATTGCTCATCGTGCCAGCGATCTCAGCTTGCAAGAAGCATGGCACCTTCAGGACACACTGGCTGGTTATGCCAGTCGCGTCTATAAAGCTGTACGGGCCACAGCCGAGGCTCTTGCGCTGGTGAAAGAGGGACTGATTAAAGACGTGAAAGATGCATTACATAACATAGGCTGGACAACAGGTGATGCGGGAGTACGCGATTCATTGAACTTTCTCGTACAGTTGGGTATGGCTCGTAAGAGAATCGATCAGCGTAAAGCGCGGTATACCTTATCGCCGCTTGGTCACGCTTACACGGCAAGTGGCCTGAACGATGCGTTGTTTGCGGATATTCTGAAGGAGTGGGCACCGTATCGAGCTTTGAGCCATGCGATTGCCATGCGTAATGTTCCGACGACCCTTCCCAATATCGTGGCCTATTTCAAACAGCAATATCAACCCTATGAACCTTATGCCCGTAGCCTTTTTAACCCAAATAAAGCAGAAGGATTACTCACGCTCTTCAAGCAGTTTGGGTAGGAGCTTGTGGTACTCCCTCAGCAGCTCGCCATGGGTGCGTCACCAGTGTACCACGCTGCTCCTGTGGCGGCGTTTCCGCTCGAACTCTTCGCTGCGCTTAAGCGTACACTCCGTGAAGGGTTGAGCGTAAAATCCGGAAAAAAGGCTGACGAATAATACCAGTGTCACTCCTATTTGATACCGGACTATGCTATACTGAGGTGCAACAAAAGACACTATTCATCAAGGACGTTCCTAATCGTTGCCAGCTATGAAACGCATATTAATTCTATCCTGTTCCCGGCGCAAACGGGCTGACACAGGCCTGCTTCCTGCCATCGAACGCTACGATGGGCCAGCATTCCGTGTGTTACGGCGCTTTTTGCGGCAAGCACCCGCAGATGCACTAGATAGCTTTGTTTTGTCAGCCAGATTTGGCTTGATTCCCGGCAATCAACCGATCCCCGCCTATGACCACCAGATGACCCGGTATCGTGCGCACGAATTGCAACCGGAGGTATCCACCGCTGTATCGACGCTCTTAACCACCAGGAATTATACCGCTCTCTGTGTCTGTATGGGTCATACCTATAGCATGGCCTTACAGGGATATGATCGTTCCATCGGTAACACTACATCGGTAACTATTGCTGCGGGTACTATAGGAAAAATGATTGCGACTTTGTATGACTGGTTGTACCAGGGTACAGCATTGCATGTCGCTAATACACTGGGGAGTAGACCATACCATGGCAGCGTGCAACTACGCGGCATTGCTACCACGCTGACTGCGGAACAGGTGTTCATGACCGCCCAGCAGGCATTGGACGAGGGACGTGATCATCCTGACCACTACGTTGCCTGGTATGTTCAACTGAATGGACAGCGGGTCTCACCAAAATGGCTGGTAAGCCAGATATTTGCCTTACCCGTGAGTACCTTTACCACGAGTGATGCGCGCCGTGTACTGGCTCAACTGGGGATTGAGGTACACCGCCTATGAATCACATGAATGGGCAAGACCGTTGGAGTACTGAGCAAGGTGTCCAGGAGGATTTTCAACGCCAGCCACACCTCTTCCTACGCCTGGCCGAAAATGCGCTCACTGTCGCGGAGAGCCTACGCGATAACTATTTCAGAAACACGGCCCAATTTGTTACAGCCCTCCGCAAAGCCATGCGTGCATCAAGCACACGCTCCGAACCTGTGTTGACCGCCCATACCGTTGTCGATGCCGCCTGGTCTAGCGTGCAAAATGAGGTTGTAACCTTTATTGATGGTGGGGTCGGTCAGGTGCAGTTATCCAGCCAGGTACCCATTCTCTTGCGCGTCGGCTCGTACTGTGTGCGCACTGGCGAGCGGCAGTTGGCCGAACGCGAGAAGTTTGGCTATTATCCTGTGATACTCGGTGACCTGGAGGGCGGCAGCAAAGAGCGCAAAGATTTTGTTGACATTGTGCGTATCACTGCCGAATTGCTTGGTGGCCTGTCTGCGCTGGAACGCATCCCCGATGTACGTGTGCTGATGTTTCACGGGCCGCTGGTGTATATGATGGGGGCGTATGCCGGACATACGCCTTTTACTGAGCAGGATATTGACCTGTTCTTAAAACAGTATGCTTCAGATCCTACCACTGCCCACGAATTGAAAGCGGCCTTCCTCCATGAAGCCAACCTCGACATCTATCCACAGATGACCGAGCGCTCAGATGAGTGGGTAGAACAACGTCTGTTTGAGCCACTGGCCTGGATTGCCTACCTCTACCGACGGTTGATCCGCAAGGCCCGGCAACGAAATCCGGTACCCTTGATTGTCGGTGTGGTTGAGCGTGGCAACCTGCGCGAGTTTAGCGAGAAGATTTTGCTCGACCGGGTCTTTCGTGGACTGCGCTCCAAGAACAATAGTGACTATTTTAACAAGATGTATGGCCGCACTGACCTCACATCGCCCCGATCATTGCTCGACCGATTAGGCTATACCGACAGTCTACTGCTGGCCATGCTGCTTCAACCCGGTGAGTTTTCGGAACCATGGGAAATCAGCAAGTATCACGGATTAAACCAGGGCAAACTGTCGTTGCCAGGAGAGTCCTGGCAAAGTGACGTCAACTTTATCCCGTTGCGGTCGGATAGGATCGGGTTCCCGCCCGTTCAGGGTTGCTACGTCCATGTTTCCGAAACGACCGAGCCGGTGCGGGTTGAAGTGTTTCGTGAACTTGGCGCAGATCAGGTAACGGAGGCCGTGCGCCGGGTGTATCTCTACTCTCGGCTACTTCCGGGGTATGGCTTCCCGGTTGGGCTAGATATTGTGGACAAGTATGCTCATGTCCCGGCCTGGATGACTGATGCCTACAGTAAGCTGATCCAGCATCACCTGGGGATCAGTTTGCAACGCGGTGAGATCAGCGATGCCGAAATGCGCCGTATTCTCGTGCAGGCCATCTATATGACCCATCGTGACTGGTTGTTCCGGCCTGATAGCTAAATAGAGGAGGCTCTATGACATCTACCCGTAATGTACGCCGACAACCTCAATCGCAGCCCGTTCAGTCTCCGCCACCAGTTGATCGCTATGTCGGCACGCTGGTCGGTGAAAGCACCAGTCGTGAATTTCGACTGGCAATAGCGCACGAGGCCATTCGCGAGCAGGATATTATTGCTGTCGATGCGGAATTGCGCAAGACGGGAACGAACGCTGGAGATGATCCAGAGCAAATCCGGGTGTGGGCCAAAGTTCAGCGGATCGAACGCATCAACCCCCTTTTTCCGCTTGAGGCGGGACACGAACTTGCAGCCACGCGTACCAATCCGTTCGACACGGTACTGTCTATGAGTCGTGAGATGGTCACCGCAGTCTGCCAGGTACTAGGGGCCGAACCACGGCAAGGCAGCAAAGGCGGCAAACTCGATCACCTGCGGTATCCCGCTCAGCCCGCTACCAGTGCCTACCGACCAGACTCCAGCGATATTGCACGCGTCGTGCTGGGTGAACTGACCCAGAAACAGAACCGGGCGCTGGATATTGCCACGCTTTCTAATCGTCCCGAAGTTGCAGTCAAAGTTGATGGGCATGCGATTGTCACGCGACATCTGGCGATCCTGGCGATGACTGGTGCCGGAAAAAGCTGGACGGCACGCCGCATCATTGAGGAGTTGGCCCAGAAAAACTATCCCATCGTGATCTTTGATCCTCACGGCGACTATACCGGGCTAGCAGATATACCAGCATTGAAAGGACGGGTGCGGCGGTATTATGCCCAATTTCCGGTGTTTGAACAGTCCCCGGAAACAGTTATAACTGTTGTTGAAGCTCTGGGATGGAGTCTAGCTAACACACATCGCAGCATGTTTGATGAATTGTTTAAAGGAGCACAGCATTTTATTTCAGCATCGTCGGCTGAACTAAAGGATCGGGCTGAGTGGCTTGGTGATTTTTTGGGAAATAAAAGTATTGTTCGTTATGGATTAAAGCCTGATCTCTTTTTTCTTGCCGACTTTGTGCAAGCAGTAGTACGGGCGGGCAAGTCAGAGGATCACGAATCATTGAGTCAGATTATTGAGTGGAGCGGTCGCGAACAATTAAATGTTAAAAAGCAGGTTGCCGGTTGGCTAGAAAGTTTTCCGAACAATCTTCGTGTTGCCGCGAAAAAACTGAAACAGATGGAAGAAATCAGTAAAAAAGCGGCAAAGACAACACAACCCCTGCCAACAGACTATACGCAACTCGTCAAATACAAAGAAATCAGTATTGTGTCCTTATCTGGTTATACTGGTGATTTTCAGGCTACAATCTACAGTTTAATTGCCGAGAGCATATTTAGTGCTCGTGTCGCGGATACTCTTGAACTCCCAGTGTTGCTCCTTCTAGAAGAAGCCCACAACTTTGCACCAGGCAAAGCCACCACGACTGCGGAACAGCGCGCTATCACTACCACGAAGCAGATTGCGCAGGAAGGACGCAAGTTCGGCGTTGGGTTGGTGATGATCAGCCAGCGACCCTCACGCCTGGACGAAACCACGCTCTCACAGTGTAACTCTTACATCATTATGCGCCTGGTCAACCCGGCTGACCAGAACTTTGTGCGGAAGGTCATTGAGAGTCTGGGTGAAGACGATGCGCGGATGCTGCCCGATCTTGATGTCGGTGAAGCGCTTCTGTCAGGCCAGATGATCAATTTTCCGGTTCTGGTACGTATCAAAGCACCAGAGTCACAGGGTGAACGTGAAGAGCAGGATGCGTTCGCGGCGCTGGAGGAGGCACGGAAGAGTTTGAAGTAAATATTGCAAGAAACCAGTATCTTCATACACAACCGTTGTGAAGACCAACTATAACGGTTGCTCTTTAAAATACGTAGCGGATGAGGTTTCCCAATATGCCTGATTAAGCTTACAATAGCGCTATTCTCGGCCGTCGGCACTCCTCTATCGGTGTACCGTGTACCCGGATAAGCCGACTGCTATTTGAATGAACTCAGTTAGACTTTTGAGGCCAGGTGTGTTATACTTCAGATATTGTATGTACGTCAGTACAACTATCATGAGGAGTACCATGACCACTATTCCTGTATCATTAACTGAAGCGCAATTTATTCAATTCATTGAGCCTCACCTCACCAAAGCAAAACGCGGGTACGTGAGCAAGACACCCCTCTATCAGATTTTTAATTATGTCCTCTACGTTCTTCATACCGGGTGCCAATGGCAAGAACTCCCCATTAAACGTGATGCCCATGACCAACCAGAGATGTCTTGGCAGGTACCACGGTATCATTTCTATACATGGAGGAAGGATGGAAGTTTTGATCGTCTGTTCGATGCTGGTATCCTTCATATTCAGTATCAATTAAATGTATCTGTTCTCAATCTTGATGGCAGCCACAGCGCTGCAAAAAAGGGGGCGAAGATGTCTCCTATCAAGGTCGCAAAAAGACCAAAACCAGTAACATTATCCCCATAACTGATGGTGATGGAAACATTATTGCGACAAGTCACATTATTGCTGGTCATCATCATGATAGGTATGAGATCACCGACCTATTGAAACAACTTTTCAGCAAGATACGTGGGATCGGAATTCCTCTTATTGGTGCTTATTTTCATGCCGATAGTTCCTTTGACACGAAAGACGTACGAAAATTACTCTGGAATCGCGGATTGAAACCGAATATTCCTGAAAACAAGCGAAATCGAAAAAAACCAAAACGTGGTCGAAAACGACATTTTAACGCGAACGTGTATGCAAAGCGCTTTGTAAGCGAGCGAACGGTTGCATGGATTGACACGTTTCGACGATGACTTGTCCGATATGAACAAAAGAGTGTGTCTTTTCGTGGATTTCATCTCATTGCGTATACGCGTATCAATCTGCGTCATCTTGTGGCAAAAGTCTAACTGAGTTCTATGTATGGATAGCGCATCTCATGCAGCAGCAGGATCATGCACTTCTCGTCGTCGCAGGCTGGAGTCTTAAAAATGCCCAACCGCGTGTTTGGGACGCAAAATCACCCTTCTATCTGCCCAATCTCCGTGCCATTATGGTTTCGTACGCCGATTTCCATGCGATGCCGGCGCGGCGGCGCATGGCGATGGAACAGGGCTTACATGCCTGTCTGGGGGTACCTCAACATATTCAAATCTATCTGGACAATGGTGCTTTCTCTTTTTTATCGCGGAGCGGGTCAGTTCCGCAAGCAGACTATACCGAGTTTGTTCAGTATGCGCAACCGAACTGGTGGCCGGTTCCCCAGGATTTTATTCCTGCGCCCAAGATGACGCCCCGCGAGACATGGAATTGCTTCCAGCGCACGATGCGCGTTAATCGCGCCTACCAGCATGATGGGTTTGTGCCAATTATTCACATCAGCCCCTATCTGGCGCAGTATCTCACGCTCATTGAGCAGGACAATCCCCATGTGCTGCATACGAAGCCGGCAGTAGCGCTCGGTGGTATTGTTCCGAATCTTCTGCGCATGCCGAAGGCTATACCGTATCGTATGATACTGGAGAATCTGCAACGTGTTCGCCTGACGTTTGCTGATAAACATCTGCATGTGTTTGGGATCGGGGGAACCGCAACGTTACATCTCGCGGCCCTGCTGGGGATGGACTCCGTTGACTCAGGTGGATGGCGCAACCGGGCAGCGCGGGGAATTGTTCAGTTGCCGGGAAGCGGTGAGCGGAGTGTCGCCAATCTGGGGAATTGGAGGGGACGACAGCCGAGTGATGCAGAGTGGGAACGATTACGCAACTGCGTGTGCCCTGCCTGTCAACAGTATGGAATTGATGGGCTTAAGGCAAACCTGATTCATGGTTTTTGCTGTCGAGCGACGCATAATCTCTGGGTGTTGCTGGAAGAGGCACGGCTGATCGAGGAGCATTTGACCGCTGGAACGTATGGGAACTGGTATGACGATCATCTGGATAATTCGATCTATAAACCGCTGATAGACCACCTGGTCAGGTCGAATCACCATGAAGCTGATTAAACGCACGAAGAGCAGGAAGCGCGGAACGGGGAGCAAGGAGGAAGAAGTGCTTCCCTCTCCCTGCTTCCTGCTCGGCGCTCCTTGCCGCCTGGATACCAAACCAGGCGGACGATCTATAGAGAGGAATCGCATGCACACACATATCACGCTGGATACACCCCTACCGTATGATGGTCGTCAACTGACGCCGCACTGGATCTACCGCACCTTCGGGTTGCGGGGCGATGCGCTGGTGGCCTTTGCCGGGCCATGCCAGGTGGATCTCGCACACATGGTTGATCTCGAAGATGTCCAGGCACAGGCCCCGATCTTCAGCCCACACATGCTGCATATCATCGCCGAGTTCTTTCAGGGCGACCTGCATCTCACCGTCTATCGCCAGCGGTTGCTGATCATCATCGCGGGTGAGATGCTGGCGTCAGCGCTGGCTCGACCGGTACACCGACGGGGTGACGACCTGTATCTTGACCGGGCGGATGGAACCCCTGGCAAACTCTCGGTCTCCATCGCCACCACCAGTCCCACCTCAACCCTGATTCACGCCGGGTTCAATATCACCACGACCGGCACGCCCGTACCCACGGTGGGCCTGGCCGACCTGGGGATCGACGTGGCATCGTTTGCGCGTGACCTCGTGCAGCGCTATGTCGATGAGGTGCAGGATATCTGGCTGGCCCGCTGCAAGGTGCGGGCCGTAGGGTAAACAGGATAACGTGATACGAACGAAAGGGTTTTCCGATGCATCGTCTGGCTGCGCACCACTATTCCGGCTACTTTGTGATCGTCGTCGCGGTCTTTCTTACCTCCCTGCTGATCGCCAACATCATTGCGGTTAAACTGATCGACCTGGGTGGCTTGATTATTCCAGCGGGCACGATCATCTTTCCGATCAGCTACATCTGTGGCGACGTGCTGACCGAGGTGTATGGCTATCGGCGGGCGCGGCAGGTGATCTGGCTGGGCTTCGCCTGTAATCTGCTGGCGGTGGCGGCGATCTGGGCTGGCCAGGTGCTGCCCGCGGCAGCCTTCTGGGAGGGGCAGGCGGCCTATGAGCAGATTCTGGGCTTTGCGCCCCGGCTGCTGGTAGCCTCGTTCTGTGCCTATCTGGTAGGGGAGTTTGCCAACTCGATGGTGATGGCGAAGATGAAGATCTGGACGCAGGGACGCATGCTGTGGACGCGCACGATTGGCTCGACGATCGTGGGGCAGGGGTTGGACTCGCTGATCTTTGTCGCTATCGCCTTCCTGGGGATTATTCCGCTGGCCGGGATCATGGCTGCGATAGGCACCCAGTGGCTGCTGAAGGTGGTCTACGAAGCACTGGTCACACCGCTGACCTACGTGGTCGTGAACTTCCTAAAACAGCAGGAAGGCCTGGATGTGTTTGATGAGGACACCCCCCTCAATCCGCTCATCTGGTGGGATGAGCGGACACGGGGCGAAGAAGCACCGCCCCCCTGATTAGCGCCTGGTCGAACGGAAGCGCAAAGCGGCCTGAGCGTTCGAGTGGTTGAGCGGGCGGTGCGCTTGAACGTTCCAACGCTTGAACGCTCCAACGCTTGCAGGTACCCGGCATACGCTGCCCTGCTCTCCATGTTATGCTTACGGATAGAACGCACGCGGTTGCACAGTATATCAAAAAACAAGGTCAACGACTACGTTGGCCCGAACAACGGGGTGATATATGTTTTTGCCCGCGCTGCCGCTCAACGTCCATGCCCAGAGCAGTTAAAGCGTCTACCTTGCCGTTTCGTCATAGGGCCTACCATCGTGTGGGAACCTATCGTCAGCATGCCACCCCCCTTTTTTTGCGCAAAAGTAGGGTGGCATGCTGACGATAGGCAGCATCTCGCGGTACAGCATCGCCACAACGCTCCTCCACGGCATACTGACGCAGGAAGCATCGCACCGCAGAGCAATGCACCATCAGATGATACGTTGGTTATAATAGACCTGGACAGAAGTTCGACCACTATCAGGCGAGGCCGCGATGAACGAGCAACCCGACGATCAGCCACCAGCGACGTTTGACCAGCAAGGACAGGCGGTGCAGCAGGATCAATACAATGCCGCGGGCGATATTATCCATATCACCGGAGATGGCAAGATCGTCGTGCCAGACCGCGCTCAGGAGCCTGCTCAGGCGCTACACCAGCTTCGGGCACCGCTCGCCGATTTCGTGGGGCGCGGGCACGAGATAGACCGGCTGGTGCAGGCGCTTACGGAGACCGATGCTCAGGGTGAGTTTACTCCGCGCAGTTGTATTATTCACGGCATGGCCGGCATTGGCAAGACCGAACTGGCGTTTGTGGTGGCCGACCGCGTACGTGCGGCGTTTCCCGATGGACAGATTGTGCTGGATATGCTTGGCTCCAGTCCGCGCCCGCTCCCGCCTGCGCAAGCCCTGCTGATCGTCATTCGCGCTTTCATCCCGGCCCATCCCGCCTCCGAGGATATCCCATCCCTACAGGCGCTCTATCGCTCCCTGCTGCATAACCGGCGTGTGCTGCTGCTGCTCGACAACGCGGCCAACACGCCCCAGGTCGAGCCACTGCTCGCGCCGCGTGGAAGTGTGCTGCTGATTACAACCCGCACCGACTTTCGCCCGGCTGGAATACGCACAGTGCGACTTGATACGCTCTCGCGGGACCAGGCGATGACGCTTGTTACGGACATTTGCGAGCGCATCACGCCCGAAATGGCCTGGCGTCTAGCGGATCTGTGCGATGGCCTGCCGCTCGCACTACGTTTGAGTGCCAGTTTCCTGGCGAGCGATGCCACCCGCGATGTTGCCGACTATGTGCAGCGGCTACAGCATACTCGGCTGGACGCGCTGCATATACCCGGTGCCGACCCGGACGATCCCTATGAGAGTGTGACTGCCTCGCTCAACCTGAGCTACGTGGCCCTCGCTGCCACCGATCAGTGGGTGCTGCGTAACCTGAGCGTCTTTCCGGTAGACTTTGATGCCGTCGCCGTGACAGCCGTCCTCGCCACACCTGGCATGAATGCGGCAGCGCGGCTGGGCTATCTCTACCAACAATCGCTGGTAGAGTATGACCCGCAGCAGCAGCGCTACGATCTGCATGGACTGGTGCGTGAGTATGCGCTGGAAAAACTGCGCGACCACGGCGAAGAGACGACGCGTCGATTGCACCACGCTCAGTATTATGCGCAGGTTGCCAGCGACATCCGCCGCCACTACGATCAGGGCGGCGAGCAGATGATCGAGGCGCTACGGCGCTTTGACCAGGAATATGTACAAATCGGGGCCGGATGGCGTTGGGCACGCGAGCTTGACCCGCCAACGCCGGAGAGCGACGAGTTATTGCTGACCTATGGCTTTGCAACGATGAGCATTGGCTGGCTACGTTACCATCCCCGCCACGACCGCATTCCGCAGTACGAGGCGATGCTGGCAGCAGCCCAACGCCGCGAACGCCGCAACCGGGCGGGTATTGCCTATACCAATCTGGGCCATGCCTATGCATCACTGGGAGAATATCGGCGGGCGATTGAGCTCCACGAGCAAAATCTGGCGATTACCCGTGCGATTCAAAACCGCAAAGGCGAAGGCATTGCCCTCGGCCATTTAGGGCTGATGTATGCCGAACTGGGCGACTACCGGCAGGCAATTGCGCTCCACCAGCAGAATGTAGTGATTGCCCGTGAAGTGGCGAACCACAAAGGCGAGAGCATTGCCCTGGGCAATCTAGGCTATGCGCTGACGCTGGCTGGTGAACCAGCGCTGGCAGTGACGCATCACACGCAGCAACTGGCAATGGCCCGCGAACGCAGCGACCGCTATGGCGAAGCCGTGGCCCTCAGCCATCTGGGGCTGGCATACCTGAAGCTGCAACAGGTAGCCGAGTCGCAGGCGGTTCTGCGTGAGGCGCTGGTTATTGCGCGGCAACTGGGAGCCTGGAGCATTGGCGGGCGCGTGCTTGACCGCCTCGGTCAGGCGTATGCGCTGCAAGGCGACGTGCGGCGAGCGCATGGCTGCTTCGACCAGAGTATTCAGATCGCCCGCGAAGTGGGCGATCTGGCGGGCGAGGTACGCACCAACTGGCGCAAAGGCGAGTTGCTGATGGCGGCGGGGCAGCTTGCCGAGGGCATCGCGCTGATGCAGAAGCGTATTGTCTACGAAGAAAAGATCGGCCATCACGATGCGGCCAGGCATGCACAACAACTGGCCGCTCTGCTAGATGGGAGCCGCAGGTAAATACTCCACAGAGATTTCTTAGCGCAGAGGATGGAGAGGGACGCAGGAGGGAGCAGATAGGGATAGTGAATAGGGAACAGGGCATAGGAGACAGGGAACAGGAAACCGTGCCAACCAGATTGGGGGTGATGCTAACACATTTCCTGTACTACCAGATGCCCGCACGTTCGGCATTGTAGGCATCAATGACGAAACCGAATTGCGCTATTTGAATCAATACACTACCAGGTGCATTGATGATTATGAAAGTATTGTTTGATAATCCGATTACGGTGAAAAGTTATCTCTGGATGGACGACATGAATTTGATTACCAAGCTCGACAATAATGGTGCCAGCACATGGACAACCTTGAGATGTGCGTATAAACGGAACTTGACACACATTGGTCTCTTTCTCAAATTCTGCAATAACCTGATCTTTCACCCGCAACACATCATGTCCACAGCGGTTTGTTACTTGAGTGCAGAGAAGGCGTAGATGGGGATGATAGGCAAAAGCCTGGAAAACATGTTCATTCGGGTGACCATACCTTATACCATCTGAGCCAACAGAAATAATGACTACAGATGGCTGAACAGCATCCAGAACCTCATCGGGATTGGCATCGCGCCAGGCACCGTGATGCGGAAATTTGAGAATGTCGTTGCGCAGGTTGTCGTAACGCCCTTGCAGTTCCTGCCACCCGGCTGGCTCAAGATCAGCCATGAGCAGAGCCGATGTGCCTGACCCCTGAATGCGTAGTATGGCTGACGAATTGTTTAATCCTGTTCCTAAAAGGGTACCGATCTGACCATGTGAAGGCTGTAACGTTTGAATGACATGCGCCAGATACCCAGTCCATAGTGTCTGCCCCTGTCCGCGCAATAAGAGCCAACACTGATCTTCGTGCATATTAGCCCAGGATTTTAATTCCTGATAGGCTATGCGTCTCTGGCGTGAATTTCGCTGACCGCTAGATGGCTCACTATGCCCATCGGCATCTGGTTCAGGAAGCCTGTTACTCTGCGGCCAGTTGAAAATCAGGCGCTCACATGCGATTCCCAGTTGAGAATTACAGTTTTCCAGAAATTCAACAGTTGCCCTGAAATGATCAAGATGAAGATGTGTTATCAACAAACCTCGAATATGTTGTATGTCCTGAGTATGGAGATACTCAAAGACCGTATCAGCTTCGGGACAATCTACAACAACTGCTTCTTGTGTCTCTGGTATCGAAATGACAATGCTGTCGCCCTGACCAACATCAAGAAAAGCTATTCTGACCGGATATGGATGTGTCATGGATGGCAGGTTCCCTCTGGATAGAACACGTTCGTCAGACTCTCAACCAGTGCTTCTTCGTCCAGATATGTATACTGCTGGGGAACAATGCGTCCCCAGACTACACCGGCAAGGTTACGGTTGCGCTTACATGCATAGGGTATGTACGCTCGAAATGCTGCCTCTGGACGCAGCATCCATCCGGGCATACGCGGATCAATCGGTACGGTCTGAAGTTCATCAAAGCCATTCATCCAGAGCGTGATCGTTCCTTGTTCAGCATCAACCTGCTCAACTACACCACTCATAAGGTAATCAGCTAACGCAATGTCTGGTTGCGGATCAAGTGTTGTCTGGGGATGTTGATCCCACTCGGCAATCAACTGCAGGCGCTCAAACGTTGCGTCATCAAGCCCATAGGCTGTTTTCAAAATAGCATCAATCGTGGTTGTTGCATCCAATGGCTCATGTTGACCCGCATATGCCGCCGTTTCTAGTTGATGTACAGCCTGCGTTAACATATCACAATCTGTTTTACTAAAGTTTTTAGGAAAAGGAATATTTTGTATGGCACGACTGACAATCCATGGATACTTTAGATGCTCGACGATGAAAGCATTGCTAACATACCAATTTAATACAGCCGCGAGAACTTCATAAGTAATAAAAGAAGCTACAGAAGGTTGAGGAACAATAACCCAAAAGCTATGAGAAACATAGTATCCCCTGCGCTCTATGGCAACCTTGACTCGTTTGCCCCAGCTTGGATTAGGATCTGACACAAGTAAAACCTTTGTTCCTTCGAAAAAGCGTTCTTTGTCTTTTTCTCTTTGAGACTCTCTGCTGTATTTTCGGGGTTTTTCTAATTCATTGGGGTATAGAATCGTGGTTTCATTTGTATATGAAACGACAAAAGGCCGTGGTAACACATCTTTGGCACCAGTAAGCCAGGGTACTCTCTTTGGATCAGGATAATTCCTCCAGCGTTTGCGCGCTACATTTTTGCCTTCTATAGCACCAGAAAATAGAATAGCACAACTTGATAATGGCACAGAATAAAGCCGTATATTATTCCATATAAACTCTGGTAATATAAGCCGATAATCAATAATATGTGTGTTTTCAGAACCTGTTGACTTGCGCGAAGTTGCGTCCCATCTGTCCTGGTTACTTGCGACACTAGACGCCGTAAATATACCCTCAGCCACAAATTGCTGAAGTGTGTGCTTCTGCACCGTACGCAATCGCACTGGATACAATAATTTGCCCTCTTTCGCTTTCTTTTGAGCAAATATCACCATAGTGCTTGCTGTTGCATCAGGAAATACTTCCAGAGGCAATTCCCAGATTTCCAGCATATCACAGAACCGTAGCAATTTTTTGCGGAGTTGAGGCGAAGATTCAGCGCCAACAAAAGAAAGAGGCATCACGAAAGCCAGGTAGCCACCGAGCGCTAGATGCTCAATCGCATGCGCCAGATATTGATCGGCAGTCTGGTAACGCTTACGATCTGCTGATGAGATCGTCGACTCTGTTCGGGGTGTTTTGCGATCGCCAACAAAGGGTGAATTACCAACTATAATGCCTGGTTGATGCGTGTTGAGCCAGTTCCATGTGAGCGCATCCTGGTTATCAACAAACCAGTGATCTGCCGATGTGGAGAGCAGCAACCCCAGACCAGCCAGACGCGCCGCGAACCGATCACTATCATTGCCATAGAGGTAATCACGCAACGGATATGAGCGCATATCGCTGATTTGAGATAAACGGTCGTAGCCAGCAATCAAAAAACTGCCCCAGCCACAGGTCATATCCACGGTAATGCGTTGCTCCGGCGGCAAAAACTCAACAGGGATCGTATCCCAGATACGGCGCGTGAGATATAGAGGCGTATCAAAGCGTCCCAACCGCTTGCGCTGTTTGTGATCATAGGCCGTGCGGTAGAGTTGACTGAGCATGTCTGGTGCGAAACCGGCGTAACATATCTGACGTAACGCGTAAAATGCCTGTGCCGCAGGATCAGCATATTGCCTAAACAAATCTTGCTGGAAGTACGCTGGATACTCACGATAGGCTGCCGCGATGAGATCTTGAAGCGACAGTTGGTTACCCTGGAGTCGTATGTCCGTCCCAAGACCGCCCGTATCAGCTAAAATGACCGCACCTAACAGTTGGATGGATAGATCAACAACTATTTGCTCGGTGTATATTGCATCCAGATGGTCATCTACTGGATAGTTGCGCAGTGCTGCAACCGCATGACCAAAATGCTGAACCAGTAAATCCCGGGTTACATTAAAAGCCCATAGTGTAAGCTGGTGCGTTTCAATGTTGTCACGAAAAAAGGGAATAGAGAATTGCGCACGTCCTTGCTTTATATCAAGGATTCGTTGAGGTTGGAGATCAATCGCATATCTTGTCAGTACCGGATCGAGATGATCATAGGCGATATTCGTCTCTATGGGAACTGGCCGTACTAGCGCATCCTGCACAGTACTGGCCCAAAAAGCGAAGCGATCACCACGATGAATCACATGAAAAGGTGCAGCAGTCTGTGCCAGAATCGGAACAATCTGCTCGTCGGGAGTACCATTGAGCGCATTATAGAGAGTAATACCCGCATATTCATCCGGAGTGCGTCGTCTGGGGTCATTGAAGGCAAGTGCGTTTAGCGTGAAAGAACCGTCCCGACTGGTATAGCGATAGGTTTCGAGGATTGCTGCAGCAGCAAAGCCTCGGTTTTGAAGACTCGCGTAGGCAGCGCGTGAGGCATTCTCGGGCAGAGGCGCGAAAGGCAGTACTTCCCCCATATGTGGTGGTAGGAAAACCATAGCCTCTCTTGTACTGGTTAGCAGACTGTGTGTAAAAACAAAAATGGTACCCCCAGCGGGATTCGAACCCGCGATCTTCACCTTGAAAGGGTGACGTCCTGGGCCACTAGACTATGGGGGCACGCACGTTGGCT
>Ga0308414_1001155_pt1 | contig 17171 bp, 13 predicted proteins | sample HotsprSampleOS50_FD_205667 | JGI IMG/M metagenome (GOLD analysis project Ga0308414, IMG submission 205667) | Hot spring phototrophic mat microbial communities from Octopus Spring, Yellowstone National Park, Wyoming, United States - 20090730_OS50 ...
CGTCGAGGCAGAGGATCCGCCCGACGGCGATCTTGGGGGGGAAGCCGGCGGCGATGGCGGGGGCGAGGTCGATGCGCCGGATCGGCCGTCCCGTCGGGTCGGTCAGTACGGCCTCGGGGAGGGGGCCGTCGCAGACGTGGATCTGGCCTTCCTCGGGTCCGGCGAGGGCGGCCTCGGCGAGAGCGTCGAGCGCGTCCTGTCTGGCGGTCCAGTCGATCGCGTCGGGCAGCAGGGACGGGGGCAGGACGGGCACGCGGGCGGCGGCGGAGAGGCGCTCGAGAAGGGGGGCGAGGCGCTTGCGATCGACCCCGCCCAGGCCCCAGACGTCGGCGCCGGGAAAGGGGATGTCCTCGCCCGTCGGTCCGGCGAAGGCGAGGAGCCAGATCTGGCGCCGGCGCGGCGCGACGGGGGTCGGGATCTCGCGGTCCTCGATGAGGGCCTCGAGGGCGGCGCGCCGGGGGGCCGGCTTGGCGCAGAGCGGCCGCGTCCCAAGGGCGCGAAGCCAAGGTGATGCTCCAGAGCCTCGGATCGGCGGCCTCGCCGAGGGCGGCCGCCAGGGCCTCCCGATCGGGGGTCCCTTCTGTGGGCAGGGCGAGGAGCCAGCCGCCCCCCGCGCCCTCCTCGTCGGATTCGAGGGGCGTGACGCAGGCGACGTAGGTGGCCAGGCGCAGGAACGTCTCGCGGCGCGCCTTGGGCAGCGCGGCGGCGGTCTGGGCGAAGGCGTCGGTGCGGCCCTGCCGGATCCAGCGTTCCATCAGGCGCTCGACGGCGGGGGGACGATCGCGCAGGGCGCGGGCGATGCGCAGGGCGAGGGCGGGCTTCATCCTGGAGAAGATGGGCCCGCCCCCGGCCGCCGGTCAGTCCCTTTGCGGACGCGACCGGGCGGGGCGGAGTCTTCGGAGCGGGGCCGGCCTGGAGGCTGCGGATCCGGTCTGCGACCGTCGGTTCGGGGATGCTGGGATCCGGGACTCAGCCGCGCGTCAAGGCCGGCGTGCGCGTGGCATGAGGCCATGTGGCACCGGCGGCGCCGACGGCGGGGGGCTGATCTGATGGCCCGGATCGGTGGTTGGATCATCGGCTCCGGCCTTCCGGGCGAGATCGAAGGCGACGCTGTCAGAGGCGGAACGGAGATAGCTCGAGGCCGGTGCGGCGACGGCTCCGAAGACCTCGTGCGTCCGGCCTTTGCCGTAAGCGATGGTCTGCCCGGCGCCGAGGCCGAGGCTGGCGCTCATCTGGTAGCCCTGCGCGCCGGGGTCGGCGGCGAGGAAGACGATCTGCCAGCCCCGCTTCTTGCGCTCCTCGAGCATGGCTGTGACCTTCTTGCGGCCGAGCTCGCCTGCGAAGTCGTGCGAGGCGTTCTCGCCGTCGTCGGTCTGGAGCACGAGGAAGACGCGGGTGGCCTTCTCGCGGGCGACGACCTCGTCGGCAGCGCGGATCGTCTCGGCGATGGCGTCGTAGAGCGGGGTCATGCCGTTGGGGCTGTAGGTGGCCGTCGAGAGGCGGGCGGCCCGGGTGATGGGCCGTCCGATCTCGAGGGGGCGCACGAGCGGCCGGCTCTTGCCCTGGTCGAAGAGGAGGGTCGAGACATAGCTCGGCGTCTGGCCGGGTTCGGCCTGGATCTTGTCGAGGAAGGCGTTACAGCCCGAGATCGTGGCCTCGCGGACGCCCGACATGGAGCCGCTCTCGTCGATGAGGCCGCTGACGACGACGGGCGCGTCCCCCGGGGCGGCGGGTGTCTTGGGGCGGCGCGGGCGGCGAGCGACCGCGGTCCCGGGCGTCTTGCCGGCGGCGCGGCCACGCGCGGGGGCGGCGTCGAGGTCGGCCAGGGTCGCGCCCTCCTTGGCGAGGATCTCGGCGGCCTCGTAGAGCGGGGCCTTGGACTCGGCCGCGTGCGGGGTGGCGCGGGCCTTCTCGACGAGATTCTGCGCGCGGGCGCGGGTCTGCGAGGGGTATCGCCTGCCGCGCTTGCCGTCTGAGATCGAGGTGCATCCGATGGCGTCGTTTTGTCCGCCGTGCCTGGATGCCAGGCCGCCGCCCCCGAACCCCTCGGAGGCAGACGGGTGTCCGCTGTGCTTGTCGCGACTGCTGATCCGGGAAGGATGGGTCGTCCGTGGGCATCATCCTCTGTGCGGCTGGCGCGAGCCGCTTCCCGACGGACGGGCGCTCGTGCTGGCGATCGCGGTCGGCCGTGCGGTTCCGTCGATGCCCTATGGATCGGCCTGGATCCGGACTGGCGGAATGTGCGCCGAGCGTCCGTCGTGGGGCACGACGGATCGGACGTCCGCGGCGGCGAGATGGGAGAGAAGGGGTTCCGAGGCCTGGACGACGAAGGCGCCGGCGCGGGGGATCCGGCCGGGCACTTGGGTGGCGCCGGACGGAAGGCCGGCGTCCGTCGTCGCCTGCGCGAGGAGCACTGCGATCCGCGCGTCGAAAGGGGCGGGAGCGGCGCCGGAGATCAGGATCCCGTCGGGGACGGGAGGGAGTTGGTCATGGTATGGATCCTCGGCGGTCGTGTCTCGAGGATGGGGGTGCGGAAGGGAGGTTCCAGGGGGGGGCGGCTCCCGCCGGCGTCGCGATGGGACACGGGAAATGGCGGAAGGGGTGGGATTCGAACCCACGTCAGGGGTTAGCCTGAACACGCTTTCCAGGCGTGCGCCTTAGACCGCTCGGCCACCCTTCCGCGCGGGGGGAGATAGGATCGCCCGTCGGCGGATTCAGAGTCGGGCACGACGAAGGAGACGCGGATATGACCGGTCTGGGCCGTTGGCGAGGTTGTCGGATCGAGCGGCCTCGGGGGTCTGGGGGTCTGTCCCCTCAGACGATCGGCTTCCAGGGGCGGCGTCCGCCGACGCGTCCTGGGGAGACGATAGAGGTCTTGGAGCGCATCGGGTGATCCTCAGCCGCGGACGGGGCGGCCGTCCTGGCCGCAGGGGAGGCGCTCGACGAGGAGGCCGAGGGGGCCGCCTTGCGTGTCGAAGACGGGGCGGGGACGCCAGCAGGCGGGCTCAGGCAGGACGGCCTCGCCGCCGCCGGCGATGAGGATGTTGGTCTGGCGCAGCGGTACGGGGACCTGGCCCTGGGGGCCGCCGGAGGTGACAATGCCGGTCTGGGCGCCGGCGACGCAGACGAAGACGGTGCCTTGGCGGGCGTCGACGAGGCCGACGCGGAAGCGGGCCGAGCCGAGGGCCTGGATCCCAACGACATGGGCGGGGCCGCCGACGAACTGAGCGACGCAGGCGCGCACGGCCGGGGCGGCGAAGGCGGCGAAGCGGGCCCACTGGGCGTCGGCGGGCCACTCCTGGGCCTGGACGGGGGCGGTTCCGACGAAGGTAGCGGCGAGGGCGAGTGGGGCGAGGAGGGCGCGCATCGGAGGTCTCCGGAGGAAGGGCGATGGAGGGAACCTAGGGCGGTCTTTGTCCTCCGTCGCCCCGGGCCCATCTGCTCGGGACCATGACCGAGCCGTACCGCAACCGACTCTGAACGCCCGCGCCGGAGGAACCCCCTCGGCGCCCGTCGTTCGTGCGCGTTTCCTATCGGGTCTATCACCCAAACAAAGGGAACCATGGCCTGGGATCGGCCTCTGGCCCGGGAATCCCGGTGGCACTGCCGGACTGGCGGAGATGTCGGCCGAATCGCCGGGAGATCGGCCTCGCAGGCCGATCTCCGCCCGCCCGGCCTTTGTTTGGGTTATAAGTCCGGAGTTGATCCTGCCCCCCGGGGCGGTTCCCTGGTGGAGAATTCCCCCCATACGGCTGGCGTCGCGGTCGATCTGCGCATCCCCGGCGTGGAGTCCCGCTGGCTGCGCGATGCGGCCCTGGCGCTCGGCCGGGGGGAGCGTCGGGCACTATCGGATCGGCCTTGTCCATCTCGACACCGGCCGGGTGTTCCGGTGGAAGGCCTGACGGCGCTGGGGCGACGGGGGAGCGGGACCTAGTCTGGCGAACATGGCGGCGATCCTTCCCCGGCGCGCGTTCCTCCTCGGGGCCGGCGGCCTCGGCCTCTCGGTGTGGCCGACCGCGCCTTGGGCGTCGGAGGCGGAGGCCCCGACGACCCTGCCGACGACGGAGGCCGAGCTCGGCCAGACCGACGGCGGGCGGGCGGCGGCGCGGGTGCGCGGGCGGGCGATCCCCTGGCGCTTCGCGGCCTACAGCCCGCACACGCGCGAGACGCTCAACGTCGTCTATCGGGTGGGCGACATCTACTCGCCGACGGCGATGCGCTGGATCTCGGTCTTCATGCGCGACTGGCGCCTGAACCGCGCGCGGCACGTCGATCCGCGCCTCGTCGATCTCCTGGCCTACATCCACGCCGCGTCCGGGGCGACCGAGCCGATCCTGCTGCTGTCGGGCTACCGCACGCCGCAGACGAACGCTGGCCTGCGGGCGGGGGGGGGCGAGGCGGCGACGAACTCGCTCCATCTCGAGGGGATGGCGGCGGATCTCCGGATCCAAGGTGTCAGCACCCGCTGGATCCGCGACGCCGGGCTCTACCTGCGCCAAGGCGGCGTCGGCTACTATCCGGGATCGGACTTCACGCACCTCGATACGGGACCGGTGCGCCGCTGGGGCGCCTGAGGAAGGCGCCCCTCCGCCCGGGGGCGGAGGGGGCCCCGGCGCCTGGCCGACCCGTCGGGTCCGGCGGCTGGGCTGCTCCCGTCAGGGCCTGACCCGCTGGCCGCGGCCGCCGTCCGGCGGCGCCGCCCTCAGAGATGGGATCTCAGGCCGCCGTGGCCCCGCCGAGCACATGCCCGAGGACTCGGTCCTCGACCGCCCAGGCTAGGAGGAGGCCGAGGCGGCGCAGCAGCAGCGGATCTTCGGGCGGCAGCGTCCCCCACAGCAGGTCGCGCAGGATCGGATCCGCGGCCAGCGCGTCACGCCGTCCGCCGTCGGCGAGGCGGGCGTGCACGGTCGCGGGGATCTCGAGGCGCAGCGGGCGGCCGCAGGGCGGCGGCAGGAGGCCGAGGCTGGCGAGGGCCGGCACGAGCGGAGAGGCGGGTGGGGCGAGGCCGCCGCTGCCGCGCCAGGCTCCGTCGAAGGAGAGATGGATCCATCCTCCTCGCCGGCCGTGGAAGGTCCCTGGCGGCAGATCGGCCCGCAGGGCGGCGGCGAGGGGACCGTCGATCCCGTTCCAGGCCACGTGGCAGAGCGCGCGGTCGGTAGCGCGGTCGAGGAGGTGGCGGCGCCGTCCCTCCTGATCCTGCCACAAGGCGGCATGGGCACTGTCGCGCAGGGCGTCGGCGAGGACGCCTCGGGGCAGGAGGTCGAGGGCCTGGGAAAGCGTCCGGTCCGCCATCTCCGGAGCCTAGGGCGCGGGCTCCCGGAAGGCCGCGAAGCCGGAGGCCGTACGCAGGAGGCGGATCCGAGCCGCCGTCCCCGGCGCGCCGAGGAACACGCTGGCCTCGCCGTCGGACTCGGCGCTGGCGAGGATCTCGACGCCGCACGACTCCTCCGCCTCCAGCGTCTGCGGGCAGTCGATCGAGAGGATCTGGAACCGGGGTGCGTCTTGGCCCGAAATCGTCGGCGCGCCGACGGCGAGGGGGCCGGTGCCGACGTTGGTCAGCACGAAGCCGCGGGCCTGCGCGCCGGGGTCGGGGGCGAGGACGAAGATGCCATCGCCGGACCAGATTCCCAGCCCCTCGGGCGGCGCCATGGTGGCCGCGGCGGCGGATCCGTCGGACGCGACGGCGGAGGAAGCGGCGAAAGGCAGCGCCGAGGAGAGGGGCCGCTGGGTGCGATCGCCGATGAGCATGGCCGCGAAGACGGCCGAGACAGCGACGGGCGCGACGAGGACGCCGTACTCGAGAAAACCCGGCGGCGCGGTGCCGACTTCGGACGGTCCCTGGCTGGGGGAGGCGAGACCTCCGAAAGGACCTTCGGGAGAGGAGGAGGACGGTCTGGCTGGACTTTCCAGGTTTCATCTAGGGCGTGCCCGCGGCGCGTCGAGACGGACGGGTTGACCAGGCTCGGCGGACGGTCCAAGTTGTCGGAACGGTTTGTCGGGGGAAGGAGGCGGACGATGTGGATTTCGGGACGTCCAGCGGAGGACATGGCCGCAGAGGATCCCCCTCCCGGATGGATCGCCCTGCTGGCCCGTGACGGGGCGGGAGCGATCGCGGTCCTGCTCGACGGCGAGGGACGTCCTTCGGTGCCCTACGCCCCGGTGGCACCGGGCGAGAGCCTGCAGCGGCTGGGGCGCCGCCTCCTGGCCGAGTCCCTAGGCGTCTTCCGCGCGGCTCCGGCCGGGCCCTTCGCGGAGATGCGCCTGCCCGTGGGGCGCTGCTGGATCTACGAGGCCGACGGGGTGGCGCCGGCCGAGGGCGCGCCGGCGCTGGCCATGGCGCCGGAGGTGCTGGCGACGGAGGCGGCGGCGGGACGGATTCCCGATGCCGTGACGCTGGCGCTGCTGGCACGCGCGGGGCTGCGTCCGCCCTTCGAGGGCTGAGAGGTTCAGGAGCCGCTGCGGCCGGCGGCGGCGCCGCCGCGCAGGCGCTCAGAGGTCTCGGCCAGGGGGGCGCGGATCCGGTCGAGCCGCCCGCGCCAGCCCTCCGCCCCCGTGACCACGGGACGGCCCGGGGGCTCGGGGGGGGCGACCTGCTCGAGGTGGCGGGCCGCGGCGAGGCGTCCCACGGCGCCGAGATGTTCGGCCAGCACGGGGCGCAGCACGTCCTGGCCGATCCGCGACAGCCCGAGAGAGCCCTCGAGCGCGGGCGCTTCCGCGGCGAGCCAGGCGGCGCGGCGCTCGGCGGCGGCCATGAGCGCGCGCGCGCCTTCGGCGCGGAGGCGGATCTCGGGGACGATCTCGTGGGGCGGCCGGCCGGAGAGGAGGAGATCGCGATCGGCCTGGAGGTAGCGGTCGAGATCGTCAATCATGTCGGCCACCGCACGCAGCTCCGCCCGAGGGGCGCTCGGCGAGAGGGAGGACGGGACGGACGCAAGCCAGGCGGGCCACCAGGGGCTGGTGAGCGCCGCGGCGAGGAGCGAGAGGGCCGCGATCGGGCCGACGGGAAAGCGCACCAGGACCTCCTGGGGGAAGGATGGGGGAAGGATAGGCCCGGCGGCGGTCGCGACAATGGCCTTTTAGGGGGCGCTGCGGCGCATTTCTACGGCCCGCGCCTGCCCAGCGAGGGTGCGGGTGCGCCGGTCGACGCACTCCGCCCAGGCAGGACCGGCGGCCACGGCCGCGACCTCCGCCGTCGCCGCCGCGATCTCCGCCGGATCCGGGACGCCCGTCGCGTCGCCGAGCAGCGTCGTCCAGGCCAGGGCGACGACGGCGTCGGCGCGGGCGTCGCTGCCGGCCATGGCGCGGGCGAGGGCCGCGGAGACGGCGTCTTGCGAGGGGCCGAGGGCCTCGTCGGGGACGAAGGTGCGCAGCTCGAGCCGGATCCGCCCCCCGGGACGGTCGAGCGGGCCGGCCGGGGGGTCGATCTCCCGAGACGAGAGGCCCTGAGCCTGGTAGCCCCGGATCTCGTGGTGGGCGTCGAAGGGGCGGAAGACGCGCTGTCCGAGGAAGACGCCCCCCGGGGCAGGCACCATCACCCCCCCCTCCGCCGGCCAGGCCACGGCGACGAGGGCGCAGGCGGGCAGGGCCGCCAGCATTACGTCGCAGAAGGCCTGGTAGCCGGCGTCGCCCTGGCGCTGGGCGAAGCGCTTTTGGGCGTGCGCATGCACGAGGAGGTGCCCGTGCATGTCGAGGTGGATCGTCCGGCGGCGGTCGATGAGCAGACGATCGCAAGAGAGCGACAACCATGGCTCGTCGCCGCGCCCGAGGTCGTGCTCCTCTGCGCGCAGGCCAGCGAGGAGGATCTGCGCGCGATCCCCGTCGGGGGCGAGCTTGCGGGCCTCGCGCACCAGGATCCCCGGCGTGTCGGCGAGGCTGGCGCGTACGGCCTGCGCCGTCTCCCACGGGCCTCCGGGCGGCAGGCGGCGGCCGGAGACGAGGCGATGGACGGCCGCGCGCACCACCGCCTTGGCCTGATCCATCGCCGCGTCCTGCGCGCGCGAGGCCGCCGCCCGGCCTTCGCGGGCCAGGCGCGCGGCACGACGCGGATCGAGGACGGGCTCCATCGGTCTCTCCTTGGCCCCAGGAGATGGGCGCGGAGAGGGAAAGACCGGAATCAGGCCGCCGCGGCCTCCTCGGCTCCGGCTGCGAGGCCGTCGAGAGCGCCGAGCCGGGACCTCCTTCTCCTTCTTCAGCCCGCCGTCCTCGGTCATGGGCTTGCGGTCGGCGACGGCGGAGGAGGCCATGTCCGAGCTCGCGGCGGACGGTCCGAGCATCTCCCGCAGGCGCTCGAGGGGCCCGCGGTGGCTTTCGGCGACGGACGCGCCGCCATGGACGGATTCCACGGCGGATGTGCCGTCATGCGAGGCCATGGCGCCGTCGGCGCTCCGCGAGGGGGCGCCATGGACGGTGTTGGCGTTGCCCAGCTGCGGCGCGGCGAAGGCCAGGGAGGCGACGGAGGAGACGTCCAAGTTCGGGGGAATGGCCGGGGCGGCGGCCAGAAGGAAGGCGGCGGGGCCGCCTGCGAGGATCGGCGGGGGATGTCCCTTCTGGAGACGGGCCGCTCGACCGGGCGGTGTCGGACCGCGCGGATCGCGGTCCGGCGCAGATGGGTGCGATGGCGTGTCGTTCGGGCCTTGCCTGGAGGGTTTTTGCGCTTGTTTGCTTTTTAAATGCAGGCCCGTCGGGTGGCTTCCTTCTGCATTCTTCTTGGGACAGAAGCCAGTCCCCGGATCCGCCGGCACCCGTTCTCTTCTTCCGCGAGGAAGGTCTCCCTGAAGCGGCCGGGGAGCGCGTCCCCGCGCGCCATGGAGGCCGGGGATGGACGCCGATCGCCTGCTGACGCTCTTCGGACGCATCGAGGAGACGCGCCGGCCGCGGGCGCAGGGCGAAGGGCCTGGTGCGCGCGCTCTCCATCGAGGTGCAGGCCTACCTACGGCTTCGTCTTTCCGGAGGCGGATCTCGCCGCGCTCGCGCGGATCCAGGCCAAGGCGTTTCCGGCGTTCCGCACGGATCTGCTCGCGCGCCTGGCGCGCGCGACGGAGGAGGAGGGAGCGCCCCGTACGCTGTTCCGAAGGTTCCCCTGCGAGACGCCCGGAGGATGAGGCCTGCCTCGTGCGGCGCGTCGTGGGGGTGATGCGGCAGATCCTGCACGTCAATGTCGAGGACGCAAGCGTGCTCGAGCGCGGCCATGTGATCGACGCCGATCTCCTCGCGGACGGCGACTTTGGCGTCTGTTCGATCCACCAGTTCGCGGGGACGGAGGCATTCTCGGCGGCGCCGGCGCGCCATGCCTTCCAGGGCGGCGCGCGTCCGCTGCGCGTGCTTGACGACGGGGGAGGCGGCCCGCGCGCGCCTGACGGGGGCAACGGACGTGCTGCGGGCGGCGGTGCTGCTGCCGGATCCGGCGGCGGATCCGTCGCTGGCGGCGCCGGCGCGGTTCCGGGTCCGCCGCGGCGCTCGGGGCAGCCTGTTGCGGATCCTGGACTCGGGACGGACACGATCGCGCCGCTGCTCAACCGTCCGGGCGAGTTGCTGCGCCGGGCCGACCTGCTGCTGCGCGCGGGTGACGCCGAGGCGGCGGTCTCGGCCCTGGAGCCGGCGGCGGCATCCGCGCCGCACCTGGGGATGGTCGCCTGGAAGGCATTCGGCGCGCGCGCCGCCGGGGCCGCGGGTGGCGATCCCGAAGGGCCAGGCCAACCGCGCGACGGTGCTCGAGGACAGGCGCGCGCCGATCGCCGTGGAGACGCTATCGCGCGCGCGGCCCTCGAGGCTGGGATCGGGCATCGACTGGCGTCGTTGCCGCCGCTGAGGCGGGTGTGGCCCGATCCGGCCCTTGGCGATCGCGTCGTTCCGTTCCGCCGGCGCAGGGATCGGGCGGGCCTCGGCAGCATGGCCAAGGGATCGCGGATGCCGGTCGGCCCGTTCCCGGTCGTGCGGCTCTTCGTCCATTGGACGGGGCAGGTCGACGTCGACCTCTCGGCATCGCTGCCGGACGCCGAGATGCGTTCCATGGGACATGTGTCCTGGACGCGGCTGGCGCACGGACACGGCGGCGGGTTGCCGATGGTGGTTCATTCCGGCGACATCCAGAACGCGCCGGCCGGGGCGTCGGAGTTCATCGACGTCGATCTTGCCGCGCTCGCGAAGGCGGAGGTGGCCTGTGTGGGGACGTCGCCGATCTCGTTCCGCGGCGGGAAGTTCGGCTCCTTCCCGTGCTTCGCCGGGTGGATGGGACGGGACGCGCAGCGCTCCGGCGAGGTCTTCGAGCCGGCGTCGGTGCGCGCGCGCCTGGACGTAGCGTCCGGCGGGACGGGGCGTCTGCCGCTGGCGCTCGACGTGCGCCGCCGCGCGGTGGCGGCCGCCGATCCGGGCCACGGCCGAGGTCGGGGCCGCACCATCGAGGACGACGAGGCGTTCAGGGCGCCATTTGCGGCTGCGCTGTCGCGGCCAGAGCGGCGCCTGACGGCGATGGACGTCCGGCGCATGCACGCCCTGTCCCGTGGCGCGCCGGTCGCGGATCCGGCCGAGGCGGATCTTGCGATCCGGGGGGCGCCCTGGATTGGGAGGCGCTGCGGCGCCTGGCGGCGGGCGAGTCGTCGTGAGCGCGCCCATCTCCCGGGCCATGTCCAGAATGAGGAGCGTTTGATGGCGGGGAGGATCCTGGCGGCGCTGTCGCTGCCGCTCCTGTTGGGGGGCTGCCTGGCCTCCGACGCCCGTCCGGCGCCGCAGGAGATCGGGCGTCCGGCTTTGCATGCGACACTTGGCCTGGCGCGCGGCCTCTCGGTGCTCCCCATCGAGGTGCGGCGGGGCAGGCTGAGGTGGCGGTGGGAGGTGGCGGCGAGATCCGAAGCGTGCTCGGCTCGGCGGGCGAGATCGAGGGCATCGGCCTGGTAGCGGCCGCCCACACCACCCGCGGTTCAGGCGGCGTGCTGCGCCTGCCCGACGGGCGGACGCGGCCCTTCGAGGTGCTGGAGGAGCGCGGCGAAGGGCCGGTGCGCCTGCCGCTCGGCGGCTGTCCGGCGGTGGGCGACGTGGTGGGCCTGATGGGGGCGGTGCCGCCCTACACGCTGTTCGGACGGGTCATCGAGATCCGACGGAGATGGACCGTCGACGGGCTGCCGGCGGAGGGCTTCGTGGTGCGCGCGCCGCTGCGCCGGGGGTTCTCGGGGGGGCCGGTGGTGGATGCGCAGGGCCGCGCGATCGGAATCAACTCGGCGTCGCGCCTGGACGAGGAGCGCGCCTACGTGGCCTACCTGACGCCGCTCGGCGGTCCCGCCTGCGGGACGCGCTGAGGGCGCGTCCAGCGCGGGGCCTGGATCAATCGTTGGCCGGCAGGCGGGTACCGGTGAGCGCGGCCGGCTGGCTCCATGGCCGGCCGCCGCCGGGCCCGAGGCCCTGGGGCACATAGACGTTGCCGGAGGCTCCGAAGGCGCCGGGCTCGCGCTCGGTGCCAGCTCCTGCACCGCAGAATCCCTGGACGATGACGAAGGGACGACCTGCCTCGTTGGGGTTCTCGTAGATGCAGCGGTTGGCGTTGGTTTCGCCGGGACGGACAGGGCGCAGCGTCACGCGCGACGGTCCCCAGGACTCGCCACTGAAGTATTGGAAAAAGGCGCCCTGGCTTGCATCTCCGGGGCAGATGGTCGGGAACTGGTTCAGGTACTCCACCACGATAACCCACTGCCCTTCCGGATCGCCCGCCCCTTGGGCGGCGGCGATGGAAGCGCTGTAGAGGGCGAGATCCTGGGGCAGCGGATTGTTGCTGTCGATGGCGCGCACGCGCATCGGCACGCTCAGGCGCTGTTCGGCGATGGCGGCGTTGACGCCGTCCGGGTCGGGGCCGGGGCCGACGGCGACGCGGTAATAGACGTTGCCGTAGCCGGCACCGGCGGAGGGCCCCCCTGGGGTGCCTTGTCCGGAGCCGGCACGCACCCAGGTCTCCCAGGGCATGGGCTGAGCGTTGTTGGCCGTCTGGAAGGAGTGGATTGTCGTCACGACGTAAGGCGTGCCCCAGGGGCAGGAGGGCTTGGGGACGCGCTGGAAGTTGAAGGCGCCGTCGATCTGGCGGAGGTTGACGCGCGGGATGAGGTCATGGAGGCTGACAAGGCGCTGGGAGCCTGTGCCGTCCGGATCGACGATCCGTGTCTCTGCGCCCTCAGGGGCGGTGAACATCAGGTCATTGACGGTGCGCAGGACCAGGGCCTGGGCACGGAGGTTGCCGGTGCCGCGGTTGCCGTCGGAGGCGGGATCGCCGACGATGACGTCCTGGCCGTCGAGCGAGATGGTGCCCTCGCCGCTCCGGCCGGCCTCGAGGCGGACGTTGCGGCCGGAGTCGATGCGCACGTCGCCGCCCGGTCCGGTCTGGACGCGGAAGCCCCGGCCGGCATCGACCGTGACAGCACCGGTGACGCCGATCTCGACGCCGGGGAGGTTCGGCGTCCAGGGGCCGGTCCATTCGACGCCGGCGCCGGAGCCTCCGCCCGCGCCGCCGCCGGGGACGAAGCGGATCTGGCCGCTGGCGTTGGTCGGGTTGTTCGGATCGGCGGGGTTGGCGGGGGGGGCGGTGCTCTGGTCGCCGAAGCCGATCTGGTTGACCCGCAGCAGGTCGTTGCCGGCCATGTCGATGTTGGTCTGCATGCGGTTGAGCTCGGGGAAGCCCGGGACGGCCTGGCGGTGGAGGTATTCGCCGAAGACGCCGCCGCGGTCGGCGGACAGGACGACCGCTATGCGGTCGGCAGGGCCGAGGGCCCCGGGGCCGGCGGGCAGGAGGGCGGCAGCGGCGATCTGCCAGCCGCCGAAGGCGCCGCGCACCACGCCGCCGTCGACGACGCCGGCATTGGGGCCGGCGAGGCCGATGATGGCGCCCTCGCGGCGTGAGACGGTTCCGCCCTGGCGCAGCGGGAAGCTGTCGGCGGCCTCGGAGAGAACGACCACGGCGTCGACACGCACATTTTGGCCCGAGCCGGTGCGGTTGGTGACGATGCGCCAGCGCTGCCGGTAGGCGTTGCGCGAGGTGGCGTCGGCGGCGGTGAAACCGGGGGGCAGGTAGGGGGTGAGATCGATGCCGCCCTGGATTGCGGCCCCCGCCTGGAAGACGAGGCGGGAAGGGGGGACGGCGGCGGGGTTGGCGAGGCGCGCGTAGTTCTCGCGCAGCATCCGCTGGGCGCCTTCGGTGAGGATCCGGAGGTGGTCGGCGGAGGCCTTGTCGCGGATGTCGAAGGAGCGCTCGTTGATGGCGGTGGCGCCGGCCGCGAGGACGCCGCCGGCGACGATCAGGGTCAGGAGGGTCTCAAACAGGGTCGCCCCCGGCCGCAGGCGGGCCCAGCCGGCGAGGAGGCGCTGACGCAGGGAACGGGTCGGCCGGGGGGCGGCGATCATGGGGCGGGCTCCGGACGGAAGGGCTTCCCCGTCGATCTAGCGTTTCGCCCGTCTTGGTTCAACGGGGCGGTCGGGGCTGAGGGACGCGATGTACTTAGGGGACGGGCTCGAGGATGAGGCTGAAGACTCCGCCCGCGCCGTCGAAGGTGGTCGCCTCCAGGAGGCTTCCGGCGGGACGGTTGCTGGGGATTTCGAGGCGGGAGGCTAGGCCACCACCGCCGTTGTCATCCTCGGCGAGGATGCGTCCATCGGGGGCGAGGAGGCGCAGGAGGGTGTCGGTCTCGCCTTGGAGATCGCGGGTGCGGGCGCGCCAAGCCCCGTCGGGCAGGCGGAAGAGGGCGCTGGCCTGCGGCCGGAGGCGCAGGCGGAGGATCTCGCCGGAGACGAGCGGCGGTGCGGATCGGGCGGCTTCCGGGGTGCTGGGGACGGTGGCGGCGGGGGCATCGGGTGGGGGCTCTTCGATGGCGAGGACGATGGGGCCGCCGACGAGGGCGGTCAGGCGCAGGTAGAGTGGCCCTGCCAGGGCATGGGAGATGCGCATGCCGGCGTCGAGTCCGCCTTGGCCGTCGTCGTCCTCGCCCAGGCTTTCGCCGTCAGCGCCGACGAGGGCGAGGGCGGGATCGGCCCGTCCGTCCAGGCGGCGGGCGATGGCCAGGAGGTCGGTCCGGGGGTCGGGGATCCGCACAACGACGCGCTGTCCGGTCTCGAGCACGAGGCGCAGCGGCAGCGCCGCGGGTTCCGCGCGGGCTGCCTCGCTGAGGGTCCAGTGGGTCCCGGCGGGAGCGGGGGGCCTCGGCACGAGGACGAGGTCGAAGGCAGCGGCCTCGCCGAGCGCGCTGCGGACCTCGAGGATCCGCGTCCGGCCGGGCCTGGAGGGGATGGCCAAGCGGGCGGCGAGGGGCTCGGGGCCGCCGTCGTCGTCCTGGGCGAGGATCCGGCCGTCGGCGTCGCGCAGGCGCGGCATCGGATCGGCGCCGGGGGCGAGGGATCGGGTTTCGGCGAGGAGGGTCTCGGTGGCATCGGGCAGACGGAAGAGAAGGATCTCGCGAGGGGCGAGATCGAGGGGCAGAGCGATGCCGACGGGAAGGGCTGGGCGAGCGAGGGCGTCGGCGATGGGGTCGGCCGGTGCGACTGTGGGGAGGAGGATGGCCAAGAGCAGGGGATCGTGCTGGGCGGAAAAGATGGGCCCCTGGGGAGGGTGTGCAAGGCGAGACGGGCTTGGCGTTCGGGACTGGAGGGGCCATCTTGATGTCGTCTTTTCCCATCCCCTGTCCCACGATGGAGAGATCATGACCGCCAATCCCCCGCCTGGCCCAGGACGCAGCCTCCTCCTTTGGATGGGCCTCGCCTTGGCGCTCGCCGTCTTCTACCAGGCAGTGATGCGGCCTCCAACACCGGGGGATGCGCCGCCGGGGACGATGGTGCGGACGATGGCCTACTCGGAGTTGCTGGACGCGGCGGGGCGTCGCGAGATCTCGCGCGCGATCGTCGATGGCGGCGAGATCCGAGGTCGGCTGGCCGACGGATCGTGGTTTGTGGCGCAGGTGCCCCGCGGCGGCGACGTGCCGCAGCGTCTGGCGGAGTCGGGGGCGCGGGTGTCGGTTGTGCCTGAGAGCCAGGGCAGCTTTCTTACCGCTCTCCTCCTGTCGCTGCTGCCGGCGCTGGTGCTGGTGGGGTTTTACATGATCATGATGCGCCAGATGGGCCCGGGCGGGCGGTGGACTGCCTCGATCGGACGCTCCAAGGCCAAGATGATGACCCAGGAGCACGGTCGGGTGACCTTCGAGGATGTCGCGGGCGTTGATGAGGCGAAGGCGGAGCTGCAGGAGGTGGTGGACTTTCTGCGGGCTCCGCAGAAGTTCCAGCGCTTGGGCGGACGGATCCCGAAGGGCGTGCTGCTGGTCGGCCCGCCCGGCACGGGGAAGACGCTGCTGGCGCGTGCGGTGGCGGGCGAAGCGAACGTCCCGTTTTTCACGACGTCGGGCTCGGACTTCGTGGAGATGTTTGTGGGCGTGGGCGCGGCGCGCGTGCGCGACATGTTCGAGCAGGCGCGCAAGAACGCGCCGTGCATCGTCTTCATCGACGAGATCGACGCCGTCGGACGTCACCGGGGCGCGGGCTTGGGTGGGGGCAACGACGAGCGCGAGCAGACGCTGAATCAGATCCTGGTGGCGATGGACGGCTTCGAGGCGCAGGAGGGGGTGATCATCGTCGCGGCGACGAACCGTCCTGATGTGCTTGATCCGGCGTTGCTGCGCCCGGGCCGCTTCGACCGGCAGGTGGTGGTGGGCAACCCCGACGTGGAGGGGCGCCTGCAGATCCTGAAGGTGCATACGCGCAAGGTCCCCCTCTCGCCCGACGTCGATCTGCGCGTGCTGGCGCGCGGCACGCCGGGCTTCTCGGGAGCGGATCTGGCGAACCTCGTGAATGAGGCGGCGCTCTTCGCGGCGCGTCGGGATCGGAAGTGGGTGACGAACGCCGACTTCGAATCGGCCAAGGACAAGGTGCTGATGGGCCCCGAGCGGCGATCCCTCGCGCTGTCGGAGGAGGAGAAGTGGCTGACTGCGATCCACGAGGCGGGGCATGCGCTCGTGGGCGCGCTGGTGCCAGGCAACGACCCGATCCACAAGGTCACCATCATCCCGCGCGGTCGCGCGATGGGCGCCACCGTCTCGCTGCCCGAGAAGGACCGATTCGGCCTGAAGAAGGCCGAGATCGAGGCGCGCCTGGCGATGTATTACGGCGGACGCGTCGCTGAGCAGGAGGTCTTTGGTGAGGACCAGGTCTCGACGGGCGCCCAGCAGGATCTGAAGCAGATCGCCGAGCTGGCGCGGCGGATGGTGACCGAGTGGGGCATGAGCGAGTCGCTGGGCGCGCTGCGCTACGCGGCTCCGGAGGAGGAGGTGTTCCTCGGCCGTTCGGTGACGCGGACGCAGAACGTCTCGGAGGAGACGGCGCGGATAATCGACGCCGAGGTCAAGCGCATCGCGGGCGATGCCGAGCGCCGGGCGCGGGAGATCGTGCGCGAGCATCGGGATGCGCTGGAGCGCCTGGCGCGGGCGATGATGGAGTATGAGACGCTGGACTCCGTCGAGGTGCTGCAGGCGATCCGGGGCGAGCCGATCGTGCGCCGTCCGGTCCCGACGCCTGGCATGCGGCCTGCCTCGGTGCCGGTCTCGGGCGTCGTTCGTCCCTCTCCCGCCGCGGGCCTCTGAGTGGGGCCGGCGGGCGGAGGGCGGGGACTGGCTTGCGCCTAGGTGACGGTGGGCTTGGCGGGCGCGGCTCTGGCGTTCTGTGTATGGGCGGGCCGGCCCGGGCGCCGGATCCCTTCATCTGGCCTGTTCCCATCGCCCGGTGCCGGCAGAGGGTTGGAGGGCCGGGATGCGGATCTGAGGGCCTGGTCGGTTGCCGTTTCAGGGCGGGAGAAGCCGGAGGAAGAGGGGATCCACTTGGGCGGCGGTTGCTTGTCCGGCTGCGGCCGCGCGTCCGACTGCGGCGAGATCGCGGTGGAGGGAGTTGCCGGGATCGTAGGCCGGGAGATGCAGCGGTGGATCGGTGAGGCTGTAGCTACGGGAGGAGTTGGTAGCCTCCATCAGGATCCGATGGGGCGTGGCGTTGAGCACGGCCGCGAGGTAGTGCGCCTCGTCTTCCCCGATGGGGGCGCCGACTCCGCGCGGGCCGCGCCGGCGTTCGGCGATGAAAGAGGCCTTGAGGCCGGGGATCGTCATGCGTCGTGCCGGACCGCCGATCTCGGAGGCCCAGGGCAGGACGGCATCGCTGGCGACGGCGGCGGC
>Ga0308414_1001158_pt1 | contig 17164 bp, 13 predicted proteins | sample HotsprSampleOS50_FD_205667 | JGI IMG/M metagenome (GOLD analysis project Ga0308414, IMG submission 205667) | Hot spring phototrophic mat microbial communities from Octopus Spring, Yellowstone National Park, Wyoming, United States - 20090730_OS50 ...
GCCCGCGAGGGCGCGCGAGCGGCCGTCCTCGATGGGGCGACGGCCAACGGCGTGCGGAACAGCGTGACGACGTACTTGAGCAACTCGGGGATCAGCGGAGCGACGGTGCAAATCACACCGACCGAACCGGCCACGGCGGGCTTCGGCCAGCCGGTCACCGTGCGGGTATCGATTCCGTTCGGTCAGGTCAGTTGGGTGCCGCTGCCGACGATTCCATTTTCGAACGTGAACCTGAAAGCCCTGACGTTGCAGGCTACCGCCGTCATGCGGCGCGAAACCGTGCAATAGGCCCGCGCGCCGGCGCGCAGACATCCCTGCCGACGGCAACGGGCAATTGTGGGGACGCGAGGAGCATATGCGGACTAAATCGATTGCTTTGTTGGCCGTGGCGCTGGGGTGCGGGCTGATCGCCTCGATCGGCATCACCCAGGTGCTTGCCACCCGCACGCCCGAGGTGCAACTGGTTACGGGCGAAACCGAGACGATCTTCGTCGCGCTGGGTGAAGTGGCGATGGGCGACATGCTTTCGGCCCAACTGGTGCGCTTGGAACCGTGGCCGAAAGACAAAGTGCCCCCCGGCGCGATCACCAAGCTTGATGATTTGGACGGTCGGCGCACCAAGGTGAGATTGTTCGCCGGCGAGCCGATCCTCGAAGACAAGCTGTTTCGCAAAGGCGAGGAGTACATTCCGACGTCGCTGATTCCCAAGGGTTATCGCGTGGTCGCGGTCAAGGCCACCACCGACACGGTCGGCGGCAATCTTCTCAACCCCGGCGACCGCGTGGATGTGATGGTCTATTTGACGCGCAATCCGCAGTTCGAAATCGAAACGACGGGAATGCGGATGGTACTCGAGAACATCAAAGTCTTTGCCGTCAACGACATCGTCGAAGTTGGTTCGGAAAAGGAGTCGCGCACGATCAAGGCGGCCACCGTGTCGCTGCTGGTTACGCCCGAGCAAGCCGCCAAGCTGGCCCTGGCCGCCGAACTGGGCCCGATCAAGCTGGCCCTCCGCGGCCCGGACGAAAGCGCAACCAAAGGCGCGATCGAAGTGACGCCCCGAGACCTGTTGGGCAAGAGCGATGCGGGCAAATCGGAGAAGGAATCGCTCGTGCCGGACGATCCCGGCAGCGGCAAGGGCGGCGTGAGCTTGTTGGACATCATGAAGGCCGCCGCCAACCGAACTTCGAAACCGGAGGCCAACCCCCGCCCCTTGGAACAATTCGTCCCGCTGCCGCAAACGGAGACTTGGAAGATGCGCATCCTTTCGCCCAATGGGGTAGAGGATGTAACATTGGAGCGAGAATTGGATCAACAGCCCGCGGCCCGTTCGATGCCCGACCGCTGGCGATCTCACTCGGGATCAGCCGGGACGGGCGCGGCCGGCACAACATTGAGCCGAGTCGCCCAGTCCGAAGCCGTCGCCACTGCTGGAGATCCAGGCCGTGTCGGAACGGGCGGGAAGGATGACGGGCGTTCAGCGCCGAAAGACGCGCCGAACAAGCCGGAAGAACCGTCTTCCGACGAGCCGGCATCGGCAAAGGAATGAAAATGACAACGTCCGCCAACAGCCGTTGAAAAAGCCTTTGCGGCCGTCATCTCGTGTTGAACGGCGGCCGCGACGGCAAGCCGAGCCCGTTGGGCCTCGGGAGGCCGAGCAAGGACGACTGCCTCGGAAGAACGATTCGCGCAGCCGAGATCGGCCGCGCAGCCGCGGAACAAGCCAAGGAAGAACAAGGATGTTCGCAACAACGCGCGTTCGGCGATATCAGTTTCGCTTTGTCATTCGGCCGTTCTGGGCAGCGGCCGTGGCCGTGAGCTTCAGTGCCGCTTGGGCTGCTGCCGCGCAGCCAGTGCCGTTTCCGCTGGCGGCCGCTCCGCGGACTCGGCCGCAGCCGGCGAGCGAGGCCCCGCCGGTCGAACCTGCGGTTGCGCCGGGCACCGCCGTTTCGAACGCCGAGGCGGCACCGGGCATACCGCGGATTTCGATCATTCACAAAGTGCGCACCGCGTCGGAACGGCTGGAGATGACCGTCAACACCAGCCGGATTCTCACGATGGATCAAAAGATCCCGCAGGCGCAGGTGAACAATCCCGAGTTGCTCGATGTCGTCCCCTTGTCGCCCGGCGAAATCCAGATTTCGGCCAAAAAACCCGGCGTGACGCAGGTCAACCTCTGGGGCGAGGATCGCCGCGTGTACACGATCGACGTGATCGTGATGGGCGATGCCCAGGCGCTCAGCCATCTGTTGGCCACGCAGTTCCCCACGGCGGCCTTGAAAGTGGTTCCGGTGGCCAACGGGGTGCTGATCTCCGGCTTCGTCGATCGGCCCGAGCATATCGACCTGATCGTGCGAATCGCCGAGGAATTCTACCCGAAGGTGATCAACGCCATCACCGTGGGCGGGGCGCAGCAGGTGCTGCTGCACGTGAAAGTGATGGAGGTCTCCCGCACCAAATTGCGGCGCTTGGGGTTCGATTTCGCCAATTTCAGCGGGGGCAACTCGGTGGTTTCGGGGATCAGCGGATTGATCACCTCCGCCGGCGCCGGCTCGATTGCCACCAGCGGCAATCAAACGTTCACCTTCGGAGTGGTCGATGGGGCCAGCGCCTTCTTCGGCGTGCTGGAGGCCTTGCGGCAGGACGACCTGGCCAAGATTCTCGCCGAGCCGACGCTGGTTACGGTCAGCGGCCGGCCGGCGCAGTTCACCTCCGGCGGCGAATTTCCCGTGCCCGTGCCCCAAAGCCTGGGCACCATCTCGATCGAGTTCAAGAAGTTCGGCACCCAGTTGGATTTCGTGCCGATCGTGCTGGGCAACGGGTGCGTCCGCTTGGAGGTGCGCCCGCGGGTAAGCGAAATCGACCGCAGCCGCAGTGTAACCGTGGCCGGAACCACCGTGCCGGGCTTGCGCACCCGCGAGGTCGAAACGGGCGTCGAGATGCGGGCGGGGCAAACACTGGCCATCGCCGGATTGGTGTACGAGCGCACCGAAGCGCAGAATCGGGGGCTGCCCTTGATCAGCGAAGTGCCCTACCTCGGTACGGCCTTCCGAAAAGTGAATGAAGAAACCAACACGATCGAACTGCTGATCATGGTGACGCCGGAATTGGTCGAACCGATGAACCCCGGACAAGTGCCGCCGTGCGGCCCCGGACAACACACCATGAGCCCGCGAGATTGCGATTTGTATTTCAAGGGGCATTTGGAAGTACCCCGGCCCTGCCCGGTCGGTTGCCCAACCGAGATCGGCCCCGCGCAGCCTGCGGAAGGCGAGTCGATGCCCGGCATGATCGGACCCGGCGAGCTCGTGCCCTCTCCTCCGCCGGAAGGGACGGCTTCGGGCCGAGCGCCGGTCTCGGTCCCGCTGACGGCCCAGCGACCCAGCGTTTTCGGCGGCGGGCCGCAGAATCCGCAAAACCGCCCGATCGCAAATCAACCGCACAAACCCGCTTATCCGCAGGGAAACGCACCGAAAACCGCGGAGCCAGGGTTCATCGGGCCGATCGGCTATGATCTGGTGAACTAACATTTCTCAGATGCCGATTTCCTCTCGGCACAACGAATTGTCGCGGCGCGATCGCCCAAGGTTTCGAAGACGCGATCGGGCCGGGCGGACTTCGTTCGATGGGGCGACGCAATCGTTGTCGGCCCTGTTGCCGTCGCGGTGCGCAACATGCGGCTGCCATGATCGCCGCGGCCCGGGGGAAAAGAGAACACGAATATGCCGAGTTGAAGACGCGGGGGCGGCAGGGCCCCCAACCAACCGGTGCTGCCGCAGCCGGTCTATTGTGCATCGCCAAACCAAGCGGTGCAGGCGCCTCAGAGTTCGCCGGACTAACGTGAACATGATTTGCGAAGATCAATATGCTTCTCGCGCGCTGAAATGATCGCTTTTCTCCGCCAAGAAAGAAGTCATTCCACGTCGTGCGAGGTATGGAGTCCGCTCCCGTTGATCGTTGGAGTTTTGCGGGAAGAACGAAATAGTTGCGCATCATTGGGCGATCGGCCGCGGGCGCAACGAAGCGGCTGATTGCGTGCCGTCCCCGTTTGAACCGCTTTCCGTTTTTCGGGGTTTTATTTGCGAATCTGGGGTTAGTGATAGAGGGGCGGAGTTCGGCGCAAAGCATCAAGTCCGTCATTGTGTCTGTCGCTAGGCAATCGATATGAGCAATGTACTTCGACTAGCCCTGGTCGATCCCAACGACTCGAAACGCGAGTCGCTCAAGAGCATGCTCTTGGGAATGGATATGATCTGGCTCGAAGCCGAGTGCTCGCGCTACGAGTTCTTCTCGGACGTAGTGGCGCAAACCAATCCCGACATCGGCTTGGTGGCCATCGACGAGGATCCGGAGAAGGGGCTGAATCTCGTCGAGAAACTGAGCACGCAGGCGCCGCAATGCGCCGTGCTGGTGATCAGCAGCTCGAAAGACAGCAATCTGATCCTCCAGGCTCTCCGCGCCGGCGCGAAAGAGTTCCTCACGCAGCCGGTCCGCATTGAAGATTTGCTGGCCGCGTTGGGGCGGATCAGCGAACGCCGCTTCGGCAAGGGCGACGGCCGGCCGCGCGGCAGCCAGGTGATCACCGTGGCCGGGGCGATCGGCGGCGTAGGAACGACGAGCATTGCCGTCAATCTCGGCTGCGCGTTGGCCCGCGACCAACGCAACTCGGTGGCCCTGGTCGATCTCGATCTCTGCCTGGGCGATGCCGACGTCTTCCTCGACACCATTCCCGACTACACGCTTGTCGATGTCGCGCAGAATGTGATGCGGCTCGACTTCTCGCTGCTGAAGCGGTCGTTGACGAAGCATTCATCGGGCCTGTATCTTCTGCCGCGGCCCGTACGCATCGAAGACGCCCGGCTGATTACCCCTGAAGACCTGCAACGGGTGATCGGCCTGCTCAAGGCCACGTTCACCCATGTGGTGCTCGATCTGTCGAAAGCCTACACGCCGATCGATATGGTGGCGTTGGAGATGGCCACGCATATCGTGCTGGTCACGCAACTCGACCTGCCCTGCCTCCGCAACGTGGTGCGGCTGATGATGTCGTTCGGCGAGATGGAGAGCCTGGCCGATCGCGTGAAGATCGTAATCAATCGGGTGGGCCTCGACGGCGGGCAGATCAGCCTGAAAAAGGCCGAGGAAACGATGGGCAAGCCGATATTCTGGCAAGTGCCCAACGACTACCGCATCATGTCGGAAGTGCGCAACAACGGCGTGCCGCTGATCGAGCAATACCCGCGGGCGGCGGTTACCCAAGCGATCGTCGGCTTGGCCGAAGCACTGTGCGGCGAGCCGAAGGACGAGGCGGCCGAAACCTCCGCGAAGAACTCGCTGTTCGGGCGGTTGTTCAAAATCGGCTCGAAACCTTCGAAGTAACCCTCGGCGGCAGGCGTCATCGCCTCGTCGCCGGCGATCACGAATTGCCCGCCTCGCGTCTTGCCGCGATCCGCCGGCCGGTTCGGCGGCTTTCCTCCCCACCTGAACTCGGCATCTAAGCCGACGGGCGGGCTGTCTTTCGGGAACAAGACGCCGCACCTATTTCCCCGTCTTTCGATCAATCAAGATATCTCCGGCACAATCGCACTCTCCCGCGCAATTGCGACTTTCGCTTCGTGTCGCGGCGGCGACGTACCCTTGGGCAGCCGCCGTTCGGGCGGCTTGGGCGTCGGCGAAATTGGTGTTTTTCTGCCACACGCGCGCGCCGGCCGTAAGCTATGTTTGCCGGGGAGACTGCCGGCAGCGGGGCGCTGGCCCGGCAGCGCTCCTGCCAACGACGAACTCGTCCCCTCCCGGCGACATCCCGCAAACAACGGGCAGGTTATTCGCCGGGCAGCGGGGCGAACGAGCCAAGCGAACACAGGACGACCATCAGCCTGACGGAGCCGAGCCGGCCCCCGTACCGCGAACATCCGATTCCTTGTTCTCGCGGCAACAATTCCAGCGGCCGACGGGAGCGGGTTTTGGGCCGGGTGCGGCGGCACCGGTTGGTTGGCGGCCCCGCCGCCCTGCGTCGCGCCGATGCTCGCCCCAATGGGCATTAATCACCGAAGCTGAACTGCGAACGACATCCTATGGGCAAGCTTCCGATCGCTCCCCGCACGAACGAACCGAAGGATTTGAGCTTCGAGCAGCTCAAACAGCGCATCCACAGCAAGTTGGTCGACAAGCTCGATATGTCGAAGATCGGCGAGTTGGAGGGCGACATCCTCCGCCGCGAGATCCGCCTCGTCGTCGAGCACCTTTGCGACAGCGAAGACACGCTGCTCAACCGCGCCGAACGCGACCGGTTGATCAATGAAGTGCTGGACGAGACATTCGGGCTCGGCCCGCTCGAACTGCTGTTGAAAGACCCGTCGATCAGCGACATTTTGATCAACGGGCCGAAAAACGTTTACGTCGAACGCCGCGGCCGGATGGAGAGAACCAACGTCACCTTCCGCGACAACGACCACCTGATGCAGATCATCGACCGGATCATCTCCAAGGTGGGCCGTCGGGTGGATGAATCGTGCCCGATGGTCGATGCCCGCATGGCCGACGGCTCGCGTTTCAACGCGATCATTCCGCCGTTGGCGCTGGACGGGGTGGCGGTTTCCATCCGCCGGTTCGGCAAGAATCCGTTGAAGCTCGAAGACCTGCTCAACTACAAGGCGTTCACCCCGGAAATGGTGATGCTCTTGGAGGGGGCGATCAAGGCGCGGTTGAACATCATCGTCTCCGGCGGAACCGGCTCCGGTAAGACGACGCTGTTGAACACGCTGTCGAGCTTCATTCCCAACACCGACCGCATCGTCACCATCGAAGACGCCGCCGAATTGCAGTTGCAGCAAGAGCACGTGGTACGGCTGGAAACGCGGCCGCCCAACGTCGACGGCAAAGGGGCCGTCACGGCCACCGACCTGGTGCGCAACGCCCTGCGTATGCGGCCCGAACGAATCATCATCGGCGAATGCCGCGGCCCCGAAGCGCTCGATATGCTGCAGGCGATGAACACGGGCCACGAGGGGTCGCTGACGACGCTGCACGCCAACACGCCGCGCGACGCCATCGCCCGCCTGGAAACGATGATCATGATGGCCGGCTTTGAATTGCCGCTCAAGGCGATGCGCACGCAAATCGCCAGCGCCGTCGATCTGATCGTGCAGGCCAGCCGGTTGCAGGGCGGGCCGCGGAAGGTGACCTACATCACCGAAGTCGTCGGCATGGAGCAGGATACCGTCGTGATGCAGGACATCTATCGCTACGAAAAACTGGGCGTGGATGAAAACGGCCGAGCCTACGGGCGGTTCATCGCCACGGGCATCCGGCCCAGCTTTATGAACCGCCTGGAAGCGGCCGGCGTGCGTTTGCCGGCCAGCGCGTTCCGCGAACGAGTGATGTTGGAAGACTGACGCGGCTCGGCGCCGATCGGCGCCCGAACGACCGCAGCGCAACACCGCCGCGGTCGGCCGCCCTGACAGAGAACAGAAGGCTCGCTAATGAGCACCGGAATGATTCTGATCGCAGTTGCAGCGTTCCTTGCCGTGTCCGCCTTAGTGGCCGGCGTGGCGATGATCTTCCGCGACCGCGCCGGCGGCCGGCTGGAAGATCGGCTGCAATTGATCACCTCGCACAGCCCGAAAGGCAAAGACGGCCTGAAGCCGGGCAATTTGCTGGCCGAGGCGCTCGACGATCGGCCGAGCCTGCTCGAAACCTTGCTGAAACGGTTCGGCGACGTGCGGCTGCTTTTCGAACAGGCCGACGTCTCGCTCAATCCCACGCAACTGGCGCTGATCTGCGGCGGCCTGGCGCTGGGCGGAGCCGCGCTGCTCGGCGCGCTGCGCGTCCATCCGGCGCTGTTGCCGTTGGCGGCGATCTTTTTCGGCGCGTTGCCGATCATGTGGCTCCTGTGGCGGCGCAAACGGCGGCTGAAGAAGTTCGGCGCCCAGTTGCCCGAGGCCATGGAAATGCTCGCCCGCGGGCTGCGCGCCGGGCAAAGCATCGCTTACGGATTCAATATGGTCGGCAGCGAAATGCCCGATCCCATCGCACGAGAGTTCAACCGCGTTTTCGAAGAACAGAACCTCGGCGTGCCCTTGGAGGAATCGCTGCGGGCGATGACCGAACGGGTGCCGAACCTCGACCTCCGCTTCTTCGCCACCGCCGTCATCTTGCAGCGGCAAACGGGCGGCGACTTGGCCGAAATCCTCGACAAAATCGGCTCGCTGATCCGCGATCGATTTCGCATTTGGGGACAGGTGCAGGCGCTCACCGGCGAAGGCCGACTTTCCGGTGTTGTGCTCCTCGCCTTGCCGGTGCTCTTGTTCTTCGTGGTCCTCTATCTCAATCCCGACTACGTGATGGTGCTGTTTACCGATCCGATGGGAAAGAAGATGTTGTTGGGCGGAATCATCATGCAGTTGCTCGGCGCAGCCGTGATCCGCAAGATCGTCAATATCCAAGTGTAAGCATTAACCCCAAACAAGCAGCGCGGCTCGACAGCCGCCAAGAAGCCCGGACCGTTCGACAAAAGAATGCGAACCGACCGCCGCCGTTGCTTTGGGGATGAAGCAGGTGAACCGCGATGACCTTTGCCATCGAAATCGTCAATCTATCGACGCTGACTCCGGTGGCGGTATTCGGCGCCATCGCCGCATTGGCTTGGTGGGCCCTCGATTGGGTCGCGGCCGGCAACTCGCGGACGATCGAACGACTGGCGGAATTCCGCTCGCCCGGCAAACGCCGCACGGCAACGGAAAACTCGGGCGGCAACGCCATCACCCGCGCATTGGAACAGGCCGCCCCGGCGCTGGCCAAACCGCTGCAACCGAAAAACGAAGCCGAAGTCAGCAATCTGCGCAAGAGGCTCACCGTCGCCGGCTTCCGCGGCGAATCGGCGGTTACGATCTTCCTTGGGCTGAAATTCGCCGGGCTGGTCGTCGGGCTGTTCGCCTTCGGCGGCGCAAGCGTGTTGTGGCACGGGCTGACCCAAAAGGCCGGGCTCTACACCGTCCTGTTGGCCGGTTCGCTCTTCTATTTGCCCGAATTGATCGTCGGCTACCTCGGCAAACGCCGCAAGCAGGCCATCTTTCTCGCCTTGCCCGACGCGCTCGATTTGATGGTCGTTTGCGTTGAGGCCGGCCTCGGCCTCGATCAGGCGATGCGCCGCGTGGCCGACGAAATGAAAGACAGCTATCCTGTGCTCTGCGAAGAGTTCGCACTGGCCAATTTCCAATTGCAGATGGGCCGGCCCAGGGCCGAAGTGCTGCACGAACTGGGCAACCGCACCGACGTTTCCGACCTCCGCGCCTTGGGCGCGGTGTTGATTCAGGCCGACAAATTCGGCAGCAGCGTGGCTCAATCGCTGCGGGTGCAAAGCGACTCGCTCCGCACCCGACGCCAGCAATTGGCCGAAGAGAAGGCCGCCAAAACCGCCGTGAAGCTGATCTTCCCCTTGGTGCTGTTCATCTTCCCGGGCATCTTCATCGTGCTTGTCGGTCCGGCAGCCATCACCATGGCCCGCGAACTCTTCCCGAAGATGGGCGGCTGAGCGAAAAGCCCGGAAAATGCAGCCCGATTCTCGATGAAGCCGAAAAACATGGGCAACAGTCTTTGCGGCCCCTTGAAAAAGTCGATCTGGGGCGCTGCCGATAGGAGCTAGTCAGCAGGTTTCAATGCGCGCAACTCCTTGGGGCATCCTTCAACAGGCTTATCGCAGGCGCAACGCGCACTGAACGACTTCGCTTCGTCGGGGCAGCTCTTTCACTAATGCGACGGCGCGCCGCAACGCGGCCGCAAACGGTCGTCTCTTTTCGACAAGTCCATGTTGTTTCGGTTTGAAACGCACTCGCGGCGAATCTGTACGCGGCGCGAATCGGCGCGGGCGGCCAATCGGAATATAACCGCGAAAAACGGCAAGCGGTTCAAACGGCGCCCGCGCGTAAGATCGCCGCTTCGTTGCGCGCAGGCGTTTTCGCAATCCGATGGATCTCTTTGTCGCGTTCCGAAAAAACACCTCATTTCCTTGTTGTCCGCTGCCTTTTCGAGTGGTTGCGGTACATAATGGCTGCTGTGGCCGTTCGCGTTGCGTCGTGCGTTGGCAATTTTGATTCGGAGAGCCGAGCAATGATTCAGATGCTGTTTCCGGCTTGTATTCTTGCGGCGTTCGCTTTGTCGGCCGATCCGCTTTCGGCGGCCGAGACGCAGAAGTTCACCATGGAGCCGATCGGCAAGGTGCAGAAGGCCGACAACCGCACCCTGATCGTGCTCGAAGAGAAGTACGCCCCGGGGTTGCTCGGCCTCGATCAGTGGTCGCACGTGCAAGTGATTTGGTGGTTCGACAAGAACGACACGCCGCAGAAGCGCGCCCAACTGCAAGTCCATCCACGCGGCGACCGCGAAAACCCGCTGACCGGCGTGTTCGCCTGCCGCGCGCCGGTTCGCCCGAACCTGATCGCGCTGAGTCTGTGCAAAATGGTTTCCGTCAAAGACAACGTCGTGGAAGTGGAGTCGATCGACGCCTTCGAGGGCACGCCGGTGCTCGACCTGAAGCCCTTTGCGCCGGGCGTCGATTCGGCCTCGGGCGTGCGCGTACCCGACTGGGCTCGGCCGAAAGCCCGTTAGCGCGCAATCGGTCCGTCTCGTCTCTCGTGTTCATTTCGAAAAGGTTGCGCCCATGAAGACGGAAGTGTTCTTCGCCCTGTCGGCCGCGGTTTGCTGTTGCGCTTGGGCGGAGGCGGCCGAGCCGGTCCAACTGAAGTTCGACACCCACGACGGCTATTTCGTTTCCAACAAGTTCGAGCCGAACGCCGCTGAGTCGTACGTCGTGATCGGCTCGCAGGAGCAGTTCGACCAGGTGTTCGGTGCCGCATTCGTCATGGGCGACCGTTCGCACCGCCTCCCCCAGAAGGCCTTCGACACGCTGATGGTGATTGCGGTCGTCAAGCGGGGCAAGGCGATGGTCGAGTACAAGGTGCGGGCGGTCGAATTGGTCGATGGCGTGGTGCAATTGCACTACACGGCCGACCGGAAGCCGCAAGGTTCGGCCGAGTTCGCCCGCCCGTTGATCGTCTCGATTCCCAAAGGCGACTACCGCGCCGTCCGATTCATCGAGGGCAAGCAGCCCGTCAACACGCGCGAGCTGGGCGGCAAACAGCCGTAGTACCCGCGGGCAAATCGCGCGGCGGCCGTTTGATGTCGCGCGTGCGCAAAATCGCACCGCGGGCAACGCAAAACGGCCAAGGGACAGAGACCCGATGAAACCGCAATGAACCGAAGGCGGTCCAAGCGGAAACAACACGCACCGCGCCGTTTTGCCGTTCTCGCGGCCATCTTCCTAATCGAGCAGCCCCGTTTCACCGTTTCCTAACGCTATTCTCACGCGCCGCACACTGGCCGCCGCCGACCCCGCGGGAAAGAATTGCTGCGGCACGAGCGCGTTTGCCCCGGCAGGTGCCGATCTGTCCCGGCGGCACGGCCTTGCGTTCGAGTTTCACGATGCACGACGCCCGCCGCGCGTATCGGGTGCAGCAGCCGGTCTTGCGGCTCGCGGCCGCGGGCGGCACGCACCATTATCGCCCAGAATCCTCTGGAGGAAAGCGATGATTCCATCGAATCGAGTCTGTTCGATCGTGTTCTGTTGGGTTTGGGCCGGGATGCTTTCGTCGGCGTTGCTTCTTGCGGCTGAACCGCCGGGCAAGCAGTCGCGCCCGTTCGAGCAGCGAGTGGCCGTACCGATCGATGCCGTCCGCATCGACGACGGCGACACGCTGAAGATCGTTTGGGCCGCGGGCGACGAAGAGACTGTTCGCATTCTGGGCATCGACACCCCCGAAACCCGCCACGACGAGCACGACATCCCCTTCGATCAACCGTTCGCCCGCGAGGCGACGGCTTTCGCGCGCGGCGTGTTCGCCATGGCCGACAAGGTCGAACTGCTTCGCGCGGCAACGGTCGATCCCTACGGGCGCACCTTGGGCTACGTTTACGTCAACGGCAAGAACTTCTCGGTCGTCATCCTTCGCGCCGGGCTGGCGGTCGAGAGCGTCTCGGCCTTCGGCGACAACGGCTTTCCCCAGCAGGCAGCCGAGTGCGTGGAAGCGGCCAAAGCGGCCGGGCCGGCGCCCTTCGAGCCGCCGCACTTCTTCCGCAAACGGATGCGCGCAGTGGCCGAGCGGATGCGGGCCGACGGCCTGCTGCCGCCCAAGCCGTGAAATGCCCAATGCCGCACGACAGCTAATGCCGCAACACGCTGGGCACCGTTGGTTCCGCCATGCGTGATCGCGTTAGAAGACCAAACGGTGCTCGCGCGGGCCGCGCGAGGCATGGTCGAGCGTGAACTCGCGCGACTGCCCGCCGTGCGAAACCCGAACGGTGTACTTGCCGAAGAAGCCGCGGAAGCCGGCTCGGCCCTTTTCATCGGTTTTCCCTTCGGCCCGGGTCTTCCACTGCTTGTTGATCAACTCATCCAGCGCGTGGTAGGCGGCCTTGGGGTTCAAGTCTTGGTCGAGTAATCCGCCCTGTGCCTCGTTTTCCCCTTTTACCGCGGTGCCGTCGCCCAGGTTCCACCACGTGATGCCCGCCATCGTCGGCGCGCTGAACCACAGCCGATAGTGGTCGCGGACCACCTCGGCCTGAAGGCTCTCGCCCTCGGGGCCGGCCGAGGGGATCGTGATCTCGGTGATATACAGCGGCAGTTTGAATTGGGCGAAGGCCTCGTAAAGATCGAGCAGCGCGGCCGGGTCGCATTTGGGGCTAGCGAGAAACGCATCGAGCGCGGCGCGGCGGAAAAAGTGATATTGCAGCCCGATGCCGCGAACGGCCGCCCCGTCCGCGATGAGTCCGCGAATCTGTGCGACGTAGGGGTTGCGATCGAACGGCTGAAAGTTGAACTCGGTTACCTCGTTGATCATCAGGGTGGTTGACGCGGGAAACAGCGGCGCGGCCTCGGCAAACGCCCAGCGCACGTACGCGCGATCGGGCGTGAACAACGGGTACGTGTTTCGGCAGACAAGCGACTCATTGACCACATCGAAGATCGGAAACGCGCGTCCGTATCGCTCGGCAATCTCGCGGAATCGCTTGCGATACAGCGCTCGCAGCTCGTCGGCCTCCTTCGGCAGCCACGGCGGATTGTAGGCGTGCCACAGCAGCGGATGGCCCTTGAGCGTCAGCCCATGCTGTTTCCCCCAGGGCAAATAGCGATCGGGTGGGGGCCGCCGCCAAATGTCGCGCCCGCCTTCGGCATAGCGCAATTCTCCGCGGGTCGGTTCCGTTCCTTCCCAATACAACGGCACGGTGGCAAAGTTGAACAGCCGCAGGAAGGCCTGCTCGTAGCGTTGATTTTCCTCGGGCGTCTTGAGCTGGCCGAGGACGAAGGCGTTGCAGCCGAAAAGGAACTCGTGCCCCGTCTGCCGGAATTCAATCGCCGCGTCCTCGACCGGTCGCCCCGCCGAATCGACCACGGTGATCGTCGCCTCGCCCTTGCGATGCTTTTCGATGTTCTCATCGATCCTGGCGGCCAGCTTCGGATCACGCCAACGCTGCGCGTACACCTCGGGCAGCGCACCCCGCGCCGGCCGAACAAGCGGCAACACGGCAAGCAGGGCGGCGGGCAATACGGCGGCAACGGAACGCAACGCGGCGCCGCGTTGAATTCGGCGGAAGATATTCGCTAGAAGACTCGCCATCGCCATCCTCCAAACCGGCTGCTGAGAACCAAGGAAAAGACCACGACGACGCGGGGGCAGCGCCCATCGATCCCCCGAGAACCAACGCCGAGCCGCAAGTTTCCACCGGGCAGGCGGGATTGCCCCCGGGCGCATTACTCGGCCTTGTTCAGCCAGCCGTGTTGTTTCATCCAGTCGGCGGCGCGGTCGGGCCAGCGGTTGACCGGCTGTCCGTTTTCGTGCATCCCGAACCCGTGGCCGCCCGATCCGTAAACGTGCAGTTCGGCCGGCACGCCCTGCTGCCTCAGCGCGCGGAACATGGCGATGCTGTTCTCCGGACTGATCCGATCGTCGGCCGCGTGAATGAACAATGTCGGAGGATTCTCCTTCGAGACGCGGATTTCCGGCGCGAGCGAATCCTTTTCCACGAGATAGGCGGGATACACCAAAATGGCGAAGTCGGGCCGGCAGCTTTGGCGATCGATCTCGTCGATCGGCTCGTATTGTCGCTGATCGAAATTGCACGAGGCGGCGGCCGCCAAATGCCCGCCGGCCGAGAAGCCCAAAATACCGATGCGTTTCGGGTCGATCTTCCATTGGTCGGCCCGCGCGCGGACAAGGCTCATCGCCCGCTGCGCGTCTTGAAGCGGGGCAAGGTGCTTGGGCAGGCCCGCGCGCCGCGGCACACGGTACTTGAGCAACACGCCGGTAACGCCGTGGGAATTGAGCCATCGGGCGACATCTTCGCCCTCGTGGTTGAACGCCAAGATGCTGTAGCCGCCGCCGGGGCAGATGAGCACGGCCGCGCCCGTATCCTTCTCGGCCGACGGCTTGAAGACGGTGATCGTCGGTTCGGTTACGTTGGTGATCCGGACGATCGGCTTCGGCTCTTCTTTGGGCGGTTCGATCTTTTCCGGACCGATGTCGCCCTTTTCGCCCGGGGCCTTGCCGGGCCAAAGCCGGACAACTGGCGGCCCCTCAGGCGATTCGGCGAGCGATACGGCGAATTGATCCGCCGGGCGTCCCGCCGCCGTGATTCGGGTAGTCTCGGCCGAAAACGCTGCTCCACCGATGTTCGCTGCTTCCGAGGTCAACGCCGCTCTCGAAATTGTCGCTATTCCCGAGATTGTCGCCGCGGTCGCTTCGGCGTTCGCTGCCTGCGCCGGCTGCACTTCGAGCCACACGCGGCCCACCGAACGCACCCCGCGCTCATTGGTCCGCTCGACGGTTACGATGTACACGCCCGGGGTCTGATAGGTATGCTTCAACTCGACGTAGCCATCGGGAGCGAGCGGCTTCTTGTTGCCGTCGGATTTGGTGGTTTGCGGCGGCGAGCCGTCGCCGAAATCCCATCGCTCTTCGCCTTCCTGCGTGCCGAAGGTTCGCGCTTTGAACGAAATCTCTTGCCCGACCCAATTCTCCAGGCTCGGATGGAAGACGACATGAACCGAAGGCGGCAGGCGGTCGCGGTGCTCGCGGTCGATGACGATGATCGCCACGACATCGAGGCTCGTGCGGCCCTGCCCATCGGCAACTCGGAGGACTTCGCTGTAATAGCCCGCCCGTTCGTAGCGGCGGCGGACCTTGGGGCCTTCGGCCTTGCTGCCGTCGCTGAAGTGCCACTGATACGAGACGATCGGCTCGGCCGAGAACGAGCGGGAGCCGTCAAGCTCGACTTCGTCGCCGGAGAGCACCAGTTGGTGCGGCCGGGCGACGGCGATGATCTTCGGCGCGAACTCGCGCTGATAGGCCTCCCAAGCGTAGGCGTAGGCTTCTTCGCATCCCCAGCGGCCCGAGGGCTGGCGCGTGTAGATGTCGAAATGCAGATGCGCCCACCCGCCGCTGCCGCCCTCTTTGCCCAGCAGCCCGATGCGTTGTCCCTGGCGGACCGTCGCCCCGGGCTTGATGGCCGGATCGATCGTGTGCAAGTGGCTGTAGCGGTAATACCAGCCGCGCTGATCGAGCACGTACACCACGTCGTAGCGCGGGGAGACGGGCGAATTCTCGTGGCCGTCGAGCCGCGCGGTGGCCGCCGAAACAACCAGACCATCGGTGGCCGCAACCACCTCGTCTTGCCCCTCCGACCCGCCGAAATCAAGACCCCAGTGATAATAGATTTTGCCGGGCGCGAGCCGTTCGGACGCATCGACAAAAACCGGTTCGTTCGCCATCTGGGAACTGCTAGCAAACCACCGTTGCCGCACGGGATAGGTGAAGGTCCCCGGGTTGATCCACGGCGACTTGGCCGGCCAAAGGCGCAACCGGGCCGCCTTTTCCAGCGCCCAGGCGTCGCGGTTGGCGTCTTTGTTCAGCGCCTGCGTCGCGGGACAATCCACCTGCACTCCGCCGATTAACTGAGGCAAGCGGTAGTTGGCCGAGACGAGCCAAGCCCTCTGACCGTTGATTTCGACGTGTGCCCGCGCTTCGCGGACCGCCCCGCGAATCGGGTCGCGCGTTTCCTCGACGGCCAGCAGCTTGACGACGGCCTTGCTGCCGTCGGTCAGTTCCACTTGTTCTTCCGCGCCCACCTCAAGATCGATCACCACGCGCGGCGGCAGAAGCCGCGGGGCGGAATCGGCAAACGCAGTACGGGCGGAAATTCCTCCAAGCACAACGCACACCAACAACACAGCCGGACTCGATCGTTTAGACATGGCAAGACTCCTCAGGGGGCAGTTGTCGTCGATCGCCTTCGCTCGCTGAAACGATGCCCTGATCTGTTTCCCATATTCCTCGGGAAGAAAGCACCCAGATTTGCCGGCAAGAAAGAACCCATTTCTCGCTGCGAAAGGCAGGGACTGGTCCACGCAATTCGGAAGTCGGCCGCCGACGCATCAAAGCGCCCGTTGCGCGCTTTCGCCGCTCCGACGGCTTTTCGCTACGGGCAGTTTCATTCCGGGGGTTGCGCGGCGGGAATGGCTCAGCGGGGCTTCGGGCCATCTTTGTCGGGATCGTAGGGCTTGAGCCATTCGGTCAACGTCCAAAAGTCGTTGGGGTCCTTCTTCAGTCGGATTTTCGCATATTTGCCGTTTTCGGCCGTGGCCAACAGCTTCACCCGTTCGCCGCGGCCGACCGGCACGATCTTGCCGGAGGTCCGCAGCCGGGCGAACGCCTCGCGATCGGATTTGCGCAGTTCGAGGGCCTGAGTCAGCGTTTCGCGGTCGCGGCAGGCGAAACAGGCGGCAACCGAGATGTGGCTGTGCTCGATGACCGGATCGGGCACCTTCATCACTTCGGCACGACAACCAAGCAACAGCATTGCGACCGTTCCGGCCGCGGCGATCGAACGCCGCATGACAATGCCTGGCGGTGCCCCGGCCATCGTCGCCGCAAGATGCCGCGGTCGCGGCTCAGCGCGGCCGGAGAATTGAGGTAGAATACGCATCATTCACCTCGGTGTTCGTTCAACCGCGATGGGATTTCAGCCGCCGAAGGCACAAGGGAACACGATTGTCGCAAGGCGGATTCTCTCGTTCGGAACGAGCGGAACCAAGAGGATCCTCGGGCAGTGCCGG
>Ga0308414_1001160_pt1 | contig 17162 bp, 15 predicted proteins | sample HotsprSampleOS50_FD_205667 | JGI IMG/M metagenome (GOLD analysis project Ga0308414, IMG submission 205667) | Hot spring phototrophic mat microbial communities from Octopus Spring, Yellowstone National Park, Wyoming, United States - 20090730_OS50 ...
TAAATTTTTTTTCATGAGTTTGAAAAAGCTTACAACCACTAGGTTCAAGCTACGAAAAGGAATGACCTTAGTAGAAACTGTAGTGGTTGTAATGATTGTTTCAATTTTAGTAGTTTATATTTCTACTGCATTACTTAGTTTTATAAGACCCTCTCCTGCCGATACAGTAGATAAGTTTAAAGAGACCTTAAAATATTGTTATCGTTTAGCTATGATTCACAACCAAGCGGTTATCTTAAAAGTAAATTTAGATGAAAATAAATATTCTGCTTTTCGTGTAATACGTTCAGAAGAAGGTATTGAAGAAAAAAAATTTCTAGAAATAGGGCTTCCTTCTAATGCTCGTATAAAAAAAATTATTGATTTAAGGGGAGTGAACTACGATACAGGAATAGTTAATGTACCTTTTACTTATACAGGAGTAGCCGAAGACTTTAGTTTTCATTTTGGAAATGACTCTCAAGTTGTCCGAAGTGTTATTTTGTATAAATACAATGGGAAAGTCATAGTAAAGCCCGGAGAGGTGAGCAGAGTAGCAAAAGAAAATCAAGCAGGGAGTACCATAGACCTTGAAGAAGATTCAAACAATTAGAGAGGGTTTTACTCTCATTGAAGTAGCTATTGCTTTAGCACTAGCTGCATCTATAATGGTTTGGACTTATTCCATGATTAGCCAAGGTATGCAAAAACAAAGAGAAGCTATTGCTCTTACCAATGCAGTTTTTTTAGCTAAGATTAAAATGGCACAGATAGATGCCATACCAAAGCTTGAAACTACTACGGCTCAAGGAGATATTCCGGGTTATATAGGCTACAAATATGATTTAGAAATTAAGGAAGAAGAACTAGATCTTCTTAAACTTGCTGAAGGTGGAAGTAAAAAAAAAGAACCTACTGATTTATTAGGAAAAGACACGAATTCCCAGTTTAGTGAACTTTTAAAAAAAAGAGGAAAAGATCAAAGTTCAAAGACAGGTGGAATTATTAAAGTTTTTCGTATTCGTCTGCGTATTACGTATCCATCTGGCAGCAATGATGAAGTTTACGAAGTAGAAACAATTAAGTCAACAAATTATTGAAATAAATATCTTGACATAATTATAGCTCCAGCTACTGCTACATTTAAAGAATCAACTTCTTCTTGCATTGGTATATTTATAAGAATATTACACAAATCTAATATATCTTTTTCAATTCCAGAGTCCTCATTTCCAAGTACAATTGCTGTTTTAGAAATTGGAAAAAAATTATTTAAACTAATCAAACGAGAGTCAGTAACATTATTAGAGACAGTTCCTACAATCGTATATCCTTGAGATTGTAACTTTCTTAAGGTTAAAAAAAGATTACTACTACGAAAAAATTTCATTTGAAAAATATTTCCAACTGAAACCCTAACAGTTCTTCTAATAAAAGGATGACAACTTTTAGTATCTAAGATCATTTGATTGATTCCAAGGGCAACCGCACTACGAATCAGAGATCCTATATTATTTGCTTCTAATATATTGTTACAAACTAAGACAGGACCGAAGTTTGGAAATTCACTTAGGTTAGGAACTTTTGCAAGTGCCATAATTCCTTGATGTAGTTCATAACCTCTGATGGTTTTTAGCTCTTCTTTTGAGCCAAGCCAAATTTTTTGAACTTCTGGATGAAAAGAAACTTTTTCTAAAAACTCACTTGTCAAATATTTTTCTAGGCAGATAATTTCTAAAATTTCTAAAGAAGAATTTAATAATCTATCTACAACTTTTTCTCCATCTGCTAAAAAAAGTCCCCTTGTTTCTGCTAGTTTTTCACTATGTTCTCTATATATTTGAAAATTAGAATATTCTAATTTGATTTTAGTAATACTAGGAATTTTTTTAATAGCGGATTTTTCTTTGGTATTCATAGATTACTTCTATAACATCTTCATTTGGAATTCTACGAATTCCATTTTCAGTATGAACGATAATTACATCTCCTTCTTGGTTAATTATGGCTCCAACTTCTATACGATTTCCTTTTAAAATAATTTTTTCCATTCTCTCATAGTACTTGATAATTTCTCTTTTAGTCTTTAACTTTTTAGGTAATACAACTATGGAGTCATTAAATTTAGCTTTTTCTATATCTTGTTTTTTTCTAATTTTATTTTCAAGAGAACTTCGTAAAGCTTCTAATTCCATAGCTCTGGTATCATCTACTTTTCCGCTGCTTAGCTCTTCATTTACTTCAATCATTTGTCTTGTAATTTCAGCATCTTCCATTACTAAAGTTTTTAGTTCCTGTTCTTCACTTTTAGTAAGTTCTATAGGACTAGATTTCCACTTAATACGATCTATAAGCTTTAAGGCAATTCGTGCCTCTTCTTCAGAAATAATTTCTTTTTCAAGGATAGGAGATATAGATTGTAAGTTTGCTTCTTTTTGGGATTCTACAATAATTTCTTGAGAAGTAGATTTGTTTTCTATTTCCATCAAGGTAGAAGTAGGATTTTCATGTCGAGAATGATAAGGTTCAATAGCACGAATCCTAGGGCGTAAGATAATCTTTCCTTCTAAGACCTTGACCTTGGATTTTCCTTTTGTAGAATTTATGATGAATTCTGTGCCTTTGACTTCTCCTACTACTACACTTGTAAAAAATAAAAATTTTTCTAAACTAGAAATTTGACTAACTTTTAAAAAAGCTATTCCTTCTTCTAGTTCAATTACAGTTTCTCGAATTCCACTTATAGTAGGATTTAAAATTTTTTGAAATGTAAGTATTGTATTTGGTCCTAGTCGTAAAATAGCACTTCCTTCAATTTGAATATCTAATTTTGATTTGGAGCCTGTAACAATTTTATCCCCATTTCTAAAAAATGCTCCAATGGAAGCTCTTTCTTCAGTCAAATCTGCATGAGAAATTTTAGACTCTCCAGAACTTAAGACAACTAGGGCATGAATGGGTTGAGGATTGGAATGTTTGAGATCTGGAAAAGTTATAGGTTTGGGTTTTTTACAAAAAAGAAAAAAGACAAGAAAAAACAATTTTACGCAAAGTTTTTTACTCATACGATAAGTGAAAAAATTCTTTTCTCTCAAGGCAAGAAAAAAAAGGTAGTAATTTTTTAAAAGAGTTGATCAAATAACTAGATCTAGCTTTTTTAAAAAAAAGAAAGAGATCTTACAGATCTTAGAATTTAAGAATTGGAAAGTAATATGGATATTGGAATTGCTCATCTTACAGAAATTCACGATATGTTAGCAGAACTTGTCTTAAAAGAAAAAGACACAGAACTAAAAGCTCGGCTTAGAAAACAATCTAAAGAAGTAAATGCTGGCATAAAAAAATTGACAGATATTCAAGATAGGCTAGAAGAAAAAGTTAAGCAAGAGATTTTAGTTCAAGTAGAAAGAGCTAATAAGTCTGTACGTGAATCTATCAAAGACGGTAGAAAAGTTGTTCGTTCTATTCAAGTATTATCGGAATTAATTGATGTTTTAGAAAAACTAAAATAGTTATTTAAAAAATTGAGAAGTTTAGAGAAGGGATTTGTTGTTCATGTAATACTTTTCTTTTTTTTGTTTATAGTTTCTTGTAATCCTGAAAGTTCTAAAGTTAAAAAAAAAATTTTTCCAACTCCTTCCTTTCCCAAAAGAATTTGGTTAAATTCACAGCCTCTTACCATAGAGAGTCTTAGAGGAAAAATAGTCTTCTTATATTTTTTTACTTATTCAAATATTTATTTCTTAGAAGTCTCCAATGAATTAAAAAAACTCGAAAATAAGTGGAAAAAAGAAGTAGTAATTATTGGAGTTTACTCTGGACGATTTACAAATGAGCAGAATTTAGAACATGTCAAGTTAAATCTTATTAAGTATGGAATTTTACATCCTGTTATTTATGATCCAGATTTACTTGTTTGGAGTTTGTATGGAATCAGTAAAATACCTTCTTTTGTATTAATTGATCCAGAGGGAAATATTTATGCTCGAAAATCAGGTAGGGGAGGATTTGAAAATTTAGATACAGTTATAAGACAGCTTGTAAAAGAATATGATTTACAAGGAAAGCTAAATTTAAAAGAAATTCCTAATTTAAAAAGTACTTCAGAGAATTTAGGAACAGTGTTATTTTTTCCAAGTCAAATTGACATTTCTAAAAAAAGAAATGAACTTTATATTACAGATTTTAGTCATAAAATATTTATTTATAATCTTAGTTCTAAACAAATTACAGAAGAAATAGGAAATAAGTCTGGATTTGTAGATGGAAATTTTACAGAAGCTTATTTTCAAAATCCAAATGGAATTCGTTTTAAAGATGATTTTCTTTGGGTTGCAGATACTGGAAATCATTCTATTCGTAAAATTGATCTAGTAAATAAAAAAGTTTCTACTATAGTAGGTAGATACAATCTTACAGATAATATCCATGTGCTAAGTGAGCCTCTTTTTCCTTTTGATTTAGATTTTTTACAAGAAGAGATTTTAGTTACCATGGCAGGAAATCACCAAATTTGGAAAATTCCTATTGTTAGAAATAAATTTTTTTCTCTTGTTGGAAGTGGAGAAGAAAATCTTCTAGATGGAGATTTTTTAAAAACAAATTTAGCTCAGCCAACAGGGATAAAACTCTTAGAACAAGAAGGATATTTTTTAGATAGTCAGTCAAGTTCACTTAGAAAATTAGATTTTAAAGATAAGTCCGTAAAAACACTTATTGGAAAAGGCCTTTTTGAGTTTGGGGATACAGATGGAGACAACAAGAAAGCAAAACTACAATATCCCCTAGGACTTACTTATGGAGATAAAAAAATATTTATTTGTGATACATTTAATCATAAAATTAAGGTTTATGATCCTCAGTCCAAAATACTAAAAACTTTAGCTGGAAATGGAAAGCCTGATTGGAAGGATGGAAAATTTTCTGAAAGTTCTTTTAATGAGCCTTCTGGTTTGGTTTTTGATAATGGTAGTTTATTTGTAGTAGATACAAATAATCACAGTATTCGAAAGCTAGACTTAAAAAAAGAAATTGTAGAAACTTTAAATTTACATATTTCTGATAGACTTTTAGAAAAATATTTTTACTCACTTCCAATTGAGAGTTTACAAACTCAGATGCAAGAAATTTCTCCAGAAGTAAACTATATAGAATTAGAGTGGAAGTTTCCTAAAGGATTTGTCCCAAAACCAGAGTCTAAAATTTTTTTACAGTTTCACACCTCTAATTCTCAAATTCTTCAGCTAAAACATACGACAAGTGGTATTCAAAACTTTTCTTCCAAAAAACAATTACAGGTAAGTTTACAATTGGGAGAAGCAAATCTTATAACTCGTGCTTTAATTCTTTACTGTCATGAATTAAAACCTAAAATTTGTATGACAAAAAATTTAGAAATCAAAACAAAGTATAAAATAAAAAACTCAGGAGACAAAAAATCTATCTTAAGTTTTGAAATTCCAACGTGGAGAGGACCTTAAATTGCACGATCGTAAACATAACCTTCATCTTTGGCTAAATGCCTTGTTTATTACTTTTTTACTTATGGCAGAGCTTACTGGAAATAAGTTATTTAGTGTTTTTGGACTTACTTTTACTTTAGGAGTAATTCCTTTTCCAGTTACATTTATTATTACTGATGTTTTAAATGAATTTTATGGAAAAACTTCTGTAAAGCATACTACCTTACTTGGAATGGTAATGATTCTTCTAGCTTACGGACTTATTGTAATAGATTTACAAATTCCAGCTTTACCTGACTCTCCTATTGATGATGCTTCTTTTGAAAGAGTATTTGCTAACTCAGGACTTGTAATTATGGGATCTATTGTTGCTTATTTAGTAGGGCAGTTTATTGATATTCATATTTTCCATTTTATAAGGATGCGAACTAAAGGAAAATATATATGGTTACGAGCTACAGGTTCTACAGTAATCTCGCAATTGATAGATTCTTTTATAGTCATATTTATTGCTTTAGGACCTTATAAAAGTTTTTTAGAACTACTTAAGATAGGATTTAATAATTTTGGTTATAAAATGCTCATAGCTGTAGCGTTAACTCCTTTGATCTATGCATCTCATAGTTTAGTAATTCGCTACTTAGGAGAAGAAGCTCATAGAATGGTAGAAAAAGCCATGAAAGAGCACTAATCTAAAACCCAAATTCGATTTCCGTATTTATCTAAAAAACTTCTATACTTTTGTGGTATTTCTTGCTCTAACTGAAAGAAAGGCTCTTGGCTTAAGTCGAGCCTTCCTTTTAATGTAATAGATCCACTAGATACTTTACATTCTAGAGATGGTTTATTAAAGTATAAAATAAACTTATCTAACTTTAATTCTGCGTGAAATTCATTTTTTTTTATAATGGGTAAGTTTAGTACTTTAGAATATACTAAAGCAGATTCTATACAGTTGAGAGAAATTAAATTAAACCCAAGTATTTCTAAGCTCATTTTTAAACAGCAACTTTCTCTTTTTGGTTTCTTGCTTGAGCAGTGTGTTCTAGGAAAAATTCAACTTCTTTTTTACTTCCAATTACAAGAGTAGTTCTCTGATGAAGGGAAGTTGGTTGAATATCTAAAATCCTCTCCCCACGAGTAGTTACTGCCATACCACCTGCTTGTTCAGCAATAAAAGCCATAGGAGCAGCTTCATACAAGAGGCGAAGTTTTCCCTGTGGGTATTTAGAAGATTTAGTATCTTCAGGATATAAAAAAATTCCTCCTTTTAGTAAATTGCGATGAAAGTCAGCTACAAGTGAACCAATATACCGAGAACTTTTAGGTTTTCGACCATTTTCAATAGATTTAATAGTACGAATATAAGACTTTACTTCATCTGACCAATAGTTATAGTTTCCTTCATTGATAGAATAAATCTCAGAAGTTTCAGGCATTTTAATGTCAGGATGAGAAAGTAAAAACTCTCCACAAGAAGGATCCAGTGTAAAGCCTACTACCCTATTTCCAAAACTTAAAACCATCATGGTAGAAGAGCCATAGAGAATATAGCCTGCACATCTTTGTAAAGAACCTTTTTGTAAGAGATCTTCTTCAGTACCTAATCTACCTGCTGGAGTTTTACGAAAGTGAATAGAAAAAATAGTTCCAATAGAAACATTTGTATCTATGTTAGAGGAGCCATCTAAAGGGTCAAAGGCAAAAGCATATTTACCTATAGCATATCCAGGTGGGATTTCAATGATAGATTCAGATTCCTCACTTGCCATCACACACAAATGACCACAAATTCGCATAGCATTAGTGATGATAGCATCTGCATATTCATCTAATCTCATTTGTGTTTCACCTTGTATATTGGTTTTAGAGTTAGAGCCTAGTATATTTTCCAATAGTCCTGCTTTTCTTACTTCTCTTGAGACAATTTTAGCAGCATAAACTAAGTGACTCATAAGAGCTGTAAAATCCCCTGTAGCATGTGGAAGTTTCAGTTGTTCTTCAATTAAATATTGAGAAAGGCTAATCATTTCTTTAGGACGAATAGGTTCCATATTTTCCTCCAATAGAATTATAAAATCTTGCCAATTTTATTTACCATCCAATAATGCTATGTATGAATTTCATGCAAAAAAAAATATTTTGGGGTGTGATTTTGCTCATGAACTCTTTACTTTTAGCGGATGAAGGAATGTGGACCTTAGATAATTTACCTTTAGAAAAAATTCAAAAAGAATATAACTTTCTTCCTTCAGCTCAACTTTTAAAAAAAATTCAACTAGCTTCTGTAAGATTTAACGATGGGGGTTCGGGTTCTTTTGTTTCAAAATCGGGTCTAATTTTAACTAATCATCATGTAGCCATAGGACAACTACAAAAACTTTCTTCTAAGAAAAGAGATTTAGTAAAATATGGATTTTATGCTAAAACACAAAAAGAAGAAATCCCTTGTCCCGATTTAGAAATAAATATTTTAGTAAATACAAGAGAAGTAACTTCAGAAATTCAAAAGGAAATTGAAGGACTTACAAATTTTGAAGAGATAAAATCTAAAAAAGATAAAGTTATAGCAGAGATAGAAAAGTCTTCTTTTGAAAAAACAGGACTTCGTTCTAATGTAATAACGTTATACGAAGGTGGTCAATATTGGTTATATATTTATAAAAAACTTACAGATATTCGTTTGGTGTTTGCACCTGAACTTGCATTAGCTTCTTTTGGAGGAGATCCCGATAATTTTCAATATCCACGTTATGCGTTGGATTTTGCTTTTTTTCGAGCTTATGAAAATGGAAAACCTTACAAGCCAAAAGAGTTTTTTCACTGGAATAGTCAAGGTTTAAAGTCGGGAGAAATTAGTTTTGTTTCAGGGCATCCCGGCTCTACAGATAGACACAAAACAGTAGCACAGCTTGCTTATTATAGAGATTATGCTTTTGTGGAGTCTTTAAAAATTATCAAAACCAAACTACAGGCTGCACGGGAATTTTCTAAATTAGGCAAAGAAGAAAAGAGAATTGCTCAAGAATTTATTTTACACCTAGAAAACTCTCTCAAGGCAATGCAAGGAGAACATTTGGGTTTAAAGTCAAAAGAAGTTTTTGAACAAATAGAACAAAGGGAAAAAAAACTAATAGAACTATATAAATCTAAGCCAGAACTTGAGTTAGAATATGGAAATCCTTGGAAAAAAATTGAAGCTATTCAAGATTTACTCAAAGAAAGATATAAACAAATTTATTATCGTCGTTTAGGTGGAAAGTTAGCCAAATTTGCTTTAGGAATAGTAAGATATGCTCATGAAATAGAAAAGCCAAATGAAAAACGTTATGCGGAATTTAGGGATTCTTCTCTTGACTCTTGGAAACATTCTCTTTTGAGTTCAGCTCCTATTTATAAAAATTTTGAGCAACTTCAACTAAAGCTTAGTTTAGAAATGGCAAAAAAAGAATTAGGTTTGGAAGATAAATTTGTTCAAAAATCTATAAGTAAAAAAGAAATTGAAGTTCTTGTGAAAGAACTTATTTCTAAAACTAAATTAGATGATTTTAAATTTAGAAAAAAATTAATTGAAGGTGGTAGACAAGTTATTGAGCAGTCTCAGGATCCTCTTTTAGTTTGGATGAGAGAAGTAGAACCTATACTTAGAGAAGATAGAGATTGGTATGAAAAAGAAGTTGAAACTCCACTAGACTTAGAAGGAGGAAAAATTGCTAGGCTAAAATTTTTACTTTTTGGAAAATTACAATACCCAGATGCTACCTTTACACTTAGACTTAGTTATGGGAAAAAACTTTCTTATGAAATAGATGGATGGAAAGTACCAGAGTTTACAACTTTTTATGGACTTTTTGAAAGAAGTAAAGCTTTTGGAAATAAGTTTCCTTATGAAATTTCTTTACAATTACAAAAAAATCAAAAAAAAGTAGACCTTGAAAAAAGTATAAACTTTGTTACTACTCATGATATTACAGGGGGGAATTCTGGTAGTCCAGTAATTGACAAACAAGGACAAATAGTAGGTCTTATTTTTGATGGAAATGCTTATAGCCATGTTTTAAATTATTTTTACACAGATGAGAAAGCTAGAGCTATTAGTGTTTCTACTGAAGGTATCGAAGAAACTTTAAAGAGTATTTATAGAGCTAAAAGAATTTTAAAAGAAATCCAAACAGGAGAATAACATGATAAGTAAAGTATTTAAAATCTTTTTGTTGTTTACTCTACCTCTATGGACTGAAGAAAATTTACCTTCCAAAAAAAATGATTACAATTTTAAAAAACAACAAGCCCAACTTATAAAAGAATTTATAACTGCTGCTGAATATGGAAATTTTGTAGATGTTAGGAAAGGTGTAGAAACTCAACTTATCAATTTAAACTCTACTGATAGGCGAGGGCTGACTGCACTTCACGCAGCTGCACAAAATGGGAGAATGGAAATAGTACGTTATCTACTTCAATTTAAAATAGATATAAATACCACAGCTAAAAATAAAGAAACTCCCCTACTAAGTAGTATATCACGTGGGCATTTAGAAGTAGCTAAACTTTTAATTGAGCATGGAGCAGATGTAAATGTTACAAATGAAAATGGACAAACTCCTCTCATCTTAGCTTCTGGAAATGGGAGCTTAGAACTAGTAAAAATTTTACTAGAAGGAAAATCTAATATAAATGCAAAAGATAATGAAGGAAATACTGCTCTCATGTTTGCAATTCTTTCTGGAAATATAGACGTTGTGCAATATCTAATAGAAAACAAGGCAGACGTGAACATCAAAAATAAAGAGGGAAAATCAGCAGTTCAATGGGCTACAGAAAACGGACTTACAGATATAGTTGAACTACTTTCAAAAAATAAAACCCAGCTTGTAGCTAAAAATGAAGTCTTTATTGGGACAGTTGGAGTCTTAGAAGATGGAGTCATTCAAATTAAACCCAAAGAAAAGCTACCTCTAAAAGTAGGTCAAGTTATATACTTTTTAGGAGAAGAAGATAAGCAAGTAGCTGTGGGAAAAATTACTATTTTAAATCCAAAGTTTCTACGGGTCAAATTACAATCAGGTGAAGTTCAAAATGGACAAAGAGCTGTGTTTTATAAGTGAGATTTTATGAAAAGTTTGACATGTAAAAATTGTGGTGGAAGTGATTTAAGGGTCATGGTAGGACATTCGGATTTAGTAAAGTGTAACTATTGTGGGAGTATATATCAATTAGATTCTTCAGGAAATATTTTAAAACAACAAGAAATTCTTAAATACAATAAAATAATTATTTACTTAGTAATAGTCTCTATTCTTATTTCATTTTTTATTTTGGTATCTATTAAAGAAGAATCTAAAATCTCCCATGTTCCAACTAACAGAGAAAGTTTATCTCAAGAATCAATTTCTATGGTAAAGGAAGAAGAAGGAGTTGTATCAGGTGAAATTGTTGAACTTACAGAGGTAACAGATTTTTCTTCAGATTATGCTTATTTTATAGGAAAATATAAAAATACCGGGACAGTAACTTTAGAAGCACCTAAAATTCAAATTAGTTTTTATGATGAGCAAGATAATTTAATCAATACAGATGTAGGTTTTGGTTATAAAATAATTGAACCACAAGAAGAAACAGGATTTCAAGTTTTAACAAGTAAAAAAAATCTGCAGTATAAAAAAGTTATTGAACACTTTCCCAATAAACTTAGCTATAATATTGAAAAAGTAAATTTAAAACTTTCTGAAGTTAGACTTATTCAAGAGCAAGGATTTTTAAAACAACATGTTCTTATAGGTCAAATTACTAATGAAAGTGATTTTCCTGCAAAATTTGTCTCTGTAAATTGTATAATATATGATTCTCAAAATCAAGCCTTACAAATGAGTTCTACCTATATTTCTCAAAAAGAATTAAAACCAAATATAAAAGTACCTTTTAAAATAACTTTTTATAATTTAAACACTATGCCAAGTAGATATTGGATAGAAACAAATGGAGTAAAATAAATGTATAAAATTTTTATTTTTTTCTTATTTTGTCAAGTAATTTCTTTATATAGTATTAGTCCGGGAAAATGGTCTCCAATGGATAAGTATGTTTTAGGTCTAGAAAAAAATGGTCCTAAGCAAGAAGTTGTAAAAGATAAAGATGGAAATGTTGTTTACACTGCCAAGTATGAGTACGATGAAGAAGGTCGACTCATTCGAGAAACTTATACTAAGGAAAATGGAGTCTTGGATGGAGAGACTGTCTATACTTATGAGAGAAACAAAATTGCTACAGAAGAACTAATTTCTTCTTCAGGTATACAAGAGCGAAAAGTATATAAGTATACTACAAATGGAAATTTGAAAGAAATTTCTATCTATAGTGCTGATGGAAAAGAAACAGTTCGTTTTAAAATTTTAGCTATGTCGGGTGATTTGGTATTAGAAGGAGAAATTCGTTGGCTTAAGCTTAAAGAAACAGAATACTTTAGCGTTAAGCGAGATCCTGAAAATTCTAAAATACTTATTCAAGAAATTTTTGATGAAAAGAAAAAACAAGTAGCTGTAGTAAAATATTTTTTGAATGAGAAAAACAATATTATAAAAAGAGAAAATATTCAAAACCAAAGTAAAAAAATGAGTGAGGTTAGCTACGATACAGAGGGAAAGGTAACCAAATTTAATTTTTCTGTGTTTAAAGACAACAATTGGGTACTAGTTAAAACTCATGAATTAATTTATTAACTGATTTTCAAAATTTTAGCTTTTAAGAGTAACCGGAATAAATTTCAAGAAAAATTCAATACATATTTTTCAAAAAATTTTTGATTTTATCTTAAAACTTAAGTACCACGAGCTCTCCTATATTTTTACAGGAAGATTTTTTAAAATTTATCTTCCCAATTTGTAGTGGCTGTGCTCTTTAAAAGAATTACAAAAGCTATAATACTAGATATTGTAATGAGTAGTCCAGTATGTTCAGGAAAAAAGAACGCAATGGAAAAAAACCATTGGAAAATCAAAGTAGAAATACTAACAATATTTATTAATAATTTTCCTTTGTTAAGTAGTTTAATATAATATAAAATAATTCCACTAGAAATAAACAAAGAAAGTAAAATTCCATAAATTATATTTATATAAGAAATTAGGTAAGAACCTAGTAAATAAAAGACAAAAAAGGAAGCTAGTATAAAAAGATAATTCATGGGATGTAAAGAAATTTCCTTAGCAGAGGTAAATAATAGGATACTTATTAAAAATAAAAAAAGAGCAAGTGGAGAGTAGAGAAAAAACTTAGAAGCTACTTCTCCATAATTTCCTTCTAATATAAAGTCCAAAGAAATATTTTGACCACTTACTAGATTTTCAATTTCCCAAATTAATTTATTATTTCCTGATTCTAGAACTTCTTTACTGGGAACCATAGAAGAGTCAGGGATTAAAAAGTTATCATAATCTGTAGTTAAGGAAATTAATAATTTTTTTATCTGTGTAGGTTGACTTCCTAGAGAATATGTAAAAGTCTTAGTACCTTGGGCTTTATATTGAATTTGGAAAGTATGAGTTTCATTTGGCTCCATATTCTTTGTCCAACGTAATCCTTCAGTAAAACTCCCATCTGATACAAATGTTTTTCCATCTAGTAAAACACTGATATTATTGATGTTTCCCGAGTTAGAGGGCAAACCCATATAAAAACGAATTTTAGAGGTTTTATTTGTTGGATTTTTAAAAGTATAAGAAGCGGAGTAATCTAAATTGTAGCCCGGAAATATCAATAAGCCTTTTTTTCGTATATTTTTCTTAATCTCAATATTTAAAATTTGTGACTCAAAGCCTAGACTTTTTTCAATAGTTGTAGTTTGAACTTTTATAGCACCAGTAGATTTGTCTTCATATTCTCTTTCGCCTAACGTTTCATAAGTTAAACTAGGGGGTTCTTGCACGAGACTTCCACCCCAAATTTGATTTACTGATTTTAGATTTCTTTCATAAGAACTTTTATGTTTAGAATCAATCCAGACCCCAATAGAAACTGCTGCAACACTAAAACCAGCCCAAAAAAATAAAATAACTACATAACGTAATATTTTTAAGATAAAGTCAGGCCTGACAGTATAAATTTTAACAGACATAATAAGAAAAGCAGAAAACACCAAACACAAACCTAAAAACACTGTTGCACTTAAAATTGCAGCTTGCATAAATTTATTTACCTTTTTTAATAATATAGGATTAGAGGAAAAAACAAGCTCTATTTAGTCAAATTTTTTATTTTTAATTTTAAAAATTATTTCTATCATAAAAATATTTCATAAATTTATATAAAACTTCCCAACCTTCTTTTGACTCATGCCAATATTCTGGATGAGACTGAAAAGAAAAAGCAGGGTAATACTTATGCATAAGTCCTTCTATTTTACACTGAGGACTAGTACATGTCAGTTCAAAGATTTCTGTATTAAATTCTTTTACTTCTTGTTCATGACTTGCCATAGAAATAAAACTAGAACTTCCTTGCAAGATTTGTTTTATTTTATCGTGAACAACAAAAATTTTCCTAAATTCTTCCCATCTTTTTGGAGGATTTGTACTTGAATCTATAAAGTCTACTTTAGCACCATAAATATGTGCTAAAAGCTGGTGTGAAAAACAAATTCCTAAAAAAGGTATAGATTTTTCAATAATTTTTTCTTTTAAATCAATTCCAAGTTTATTTACAACCTCCAATTGTTGAGTGATATTTGCGTAACTACCAAAAGATATAACTCCTAAAATTTTTGTATTTTGATTTTCATACTCTTCTAAAACTTGAGCTAAGTTTAATTCACTGTGAAGTGGAAAAAAATATTCTAAATAAAAAGGATTTGTTTTAAGTTCAAAAATAAATTTTGTATATAGGTAAGAAATTGTATTTAAAGCTTCTCGCGCAGGATATTTTAAAAAAGGATCAATAATTAAAAAAATATTTTTTTCATGCATCATTCTAAACTACGTAAAAATTCTTTAGGTTTGATATGAATTGTATTTTGAATACTCAATACATATAAAATTACAATAGTAAAACTAGAAAACAAATATATTAAGAAAATATTTGTAAGAGGTAACTCATACCTTAAATTCAATAAATAATCCGATATAATAAAATTTGCAAGCAACGAAAGAACCAAAGCACTTATAAAAGCAAAAAAACTTACTATAAAAGCTTCATAAATGTAATTTTTTCTCAAAAATTTAGAATTGGCTCCTACAATTTTATAAAAGCTAATTTCTGTTATCCTTTCTTTTTGCTTCATTCCTAAGGCAGAAAATAAAAGTAAAATAGCACTAGTAAAAATAAAATAAGTAATTAAATTTATAATGTCAGATACTTTTGTAATAATTCCACCTACACTTTGTATAGTTTTTTCTATATCAATTACTACAGCATTTGGATATTTTTTTACTAGTTTTTTTTGTAGTTCATACCGAGAGTTAGAATCTTCTATATAAAAGGAACTTAAAAAATATCCAGGTGCTTTTGAAAGTGCATAAGAATTAAACAAGACTACAAAATTAGGTCTCATATCAGCCCAGTTTACATATCTAGTATTTGTAATTTTTCCTTCAATTTCTACTCCTTGAACATTAAAAGTTAGCTTATCTCCTACTTTTACACCTAAAGCTTTTGCAAATTCATGTTCTACTGAAATTTGGGAAATATTTTCTTTCTCCCAAAATTTTCCACTTACAACCTTTTCAGTAGGATAAAGTTCTTCTCTATACGAAAGAAAATACTCTCTGGTTCTAGCTGTAGATCTCCAATCTCTTCGTAAAGAATCCATTTCAGTTTGTTTTTTTTCGATTTCTCTTCCATTAATTTTTAGTAGTCTTGCCCCTATTACAGGTGAAATTAAACTTATTTGTGCATGATATTGATTTTGTAGTTCACGCAAGTAACTAACCTGATCCTTTTGTAAATCCAATACAAATACATTAGCTCTTTTTTCTTTTAGATTCCATCCACTTAAAGAAATTAAGCTTTCTTTTATAATTAGAGTAAGTAACAAAATAGAAATTGCAGAACCAATCCCTATAATTGGAAGAGAAAGTCCACTTCCTTTACGAGAGATTTTTGCTAAAACTAATTTAAAGTTTCCGTAAAAAATATTTTTTTCCTGTAATTTTCTAGCTAAATTACGAAACAAAGTATAAAAAATAAAAATCAATATAGGTAAAAATAAAAGTATAGCAGATAGAACTATAGCTTTGAAAAAACTTTTTGTTTCCCAGTACCCTAAACAAGAAAATATGAGATATATAGAAATAATTTGTAGATAAGAAGTCAGTGATATATGAAACTTAGAAATTACTTGAACATGTGTTTTACGAATAGCTACTAGAGGGCTAAGTTTAGAGATTTTATAAATAGACTCTAACACTAAAAAGCAAGGAATTAAAATACCTACAAGTAAACCCCATACTAAGGATTTTAAGTCTAGTTTAGGCTGAATTTGACTTAAAAACTCTGAACCTGTAAGATCAGGGATCCAAAATTGAAAATAATATCCTATAAATAATCCCAAAATAGAGCCGACAATAGAAAGAAATATAATCTCACTGACAAATATAGTAGCATAAAAACTACTTTTAGCTCCTAGACATTTGATTACTGCTATTTCATTTGTTCGAGATTCCATTCTGGAGCGAGTAAACAACAAAATAGAAACAGCTCCTAAAAAAAAGGCACAAAGCCCAAGTAAGCTCATATAGTCATAAGTAGTCTGAATAAACTTTTGAGTACCGGAACCTATTTCAGTGTGATGATACAAAAGTAAATCTTTTTCAATAAGCTCTCTAAATTTCGTTTCTTTAATTGCTTTTGAATTGTAAGAATCTGGAATTTTTAGTAAAAAATAATATCGAATTCGACTCCCTCTCTGTTCAAGACCTGTTTGACTAAGTGCTGCATCTAAAATAATAGAAGAAGGAGCCATTCCTAAAAAGCTAGCTACATTTGCAGGCTCACGTAAAATATAACCTGAAACTTTAAATAATTTATTTCCTAATCTAATTTTTTCTCCTATCTTAACCTTTAAATTTAAAGCCAATCTTTTTTCGAGTAAGATTTCGTCTAACGTCAATTGGCTATAAGCATAAGAGGGTTCAGTTAGAACTTCTCCATAAAAAGGATATCCTTTTTCCATAGCCTTTACAGTAGAAAGAACAGACTCACTACCTTTTTGATTACTTAACATAGAGGCAAAAATTACCATGAGTTTTTTTTCTGTCCCCTCTGGTAAGATTTTTTTAGCAAATTCCCAATCTTTCTGTGTTAATTTAGAAGAACTTTCAATTTGTAAATCTCCTCCAAGTAAATTTCTTGATTCATTGTTAATTAAACTTGTCAAATTATTTTTATATGAGTTAATTCCTGTTACAGTTCCTACACCAATACCTACAGCAAGAACAAATCTAAAAGAAACCCAACTAAAAAGATTAACTTCTCTAAAAATAAATTTTATTTTAAAATTCATTTTTTCTTGCTCTTTTTTTGCTTTTGTGGAAAAATTTCTCCATCTTGCATAGTGTAAATAACATTTGCTATTTGTGCTACTTTAGGATCATGTGTTACAATTATCAAAGTAGAATTATTTTTTTTATTTAAGTCTACTAACATTTGCATAACAATTTCACTATTTTTACTATCTAAGTTTCCAGTAGGTTCATCTGCAAATAAAATGATAGGATCATTAGCAAAAGC
>Ga0308414_1001163_pt1 | contig 17141 bp, 13 predicted proteins | sample HotsprSampleOS50_FD_205667 | JGI IMG/M metagenome (GOLD analysis project Ga0308414, IMG submission 205667) | Hot spring phototrophic mat microbial communities from Octopus Spring, Yellowstone National Park, Wyoming, United States - 20090730_OS50 ...
AGCTTGCCCAGGATGTTTTCGCGGGAAATGCGCTGTCCTTTTTCCAGCATCAGCAGCATCCCGTAATAGGCTTCCGGAGAGCCCAGCCCGTAAATGCAGCTCACGCTGGCGACGATGATGCAGTCCCGCCGCTCGAACAGGCTGCGCGTGGCCGACAGGCGCAGCTTGTCGAGTTCGTCATTGATGGTGGCTTCCTTTTCGATGTAGGTGTCGGAGGCGGGAATGTAGGCTTCCGGCTGGTAATAGTCGTAATAACTGACAAAATACTCCACCGCGTTATGCGGAAAAAACGTCTTGAATTCCTGATAAAGCTGCGCGGCGAGGATTTTGTTGTGGGCCAGAATCAGCGCCGGCCGGCCTGTCTCCTCGATCACCTTGGCGATGGTGAAGGTCTTGCCGCTTCCCGTGACGCCGAGCAGCACCTGGTGCTGCTCGCCGTTTTCCACGCCGCGCACAAGCTGGCGGATGGCCTCGCCCTGGTCGCCGCGCGGTTTGTAGTCGATCCCCAGCCGGTAGGCGCTCATCGTTTTTCCGAAACCGCGTTGAATTCGCACCCCAGAATGGCCGTCAGAGCGAGCAGGTACATCCAGACGCAGAGGGCGATGACAGCGCCGATGCTTCCGTACATCACATTGTACCCGGCGATATTCCGCACGTACCATGCGAACCCGGCGGTGAGCAGGAACCACAGCGCCGTGGCCAGCAGCGCGCCCGGCCAGACGCGGCCCGGCCTGCCCGCGGCTCCGAAGTAGTACAGAAGCGCCGCCACCAGCACCATCGCGCCGGACGCCATGGCGTAGCGCAGCGCCGTGCCGAGCAGCCGCACCCAGCCTTGCAGGACTTCGCCGGCTTCCAGCACCCCCAGCCAGTGAAGCAGGAAATTCTCCGCCCGGTCGCCGAAAATCATCAAGGCGGTGGCGCCAACCACCGGCAGCAGCGAAACCAGCACCAGCCACAACGCCACAAGGCGGGTCACCACCACGCCCCGGCTGTTTTTGCGGCCCGAGGCCGCCGCGAAGGCTTCCATCAGGCTCACCATCACGCCGGAGGCCGCCCAGAGGGAAACCACGCCCGCGGCGATGGGCAGAGCGAGCGGGCGCGAACCGCGCTGCGCCACGTAATACCGGATCAACTCCTCCACCCCGGGCGGCGCCACGCGGAACAACATCGCCGCGATGCGGCGGCTCACTGCTTCCGCGTTCATCTGCACCAGCACCGTCATGGTGGTGGTCAGGACCGGAAAGAAGGACAGCAGCGCCGAATAGGCTGCGCCCTTGGCGTAACCCAGCGCGCCGTGCCGGTACGCGCCCGCCACGGCCCGGCCCAATCTGGAAAAGAAACGCCGCATGGCGCGACTTTGATTATCCCAGACCGGCGTTCCTGAGGCCCCTCTTGGCTTTTCATTTCAGAAGTGCAAGTATGAAATCGGAAGGATATATCATGCGTCCGCTCCTGGCCTTTCTGGTCTTTCTCCCGGTTCTCACGGCGCAGTCCCTGAGCAGCCCGGCGCCGCTGCTGGGCGATGATCCTGTGGGTGCGTTCCGCTACAGCGGCCCATCGTCCGGGCCGACGAGCGGCGCGATGGAAACAGTCCCGGTGGAAGGCATGCCATTTGCCACCGCCCTCCGGCTGCGGACTCTCTCGCTTCCGGAAACCGGCGGCAACGAGTGGGACGTGCGCATCCGGGCCCGCGGCGCCGCTCCGGTGAGTGCCGGCGACAAGATCCTGGCCGAATTCTGGATGCGCTGCATCGAGCCGGAAAACGGCGACTGCATTCTGCGCCTGAATGTCGAGCGGGACGGCTCGCCGTACACCAAGTCGATCAGCACTCCCTACCCGGTGGGCCGCGAGTGGCGGCGCTTCCGCGTGTTGTTTGACATGCGCGAGACCTACGCCGCGGGCGGCTACTGGGTGGACTTCTGGATGGGACAGCAGGTGCAGGCGGCCGAGATCGGCGGCATCTCCCTGCTCAACTACGGGCGCGACGCTACGCCCGAGGCGCTGGGTCTGGACCGCTTCTACGAGGGCGCCGCCGCTGATGCGGCCTGGCGCGCGGCCGCTGAACGCCGCATCGAAGAGATCCGCAAGGCGGGCATGGTCATCGTCGCCATCACGCCCGATGGGGAGCCGATCGAGGGGGCCGAGATCCGCGCGCGGCTCAAGCGCCACGCCTTCGGATGGGGCACGGCCGTGGCCGCTTCCCGTCTTCTCGGCGCCGGAGAAGACAGCGAACGCTACCGCCGCTTCATCCGCGAGAACTTCAACATGGCGGTGCTCGAGAATGATTTGAAATGGGGCCCATTCGAAGAGAACCGAGGCCGCGCGCTCAACGCCCTGCGGTGGCTCCACGACAACGGCATCACCTGGATCCGGGGCCACACTCTCGTCTGGCCGGGCTGGCAATGGATGCCGCGCGATGTGCGCGATCTGGCCAACAATCCGGAGGCCCTGCGGCGGCGGATTCTTGACCGCATCCGCGACGCCGCCACGGCGACGCGCGGGCTGGTGGTGCATTGGGACGTGGTCAATGAACCGGTGGCGAACCGCGATGTGTTCAACGTGCTTGGCGAAGACGTGATGGTGGACTGGTTCCGCGCGGCCAAGGAGTCCGATCCCGGCGCGCGGCTGTTCATCAACGAGTACGACATCGTGGCGGCCAACGGCGCCAACCTTCGCAAGCAGAACGCATACTACAGGATGATTCAGTCGCTGCAGCAGCGCGAAGCGCCGGTCGAAGGCATCGGCTTCCAGGGCCACTTCGACACGGCCACGCCTCCGGAGCGGATATTGGAGGTTTTCGACCGGTTCGCCCGGCTCGGGCTCCCCATTGCCGTCACCGAATACGACTTCGCCACCCCGGACGAGGAGCTGCAGGCGCAGTTCACGCGCGACTTCATGACCCTGGTTTTCAGCCATCCGGCGGCGACGGACTTCCTGATGTGGGGTTTCTGGGAGGGCAGCCACTGGAAGCCGCTCGGCGCCATGATCCGGCGGGATTGGTCGGAAAAGCCCATGTACCGCGTATGGCGCGAGCTGGTGTTCGAGAAGTGGTGGACGGATGAGACCGGCATCACGCCCGATCACGGCGCCATCTACGTCAAGGGCTTCAAAGGCGAATACGAGATCACCGTGAAGGCGGGCGGCAAGGAAGTCCGCGTGGACCACCAACTCCGCGAAGATGGCGAGGTGGTGTGGGTGAAGGTGGGCGAGGAGCCGGAAGAACGCCAGACCCCGTAGTCGTCTCGATGTGCGCCGCGCGCCTGTGAAGCCGGCCTCTGCCGGTATACTGCCTGCATGCGCTTTCTGCTTTCTGCCGTGCTGGGCGTGGGCGCAGTCCTCGCCCAAACCCTGCCTCTCTCCACGCCGGAAAAAGAGGGTTTCTCGCCCGAACGGGTCCAGAGGATCCACCGCTATTTCGAGCAGCTCACCGCATCCGGCGAGCGCCCGGGCGCGATCACGCTGATCCTGCGCAATGGCCGCATCGCCGACTGGCGCGCCTATGGCCTGCGGGATGCCGACAACAAACTTCCCATGGAAAAGGACACCATCGTCCACATCTATTCCATGACCAAGCCCATCACCTCAGCGGCCGTGATGATGCTGGCCGAGGAGGGCAAACTCTCGCTCGACGACCGCGTGGACAAGTTCATCCCGGAATTCAAGGGACTGAAGGTGTACAAGGGCGGCACGGTGGAACGGCCGGAGCTGGAGGACCCGGCGCGCCCGATGACGGTCAAGCACCTGCTGACGCACACAAGCGGACTCAGCTACGGGTGGGGCAACGACAACGTTTCGGCGCTGTACCGCAAAGCGAATCCGCTCGGCGCGCCCGGCCTGAAGGAGTTCATCGAGAGGCTGGCCACGCTGCCGCTCGCCTTCCATCCGGGGGAACGCTACGAGTACTCGGTTTCGATCGACGTGCTCGGCTACCTTGTCGAAGTGGTCTCCGGCGAGCCGTTCGACGCATTCGTCGAAAAGCGCATTACAGGGCCGCTGAAGATGCAGGACACGCATTTCAAGCTGCCGGAGTCCAAGCGCTCGCGGCTGGCAAAGATCTATTCGCGCCGCGACGGGAAGCTGGAGGCGCAGCGCGGCCTCCAGACCGGCGGGGTGCCCTACGGCGGGATGGGGCTGTATTCCACCATCGGAGACTATGCGCGGTTCGCGCAGATGCTGCTGAACGGGGGCCAGCTCGACGGCGTGCGCCTGTTGGGGCGCAAGACGGTGGACCTGATGATGACGAACCATCTCGGCGGGCTGGCCAGGCCGACCATCGGGGGCGACGACGCCAACGGGTTTGGACTTGGAGGCGCGGTGCGGATCGACGCGGCGAAGTCGGGACGGCCGGGGTCGGAAGGTCTGTTCGGCTGGGACGGGGCGGCTTCCACCTATTTCCGCGTGGACCGCAAAGAGAAGCTGGCGTTGCTGCTGTTCTTGCAGTGGATGCCGTTTGACCAGCCCACGCTGAACACTTACGAAACGCTGGTGTACCAGGCCCTGGAATAGCAACGGTCCGGCGGCGGGCCGGCCCCGTTCGCCGTTTCTTTGACACAGCCCTCTCACCGGGCGTGGAGACAAAAGTAACGAAATCTTCATTCCCGTGCGGTAATCTATGGCTGAGTACGGCAATTCGCCGAACAAACCCTGTCTCACATACAGCGAACGAGGAAAAGTCACCGTATGAATCGATATCTCCGGTTGGGAGTGCTGATGTTGCTCTGCGTCATCGTGGCGTGGGGCCAGGCAGACGCAAACAAGGCTCAGTTGTCGGGCACGGTGTTGGACCCCAATGGGGCGGTCGTGCCGAATGCTTCCGTCAAAATCCGCAATACGGGAACGAGCCTGCTGCGCGAACTGAGGTCGAACGAGGTGGGCCAGTTCCGCGCCGTGCAACTCGACCCCGGCAGGTATGAACTCGTCGCCGAAAGCGCGGGCTTCGCGCCTACCACGCTTACCGGCATCGAGCTCGGCGTCGGCGCATCGGTGAATCTGAACGTCACGCTGCAATTGCAGGCCACCACGCAATCCATCGAGGTCGCCGACACGATGATCAACGTGGCGCTCCCGGCGCCCAGCGTGATGGTCTCGGAGCGCGCGATCGAGAACATGCCGATCAACGGGCGGCGGTTCCAGGACTTCGCCACGCTCACGCCGACCGTGCAGGTGGAGCCGACGCGCGGGCAGCTCTCTTTTGCGGGGCAGCGCGGCATCAACGGCAACATCATGGTGGACGGCGCCGACTACAACCAGCCCTTTTTCGGCGGCATCCGCGGCGGCGAACGTTCCAATTTCAACTTCACCATCCCGCAGGGCGCCGTGCAGGAGTTCCAGGCGGTCAGCTCGGGCTACGCGGCCGAATACGGCCGCTCCACCGGCGGCGTGCTCAACGTCATCACCAAGAGCGGCAGCAACGACGTGCACGGCGGCGCTTTTTACCAGAACCGCGACCGCAACTTCAGCGCCGACAACCCGATCTTCAAGCGCCAGCCCTCGGAATCGCTGCAACAGCTTGGCGGCAACGTGGGCGGCCCCGTGATCCGCGACCGCATGTTCTTCTTCGGCGCCGCCGAACACCAGCGCGCCAACACTCCTGCGCAGGTCATCTTCACCGCCCTGCAAGGCATCACGCCGAACGCCGCCACGCAGGAGGCCTTCAATTTCTTCAAGGGCCTGGAGCAGGACTTCAAGCGTGAAAACCGCGCCACTGCCCTCACGGGCAAGATGGACTACGCGTTTGCCGCGGGCCACCGGCTGACGGTGCGCTACAACCACTCGCGCTCCAACGAACCGAACTCGGTCACCGTCGGCGGCGCGCTGAACCCGTTCACCAACCTGGCTCTTTCGAACGAAGGCGAGGAGATCAACCGCACGCATTTCGGCACGGTGCAGTACACGCATCTGTTCTCGCCGCGCGTGGTCAACGACGTGAAGTTCAGCCAGTCGTATGAAATCCGCCCGCGCCTGTCGAACTCCGCCCTGCCCACCGTGGCCGCGGGCGTTATCGGCACTTACGGCGCGCGCAGCTTCCTGCCCACCACGCAGGACGACTACCGCACGCAGATCACCGACTCGCTCACCGTGCTCGCCGGCCGCCACAGCCTGAAGTTCGGCATGGACCTGAGCTTCCTCAGCACGGCCCAGTTGTTCGGCTTCAACCAGTTCGGGGCGTTCTCCTTCCAGAACACGGCCGACATTGCCGGCATCCTGGACATCCTCGGCACGGGCGGGACAGTCGCCAACCGGTTCGATCATCCGGGCGTCATCTACCGCCGCCAGATCGGCAATCTGCTGGCGGATTTCAACGCCAAGCAGATGGCCCTGTTCGCGCAGGACTCCTGGCGCGTCAACAACAGCCTGACGCTCGACTTCGGCCTCCGCTGGGAGGGCCAGTGGAACCCGAAGGTGGAAGCCAACAACTCGACGCTGGTCAACCGCGTCAACATCGGCTACCCGCTGGGCCAACTGGATGTGACGCGCATCAAGAACAACCTCAAGCAGTTCATGCCGCGCGGCGGTTTTGCCTGGACGCCATTCAGCAGCAAGCGCACCGTGGTGCGCGGCCATGGCGGCATCTTTTACGCGGCCACGCCGCTGCTGCTGTTTTCGGGGCCGACCAACAACTTCCGCACGCCGCCGGGCGACGTGAGCATTCAGATCGGGCCGTTCGCCGCCAACAGCACGACCACCGTCTATCAGCTCCTGCGGCAGGCGGGCGTGGATCTGAACGCCTCCCAGCTCGGCTCGCTGCCGGTGATCCCTGTGGACGTCGCGCAGCGCGCCGCCGCGCTGGCCGCGGGCGGCACGGCGCCGGATCCCTTGCTGGGCGCGGCCCTGACGATGCTGGCGCCGGAGTTTTACAACCCGCGCTCTTATCAGTGGGGCGTCGGCTTCGAGCATCAGCTCACCGGCAACTGGATCGCCGGGGCGCAATACCAGCACGTGAAGGCCGTGCACCTGCAGCGGAACCGCGATTGGAACCTCCCCGTGCCCACCGTGCGCGCAGGCGACGGCCGCCCGGTGTTCAACCGCGCGCTGCGGCCCGTCCCGCAGCAGGGCCAATTCAACACGCGTGAGAGCAACGCCAAGTCGCTCTACCGCGCCCTGGTGCTCCAGACGCAGTACCGGAGCCGGAAATTCACCGCCGGCGCCTTCTACACGCTGTCGACCAACTACTCCGACGACGACAACGAGCGCAACGCCACGGGCATGGGCGCGATGAACCCCTACGACCTGAGCAGCGAATACTACTACTCCGACCTCGATTCGCGGCATCTGTTGTCGTCCTACGCCCTGTACACGTTGCCCTGGGGCATCGAGGTGTCGGGCATCCTGCGCACCCGCAGCGGCCTGCCGCTGAACCCGATCGTCGGAAGCGACACCGACGGCAACGCCACCAACAACGACCGGCCCTACCAGGCTGTCGGCGTGCCGTTCAAGCGCAACGCCTTCCGCAACCGCGGCATTGCGAACAACAACGACATCCGCATTCTGAAGAGCTTCAGCTTCCGGGAGCGCTACCGCATCCAGCTCTCGGCCGAGTTCTTCAACCTCTTCAACCTCGACAACGTCGTATACGCCGGACAGGCCAACATCTACGGCCTGGGCATCAACGCCACCACCGGCGCCGCCGTGCCCGTCGATTCCCGCTTCATGCTGCTGCGCAACGCGGCGGGCGATTACAACCAGCCCACCACGTCGCAGGTCGGCAACCCGTTCCAGGCGCAGTTCGGCATCCGCTTCTACTTCTGATCTGCTTGGACCACTGGCAGGCACTGCGGGGGGCCGCCCCATCGGCGCGGCCCCCCGTTGCCATAATGGAGGCAGGTGCAGGAAGCTTCTCCCATTGACCGTGTGGTGGAATCCGCGCGCCGCCGCATGCTGGCCTTCATCGCGCTGGAGGAGTTCTTCCGCGCCTCCGCCTTTGTCTGCCTCCTGCTGGCTGTCATGTTGCTGGCGGGGGCGGGAATCTTCCGTCCCGTCTGGCCCCTGGCCGCCATAGCGGCGGCCGTGATCTGGTCGGCATGGCGCGCGCGGCAGCGCGCTCCGGATGCGTACACAGCCGCTCAGCGGGCCGATCGGCGGCTGGGTCTTCGGGATCTGCTGGCTACCGCCTGGCACCTGAGGCACGGCGCGGGAAACACCGCCACTGCTTTTGCGCCTCTCGTGGAACAGAAAGCCGCGGAGGCCTGCGCAAACGCCGACCTGCGCCGCGCGCTCCCTCTGGAATGGTCGCGCGCCGCAGTTGCTGCAGCGGCTTCCCTCTCCCTCCTGCTCGCGCTCTTTCTGCTGCGGGTGGGTCTTTTGCGCACTTTCGACCTGCGCCCGCCGCTGGTAGCGGTGCATTTCGACACGCTCACCGGCGCTCCCGTGCCGCCGGCGACGCCGCGCCGCCCGCCGGCAAAACCACTTGACCTGCCCGGCTTCACGCTGGAAGAATCGCAAGCCGGCGCGCTCGATGAAGAGCAGACGCCCATGGAGGCGCTGCGCAGTCCGGACAGCGGCGACTCCTCCCTGCCCGGGCGGCAGGGCGACCGGTCCAACACCGCGCGCATGCAAACGCCGGGTCAAACTTCGGAATCCGGCCAGGAGCAGGCAGCGGAGGAGAACTCCGGCGATGCCGGTGAATCTTCGCAGGAATCCGGCGACCGCCAGAACGGCAAGGACAGTCCGCAGCGCCAGCAGCCGCAGGACTCGCTTCTCGACAAGATGCGCGATGCGCTCGCCAGCCTGATGGACAAGCTGAAGCTGGAGCTGCCCCCGGGCGACGGAACCCGCGCCTCCCAACAGAACGCGAAGAAAGAAGCCGCGCGGAAGGAAAACGGCCGCCCTCAGCCCGGCAAGAAGGGCGAGCAGGGCCAGAAAGGCGACATGCTCTCGGGCAACCAGCAGGCGCAATCGGACGCCTCGCAGCAGGCGAAATCGGAGCAGGCGGGAAACCCCGAAGCTGCGTCGCAGAACGAAAAGAGCGGCATCGGGAAAGAAGAGGGGCGCAAGGAGCTGCAGGCGGCAGAAGACCTCGAAGCGATGGGCAAGCTGGACGAATTGCTTGGCAAGCGCTCGCAGAACGTGCAGGGCGAGGTGATGGTGGAGGTCACCAACTCTAGGAACCAGCAGTTGCGCACGCCGTTCACCGGCAAGACCGGCGCCAGGACGGACGCCGGATCCGAATTGGGGCGCGATGAGGTGCCCCTGCATTTGCAGGATTACGTGCAGCGCTACTACGAGCAGGTGCGGCGGACGGCGCCGCCGGGCAAGCAGTAGGCCCGCCGCGCCGCAGGCGGCTTACCGCCGGGGGCGGAAATACTTCACGCGGCCTTGGGTTCCGGCAGCGTCCTCCTGTTCCGGCACGTAGCCGATCACGGCCGGCATTCGCTGAGGCCGACATTGCAGATCGATCTTTTCTCCCTCGCCATCGCCGGTGACCACCTCGACCGGGTCGGCTATGCGCAAGCTCAGCTCCTGTCCGTCGTTTGTTCTTACGTGGAGCCGCGCCCAGGTTCCCATGCAGTCCAGGCGCGCCACCACGCCGTCGGCGCGCCGGAGCTGGCGCAGATAGACCTCGTGCGCCGGAATCGAGGCCGAAGCTTTGGCGCGAATCTGGCTCTCGATGTCCTCGAACAGCAGCTTCGCCGATTGCTGTTCGAATTCATCGGCGGCGGAGGCTGCCAGCCGCGAGGCCAGCTCGCCGGCTTCCTCGAATCGCTCCAGGTGGATCAGCGCGATGGCCCGGATGCGGGAGGCTCGAAAGACGGCGTCGCGGCTCATGCCGGACAGATCCTCGGTGGCCCGCAAAACGCCATCGAAATCATCACGCCGCAGCATCCCTGCCGCCAGATCGGCACGCACGGAGCGGTCCCCGGCGATGGTCTCGATCTCCCGGATCTGCTGTGTCGTCAGCTCCTTTTCACTGGCGGCAGCCAGGGCGATGCAACGGCCGATCTCCGCCGCCGGCGTGCCGCAGCGGATCGCCTCCAGATAGTGTTTGGCCGCCCTGTCCGTCAAGCCGAGATTGAACGCCAGGTCGCCCAGCGGCAGATGGCTCGAGCATGACTCGCCCAGCCGCCCGGCCATGCGCTCATAGACCGGGCTCCGTTCGGCTTCGCGCAGCCGCGCGGCGGACAGTGTTGCCTCCGCCAACTCGACAGTTTCCTCTTCCGCGTGGGAGAGAGTGATGCGGAACTGCATGCGGTCTGGCGGATCGAGAGGCTCGGTGGGCCAGACCGGGAACGACCACCATTGCCTTGCCTTCCGGATCAGGTCTCCGGGCGAGATGCCGTACACCTTCTGCAAAGCGTCTCCGGCCTGCATTCCCTCGGCGACATTGTGGAAGAATTCGGAAAACCCGGCTCTGAACTCCGGCTACAGGCGCAGCATATGGCCCATCAGCCAGGACTGGGAGTAGAACATTGCCCGTTCGGAATCGCCCTTGATTTCCGTGCTGTGATTCGCAGTGAAAAGCTTCTCTTCGGACAACCATGACCCGGCTTTGAGCGCATGAACACGGCCGTACACGGGCAAACCTGTCTCCACCTTCCCTTTTTCACCCCTGAAACCTTCGAAATAGCAGGCGATTCCTTCATCGAGCCAGGCGACATGACGCTTCATTTTCTGCCTCGTCCAAAGGTGGGCGAACTCGTGCAGAGCTGTCATCTGCCAGTCTTTCGAACTCCGGATTACGATGTGGCCGCGCGACGGGAGATCGATGAAAAACCCATTGGCGTGGCTGATCGGGCTGATGTTCTGCGAGGATTTCTCCGACGGCCAGAAGCAGACCACCGTCCTCCTCGCAGGAACCTTGAGTTGAAAATTCTTCTCGAACACCAGCCGGACCCATTCAAGAAAGCGAACCATCTGAATTCAGTCGTCTCTCTTGCAGGGTGCGATCACCTCAAAGAAGGGACTTTCAATTCTCATAACCCCGGGATTTGGCCTGGAATTGGGCGCCGCTGATTCAGGAACGGACAGTGGAAACACGAGAAGAGTCAACAGGAACGACAGTCGGCGGTTGGCAACCATGGTTGTGGTCGATTGTCCAACTTTTGGCCTTTGGGGTCAAGGGCAACACCCTGAAAACGAGATCCCTTCTGGCGCGCAGAGAGTGTTTGCAAAAATTCCGGATTCAAGGGCGGGACGGAAATGGGCTCAGGCCCGTTTCAGGCACTGTTCGACGCAATCAAAGAGTTTTTCCGTATCCACGGGTTTGGGCAGATAGCCGTTCATGCCGGCTTCCAGGCAGCGCTGCTTCTCGCCATTCAGGGTGTAGGCGGTGATGGCGATGATGGGCGGCTGCGGGCAGTCTTCAATGCTGCGAATCAGCCGCGCCGCTTCCAGCCCGTCGAGCACGGGCATCTGGAGGTCCATGAAGATGAGGCCGTAGTGCTTCTCGGCCACGCGCTGCACGGCTTGGGCGCCGTCGTTGGCCACGTCGACCTCGTAGCCGCGTTTGCGCAGCAGAGTCGCCAGGACTTTCTGGTTGATGGGGTTGTCTTCGACGACCAGAATGGGCGCCGGGCGCGGCTCCTCGGAGCCGCCAAGCACTGAGTCAGGATGGGCCGGCTGCCGGGCCTGTCCGTGTGCGTCGGCAGGCAGGGCGCGGCCTGCGGCCTCCCGGTGCGCGGAGAACTCATGGTCGAGCGGCATCTGTAGAACTCCCTTCCTTGCCGCGGCCCCAGGCTGCCCCAGGGCCGCGCCGTTCCAATGCATCTCCCCGCTGGCTGATTCAACCCATGTCGCCGTATCGGCAGCCGAAGCCCGGTCTTTAAGGAAATTTTGCCGCCCCCGCACCGCCCCGGATGCCGCACAATGGAAGTTTCATGGCCGCCCCGGATCCCTCCCCGATCCTCGACTTGCTGGAAGGCTTCCGCCGGTCCAAGACGCTCTTTACGGCCGTGCGGCTGGGCGTGTTCGATCTGCTTGCCGGGGCGCCGGCTGCAGCCGCGCAGCTTGCCGCCCGCCTGGGTGTTCACGCGGAGGCGCTCGAGCGGCTGCTGGAAGGCTGCGCGGCGCTGGGGCTTCTCGACCGGCAAGGCGGCGTCTTCTCGAACACTGCAGTGGCGGAACGCTACCTGGTTCGGACAAGCCCGCATTCGCTGGCCGGCTACATCCGTTACTCCGACGACGCGCTCTACCGGCTCTGGGGCGAGCTGGAGGCGGCGGTGCGCGAAGGCGCGCCGCGCTGGGAGCAGGTGATGGGCGCGCGCGGTTCGCTGTTCGACCACTTCTACCGCACGGAAGAGGCGCGCGCCGATTTCCTGGCCGGCATGCACGGGCTGGGGCTGCTCAGCTCGCCCGCCGTCGTCCGCATCTTCAACCTGAACGCATTCGAAACGCTGGTCGATCTGGGCGGAGGCACCGGCCACCTGGCCATCGCCGCCTGCGAGCGCTACGCGCGCATGCGCGCGGTTGTTTACGACCGCCCCGACGTCATCGACCGCGCGATCCCTCACATCGCCGCCTCGCCCGCGCGGGACCGCATCTCGACGGCCGCCGGCGACTTCTTCCGCGACGAGCTGCCCCGCGCCTCGCTCTACGCCCTCGGCAAGATTCTGCACGACTGGAGCGATGAGCGCTGCCTTGAACTGCTCCGCCGCGTGCGCGAGGCGCTCGAGCCTGGCGGCGCGGCGATGATCGTCGAGATGCTGCTCGACGAAGACCGCTGCGGCCCGGCGAGCGCGTCGATGCAGTCGCTCAACATGCTGGTCTGCACGGAGGGCCGCGAAAGGACGGAGAGCGAGTACCGCGAGCTGCTCGAGGCCGCTGGCTTCACCGGCGTCGAAGCCCGCCGCACCGGCGCGCCTCTTGACGCCATTCTGGCGCGCAGGAAACAATAGCGGCGATGAGACCGCTTCTGCTGTTCGCTCTCACGACGGGGTGCCTGATGGAAGCGCAAGTGCGAATCGAGAAGACCGCCTTCAGCGGCTGGCCCAACTGCTACCGGATCGCCAACGGCGAAGCCGAGCTGATCGTCACCTCCGACATCGGCCCGCGCATCATGTTCTTCGGCTTCCGCGGCGGGCAGAATTTCTTCTGGGTGCAGAAGGAGACTGCCGGGCGCTCCGGCGAGCCGCAATGGGTGGCGCGCGGCGGCCACCGCATCTGGATCGCACCCGAGGACGTCCGCTACACCTACCCTCCCGACAACTCGCCTGTCGCCGTGGAAATCCGCGGCGATGTGCTCGTCGCCACGCAGCCGGCGGAGAAAGAGACCGGGATCCAGAAGCAAATCGAGATCCGCATGGCGCCGCGCGGCACGGAAGTGACGGTCATCCACCGCCTCTTCAACCGCGGCGTCATGCCGCTCGAGTTCGCCCCGTGGGCCCTGACGATGATGGCCCCCGGCGGCCGCGGCGTCAGCGGCTTCCCGCCGCGCGGCACGCACCCCGAGGTGCTCGCGCCCACCAACCCGCTCGTCATGTGGGCCTTCACCGATCTGTCCGACCCGCGCTGGACGTGGCTGAAGAAATACTTCGTGCTGCGGCAGGACCCGAAGAACCCCGTGCCGATGAAGATCGGACATTTCAACCCGAAAACGTTCGGGGCCTATTTCCTGAACGCGGAAATGTTCCTCAAGCGCTACGACGCCGACCCGTCAAAGACCTATCCGGACTTCGGCTGTTCCTACGAGACGTTCACCAACGCGGACTTTCTCGAGCTGGAAACGCTGGGCCCCATGACGAAGGTGGCGCCCGGCGCCGCGGTTGAACACGTCGAGCGGTGGAGCCTGCACCGGGACGCCCGTCCTGCTGCATGGACCGACGCCGAGCTTGACCGCATCCTCGGGCCGCTGCTTGCATCCAAATAGACATGAGCCTTTGGCGCGTTCTTGCAACCCTTTTCCTGCTGGCCGGCATTGCGGCCGCGGCCGACTACCGCGCCGAACCGGCAGGCCCGCCGCCCGCGGAAGCCGCGGCGCTGGCGCCCGCGCTGGCCGCGGAAGGAATCAAGGTTGTCAAGCCCGATGGCGGGGCGCTTTGCTCGTTCTGGTTCGCCAGGGAAACCGGCAAGGAGAACGAACCCGAGCAGAACGCCACCTGGGGCCTGCCGCACGGGACCTTTCTCGGCGTTGTGCGCGTGGAGAGCCGCTGGAGCGACCGCCGCGGCCAGCCCATCCGGCCTGGCGTCTACACGCTGCGCCTCAGCTTTTTCCCGATGAACGGCGACCACCAGGGCGTGGCGCCGCAGCGCGACTTCGCCATACTCTCACCGGCCGAGATCGACAAGGACGCCGCGGCAAAGCCTTCTTTTGACCAGCTCATGGACATGAGCCGCAAGGCCTCCCGCACGCCGCACCCGCTGGTGCTCAGCCTGTGGAAGGAATCCGGGCCCGTGGAAACCGGCATCACGGCGGAAGGCGAATCGGACCAGGTGCTGCGCACCACCATCGGCGGCGCGCCTGTGGCGCTGATCGTCTACGGGCGCTCCGATCACTGATCCATGTGGCCATGGCTCGCCGCGCTGGCTGCAATTCCCCTCGCCGGGCGCCTCTATCAGGTTTGGGGCGAACGGCGTGACCTGCGACGATGGCCGCCGCCGGGCCGCATGCTGGGCGGCTTCCATGTGCTCGACACGGGCGGTTCGGGACCGCCGGTTGTGCTGGAAGCCGGCATCGCCGCTTCCAGCGCAAGCTGGAAACTCGTGCAGGACGGTCTGGCCGGACAGTTCCGCGTGGTGAGTTACGACCGCCGGGGTCTTGGCTACAGCGAGCCGGCGCAGGGGCCGCGGACGCTGGAGAATCTGCTGGCGGAACTCGACTTCGTCATCGAGGCGGCGCAGATCGGCAAGCCGTTCGTGCTGGCGGGCCACTCTTTTGGCGGGCTGCTGGCGCGGCACTATGCGGCGCGGTTTCCGGAAAAGGTGCACGCGCTGGTGTTGCTGGATCCGCTGGAGCCGTTCGAGTGGTCGCCCTTGTCCGACATGCGCGGCCGGATGCTGGGCCGCGGCGTGATGCTGTCGCGGCGTGGCGCGTCGCTGGCTCGGTGGGGCGTGGTCCGGCTGGGGCTGGACCTGCTGCTGCTCGGCTCGCGGCGGCTTCCCGCGATGCTCGCTGTCGCAGCGAGCGGCAAGGGCAGCGAGGTGACCAAACGGCTGGCGGGTGAGATTCAGAAGCTGCCGCCGGAGGTCTGGCCGCGCGTCAAGTCGCACTGGTGCCTGCCGCGCAGCTTCTCGACGATGGCCGAGTATCTGGAGCGGCTGCCCGAGTACTGCGCGGCGCCGCTGGACGAGGCGCCGCTGCGGCGGCTTCCGGTTCACGTGCTGTCGGCCGAAACCACGCCGCCGCTGGTGGCGGAAGCCCACCGCCGCTGGTCGCAACAGTCGCCCGGCGGCACGCATCAGGTGGTTCCGGGCGCCGGGCACTGGCTGCAACTGGACGCTCCGGGCGCGGTGTCAGAAGCCATTCGCCGGGCGTGGATGAAACTGTAACATCCCTTCTGGAAGAATAGGGAAAGCATTCCGATGACGGTGAACAGACGCTTCTTCTTCAAAGGGGCCGGCGTGCTGGCCGGCGTGGCCGGGGGGCTGGAGACTCTGGAGGCTGCCGCGCAAAAGCCTGGCGCGCGGCCGAAACGGATCATCTTCATGGTGGCCGACGGCATGAGCCCGTCCGTGCTGCCGCTGGCGGAGCAGTTCTCGCTGCGGGTGCGCGGCAAGGGGCTGCTGTGGCAGGCTCTGCTCGACCGCCCCGAGGCGCGCCGCGGCTGGATGGACATGGCTTCGCTGGATTCGCTGGTGACGGACTCGTCTTCCGCCTCGTCGTCCTGGGGTTCGGGATCGCGGATTTTCAACGGCTGGGTGAATATGCTGCCCGACGGCACGCGGCTGACACCCATCGTGGATCTGGTGCGTGACAGGGGCTACCTGACGGCGCTGGTCACCACGGCCACGGTGACGCACGCCACGCCGGCGGGCTTCGCCGCCAGCGTGCGCCGCCGCGACGACGAGCATCTGATCGCCGAACAGTATCTCGACAAGGTGGATGTGATCCTGGGCGGCGGGCGGCGCTTCTTCTCGCCCGACTCGCGCAAGGATGGCAAAGACCTGGCGGCGGCCTTCCGCGCCGCCGGCTACGCGCATGCGGAGAACCGCGAGCAGATGCAGGCGCAGGCTGCGCAGGCCACGCGCATGCTGGGGTTGTTCAGCGGCTCGCACATGCCTTACACCATCGACCACCGCCACAGCGACACGGCGCTGCAGCTGGTGCCGGCGCTGGCTGAAATGACGGAAACCGCGCTGGGCATCCTCGAAAAACAGAACAAGCCGTTTTTGATTCAGATCGAGGGCGCGCGGGTCGACCACGCCGCCCACGCCAACGATGCGGCCGGGTTGCTTTGGGACCAGATCGCCTTCGACGAGGCGATCGAGACGGTGCTGCGGTTCGCCGAAGGCCGCCCCGACACGCTCGTGGTCATCACCAGCGACCACGGCAATTCCAACCCCGGCCTCGTCGGCATGGGCGCAGAATACCGCCAGAGCAATGCCTGCTTCGAGCGGCTGGCGGGGATCAAGGCGAGCTTCAACGCCATCAGCCCGCGCCTGGCCGGCACGGCCGAATACTCTATGAATGCCCAGCAGCAGGCTGGAGTGGCCGGCGGCGCGCCCACTGTGGCCCGCATTCAGGAGCTGGCCGAGCAATATTTCGGCTTCCGCTTTGCGCCGGAGGAGGCCGAAATCTTGCGCCGCTGCGCCTCAGGCGAGCGAAAGCTCTGCGTCAACCGGCAACTGGATTCCGCCGTGGGCATTCTGGGGCAGGTGGTCGGCAACCACACGGGCATCCACTGGACCGGCACGACGCACACCTCGGACTATACGCTGGTGACGGCGCTGGGGCCGGGCGCGGACCGCTTTTCCGGCTTCATCCGCAATACAAGCGTGTTCGAGGCGCTGACGGATCTCGCCGAAATCCGCTTCCGCAATCCCTCGATGGATCCCGGCCGTGCGCGCCAGTTCCGCGAAACGGCCTTTGCGCCGCGGCTGAGGCCGGACTGGGCGTAAAGACGGCCCCGGGCCGTCAGGCGACGAACGCCACGGCTTCGATCTCCACGCGCACATCGCGCGGCAGCCGCGCCGCTTCCACGGTGGCGCGGGCCGGCGGCTTTTCCGGAAAATACCGGCCGTAAATCTCGTTCACCTTGGCGAAATCACCC
>Ga0308414_1001165_pt1 | contig 17134 bp, 11 predicted proteins | sample HotsprSampleOS50_FD_205667 | JGI IMG/M metagenome (GOLD analysis project Ga0308414, IMG submission 205667) | Hot spring phototrophic mat microbial communities from Octopus Spring, Yellowstone National Park, Wyoming, United States - 20090730_OS50 ...
TATAGCCGTTATCGCCGTAAATATTCATCTTATTTCTGTTATTTTTCAAACGATTTACAGCTTCGCAAAGCTCAATTGCGTTTTCTGGCTCAAAAAATTCTCCCGCTTTAGCATCTTCAATAATTGTTCGAGCTTCGCCGTCGACGCCAATTAAAATTGCTTTTTTCATAAACATACCTTCAAAAATTTTCGAAGGAATAACCGTTTTGAACAAATCGTTTTTCTTTAAATGAACCAAAAAAATATCTAGTTTACTGATTATAAAAGGAATTTCTTCTTTTGGACGCAAAGAGAAGATTTTAATATTTTTCAATTTTTTTTCATCTATAAGATTTTGAATATTCTCTCTTTCGGCGCCGCTGCCTACGATTACAAATTTTACGTCGCTGTTTTCAAGAGTTTCTGCCGCTTTTACAAGAGTCGATATCGAATGAGCCATTCCAATTGTGCCGATATATCCAACTTTAAATGCATCTTTTAAGTAATCTTCCAATTCTTTATCGTTTATTGCTTTGCCATTTGTAAAAGAGTCGAAATATACGCCGTTATAAATAATCTCAATTTTATTTGGATTAATTCCTCGCTTAATTAAATTTTCTTTGAAAGATTGAGTTACTGAAATAATTAAATCTGCCGATTTATAAAGATTTAATTCGATTTTCTCTAAAATATTTATAATTGTTTTATTCTTCAGCGCTCCAACCGCAACTATAGACTCCGGCCAAAGATCTCTTAATTCAAGAATAAATTTAGATCTTTTTATTTTTGCATAATACTTTCCCGCCGAAGCGCAAAAAAATTGCGGAGTAGTTGCAATCATAACGTCGGGTTTTCTTATAAATAATAAAGAATAAAAAAAAGCGAAGACCATATAAATCAAATAATTCAAAGTTCGTAAAACAAATCTTTCGTTTGGAGTTATAAAAGTCAGCATTCTTCGAATTTCAATTCCGTTTAAATTTTCTGTCTGAAACTTATTTTTATAACCTGTAAATAATATTCCGTCTGGGTGATTGGGATTATTTGTAACGATTATTACTTTAGCTCCTTTTTTAATCCATTCTATCTCATGCTCGTAAGTTCTATTAGGTGGAGCGTTAACTTCAGGAGGAAAATAATGAGTAAAGAAAAGGATCGTCGGATTTTTTTTCATTTGAACCTCGCTCAAAACTTATCTAAGTTTAATCTTAAAATTTTATTTTATAAGATATTATTGACGGCAAAGACTTTTGAGAAATAACCATCGTTTTATTGGGAATTTTTTTTCCAAACTCAGGCGAATAATATGTACCTTCAATATGAGAATTTCCGTTTTCAACTATAACGAAATATTCTTTCTCGTCGTTTTTTAACAAATATGATTTCGGAAGCTTTTCCACGACAATATCTGGATGGAAATGAATAAAGCTTTCGACTTTATGGTCTCCATATCCGTGAATAAAATCTTTAACTATAATTTCGCTTAAGAAATCGCTGACAAGAATGTATCTTGTATGTACGATACCGGGAGCTACTAACTTTGAGTAACCGTCAAAAGTCCCTTGAAACACGCAATAACCCGTTCCAGCTCTGAAGTTTATATCTTTAGGATAAAATCTTCTTGCTACGCGAAATGAACTCCAGAATTCGGCATGATCGAAATCATCTTTCGAAACTGAATTATGAGCTTTGGAACTTCGCTCATATTTTCGAGCTTCTCCGTCATGATATTGCGATACTCCCGTATCGACTATAATTCTTTTGCCGTCGAGCGAAAGTTCATAGCTAAAAATATCAGAGTGAGCGTGAGCCGGCAAAAAATCTGGACCGATTTTTCCTCCGTCTATTATCAAATAACATCTTTCGGTTTTATGTATAAAATACCCGCTTTCAGAAAAAATTTTCTTTGAAAGAGGACTCTCTGCCAATTATTTTTTGCGAATATTCATTTAAATTTTTTGGTCCATAGCAATCTCCAATGTTGAGTCGTTAAATAATGATATTTTTCCGTCAGGATGGCAACAAGAAATTAAGAAATCAGACATTTTGCCCGCTGTATCTCTTAAAAGTTGGCAAAATTCTTTATCCAAATTTTCTGGAAAAATGTTAAGAATATCAAGAATTCCTTCGAGCATAATAGAATGGTACATAGGACTCAGCTCGAAATAAACTCCGTCTTTGTTTATTTGTCGCGGCAATTCTTCTTTAAATATTTGAATTCCTCGCGCTAAAAATTTTTTTGCGGTTTTTAATGGCATAAAATATAAACCGGCATATATCAAAGCTTTTGCGTTTTCAAGCAAATGATTACCTGGAAAATAAAACTCTATATTTTTATATAAATGCTTTGCTTGTTTATATAATGACTTTCTAATTTTTTCATTTTTCAAATCCGCTTTGATCCAATTGACGATTCTTAAAGACAACACATAAGAATGCCACGCCGCGCTTTTTTTATTTTTATTTTTGTCAATCCAATTAATACATATTGCTTCTCGCTCTTCTTTGTTCAAAAGGAATATATAATCAAAATAATGAAGTTTAAATCTCCATAATAGAGCTTCGTCTTTTGCTTCCCAATCTATCGCGTCTCCAAATTTTTTAGTCTTATTTAAAAATGTAAATTCGTTGCTTATTATTTTTAATCTTGAATTTTGTTTTTCGTTTTTTTTATAAAAATTTATTTTTGTTGAAAGTTTACAATTAGATTTTGAAATATTGTCGATTTCAAATATATCTAAAGAAGTAATTTTGCTTGATAATTTTGCAAAAAGTCTTCCAAATGTTTGTTTATAGGATAAATATTTTAAAGTGTGATAATATTTAAGAGCTATCGATATCATTGAAACGCTTCGTTTAATTTATTGTAAATTAATTTAAATTTGCCTCTTTCTGTCAATATTGGCGATTGTCCTATATTAACTTCAAATAAAAAACTATCGCCAAACTTTAGCTTATAAGCTTTCTCAATAGATTCTAAATCTTCTTTTGAAAAATTATCTCCAGCAATCAGGTATAAAATTACTTTTCCAATCGATTCCTGGATTAATTGATAACTGTAAACTTTATCGAAAACTTCAGAATGAACATTCAACATAGCCGAAGTTATTCTTTCGCCATTAAAACCAATGATAAAGTCTTGATGCCATCTGCCTGAAACAAAATCAATTTTATGATTCTTAAAATCTAAATACTTAGTAAAATCTCCTGTTCTATATCTAATTAATGGCATCGCATAATTATCAAAACTAACTCCTATTATTTCGCCTGTTTTATTTTCTTCTTCGATAGTATTTCCTTGATTGTCAATTAAATCAAAGAAACCGTATCTATAATCTATTTGATAAGAAGATAAGTCGTTCGCAAGCGGAGCCAATATAATTCTTTCCGAGTGAGCGTAATATGAAAAAGGCTCCGCTTTAAAGAATTCATAAACTTCAATTAGATTTTCATTAGATATATTTTCAGAGATTAATATGACAGCTTTAGGAACAAAATTTAATGTCAACTTCAAGTCTTTAATAAAACTTATTAAATTTTTAATCGACGAATAATAACCAAAAATAAAACTTGGTTTTACTTCATTTAACTTTTCAACGTAATATTTAGCGCTTTTATACGATAATTTAAAAGGGGAAAAATGAATTTCGTTTCTAATCGGATTTTCAATCCAGAAGGCATTTTCCTTCAAGTCTTTAAAATCGCCGCCTCTGAAACTTGCAATTTTATCTCTATCGCAATAACTAAATCTCTCCTCTAAATAATGCCTGTGAAAAGCAAGCTCTTTCTTCCAAACGTTATTGCTTTGGTAAAATTTAAAAGATTTGCCAGAGCTCCCCCCTGTAGAAACATAAAACATTTTGTTAGATTTGATTTTTTTAGATATAAAATCGTCATATTTTTGCTCGATTATTTTTTTATCGATCAAAGGAAAATTGCGCAAGTCCTTTAAATCGTTAATATCTGAAGGATCTATTCCCAGTTTATTAAATGTTTTATAATAAAAAGGAACATTCTCGTAAGCGTAAGCTACGGTTTCTTTTAGCTTTAATAATTTATACTCCTCTATATTTAAATTTTGGCTTAAGAATTTTTTCCATTTCCTATAATCAGAACCGTTTCTTATTTCATAAGGTATTGCAGAATATATTTTCTTAAGCCACAATGGCGAATTCATATAATATTTCTTTAATTCATTTAAATTCATTTCTTATAACCAGGATTTTATTTTTAGTCGTCAATAATTTTGCCAGAAATAAGTTTTATATATTTGTTAAATATCGTTTTTTTATTAAACATTAGTAAAAATTATAGAAATTGTCTCAAAAAATAACGTTTTATCTCAACTCATCGTCTAAAAGATTAAATTTGCAGTAAAAGGATAAAACTGAAGCGTACATTTCAAAAGTTTTAATGAAAAGAATTTTGCAATCTTAAATCATTAGAATTGACAAAATTTGTTAAAGAATTTTTAGAAATAAATTTGTTTCTTTAAAGATACCTAGACTTATCAAAAAAAAATAACCTAAAACGCAGGCTGGATTTATCTGTTAAAGAGTTAATTTGCTAAACTAAATTCGAGCTTTATTAAAAATCATTTCAAAAAACTTTAGAAAAAAAATAAAGATTTATAACAGTAATTTTTTTAATATTCAAATCATTTGAAAATTTCAACTAAAATATAGATGAATAATTATTAACTTAAAGTTTTAGATACGGACTTAAAAAAAACTTTAATCAAGCTTTCAGCCGCCAAAGAAGGGCTTATGCTGTTATTTAAAATTTCAACTTTAAAACTTTGAATACTTTTCTTTACCTCTTCGTCGGCATAGAATTTAATTTTCAGAAGATCTTCAGTCAAACTCAACATCCACTCAATTCTTTGAGCCGAACGACGTTCCTCAAAGAAATTATTAGATTTTGTAATATTGATAAAATCATTTATCAAGTTCCAGATATCTTCGATTCCTTTTCCAAAAAGAGCCGAGCCAGTTATAACTTTAGGTTTCCAGCCTTTAGTAAAAGGCTGTTGATATCTTAGAGCGCTTTCATATTCGCTTTTTGCCGCGTTAGCTTTCAACTCGTTTCCCGAATCAGCTTTATTAATCATAATAGCGTCGACAATTTCGATAACTCCTTTTTTTATTCCTTGCAATTCGTCGCCGGCTCCGGCTACTAAAATTAAAAGATAAAAATCAACCATGGAGCGAACAGCAATTTCATTTTGTCCTACGCCAACAGTTTCCACAATAACGACGTCGTAACCTGCAGCTTCGCAAGCGAGAATTGTCTCGCGAGTTTTTCTTGTCACGCCGCCTAAAGCTCCGCCTGATGGAGAAGGACGAATGAAGCAATTTTGCTCGCGGGATAACTTTTCCATACGAGTTTTATCGCCAAGAATGCTCCCTTTAGTAATAGAGCTGCTTGGATCGACTGTTAAGACGGCGACTTTAAATCCTTTATTTATCAAAAACAACCCAAAATTTTCAATAAAAGTGCTTTTGCCAGCGCCAGGCACGCCGCTAATTCCTATTCTAATAGATTTGCCGCTATGGGGAAGTATTTTATTTAAAACTTGTTGAGAAATATCAAAATGTTTTTTCGAATTGCTTTCGATTAAAGTTATAGCCTTCGCCAAAATCGTTCTATTATTCGACAAAATGCCTTGAACATAATCGTCTACTGAATATTCTTTTTTAACGAATGATGCATGAGATTCAGAAGGCTCCTTTTTTTCTTCGGCTTTCATAATTCTAACTGCAAATGATTCGGAATTTTCAGAAGGAGCCCAATCGGGCTTGTAATATTTGTTATCGGGATCCAGCATAAATAAAGTATTGTGTTTAAAGATTATAAAAAAAATAAAAATAAGGCGACCATATGATGGTCGCCTTATAAAAACAAGAGTTAGAAAAATTAAGTTCTAAATCTTTTGTTAATTTCTTCCATAATCTTGATAGCGGCCAAAGGAATTTTTGTTCCCGGACCAAAAATAGCGGCGGCTCCGTGTCGATATAAAAATTCGTAATCTTGAGGAGGAATAACTCCGCCAACAATAACGATAATATCTTCGCGACCTAATTTTTTCAATTCTTCCATCAATTGAGGCAAAAGCGTTTTATGACCTGCCGCAAGCGAACTCATTCCAATAACATGAACGTCGTTTTCAACGGCTTGACGAGCAGTTTCTTCCGGAGTTTGGAACAAAGGACCGACATCGACGTCAAATCCCATATCTGCATAAGCAGTAGCGACAACTTTAGCTCCGCGATCATGCCCATCTTGTCCCATTTTAGCAATCAAAATACGAGGTCTTCTTCCTTCCGCCTCCGCAAATTCATCAGTCATTTTTCGCGCAATATTTATAGCTTCGTCTTCGCTTTGCATATATTCGGAGCTGTAAACTCCAGAAACCATTTTTGGAGCAGCCTGATATCTACCGCAAACTTTTTCGATAGCGTATGAAATTTCGCCTAAGGTAGCTCGAGCTCTAGCTGCTTTAATTGACAGATCAAGCAAATTGCCTTCTTTTGTTTCGGCGCATTTAGTTATCGCTTCCAGAGCTTTTTGAACTTCCTGTTCGTTCCTTTTTTTCTTAACTTCTTGAATTCTTTTTATTTGAGCTAATCTCACTGCGGTGTTATCTACCTCAAGGATATCGATAGGATCTTCTTTTTCCAATCTATATTTATTGACGCCGACGATAGTTTCAATTCCGCTATCGATACGAGCTTGTCTTCTTGCCGCCGCTTCTTCAATTCTCATTTTAGGAATGCCGGCTTCGATTGCTTTAGTCATTCCTCCATAAGATTCGACTTCTTGAATATGTTCCCAACTTTTTTTAATCAAAGCGTCTGTCAAAGCTTCGACAAGATAGGAACCAGCCCAAGGATCGATAACTTTCGTTATCATAGTTTCATCTTGCAAATAAAGCTGAGTGTTGCGAGCTATTCTTGCTGAGAAATCAGTTGGAAGAGCAATAGCTTCGTCAAGCGAATTTGTATGCAAAGATTGAGTATGCCCTAAAGCCGCCGCCATAGCTTCAATACAAGTTCGAGCCACATTGTTAAAAGGATCTTGTTCGGCTAGACTCCATCCGGATGTTTGCGAGTGAGTTCTTAAGGACATTGATTTTGGATTTTTAGGATTAAATTGTTTCACAAGATAAGCCCACAAGACGCGAGCCGCTCTCATTTTAGCAATTTCCATAAAATAATTCATGCCTTGAGCCCAGAAGAACGACAAACGCGGAGCAAAATCGTCGATATTTAATCCAGCCTTCAAACCTGTTCGAATATATTCCAATCCATCGGCTAAAGTGTAAGCCATTTCAAGATCAGCCGTCGCTCCAGCTTCTTGCATATGATAGCCCGAAATGCTTATGCTGTTAAACTTTGGCATATTTTTCGACGTATAAGCGAAAATATCTGCTATAATTCTCATCGACATTTCAGGCGGATAAATGTAAGTATTTCGCACCATATATTCTTTTAATATATCGTTTTGAATGGTGCCGGTTAAAAGATTTTGAGCTACGCCTTGTTCTTCAGCTGCGACGATATAAAAAGCCATAACAGGCAAAACGGCTCCATTCATCGTCATCGAAACAGACATTTTATCGAGAGGAATTCCATCGAACAAAATTTTCATATCTTCTACAGTATCAATAGCGACTCCAGCTTTTCCAACATCGCCGACAACTCTAGGATGATCGGAATCATAACCTCTATGAGTCGCTAAATCGAAAGCTACGGACAAACCCATTTGACCTTGAGCTAAGTTTCTTCTATAAAAAGCGTTGCTTTCTTCAGCTGTTGAAAAACCGGCGTATTGTCGAACTGTCCAAGGTTTCTGAACATACATAGTAGCATAAGGACCTCTTAGAAAAGGAGGAACTCCGCTTAAATAATCGAGATGTTCGGCGTTTTTTATATCTTCTTGAGTATATAGAGATTTAATTTCGATTTTCTCCATCGTCTGCCAGACGACTTCTTCAAAATCTTTTCCAGTTTTTCTTTTATATTCTTTTTTCCATTCTTCGTATGAAATATTTTGAACAGATTTTTTTATTTCTAATTCCTTTAAATTTGGTCTCATTTTATTTCCGCTCCTATTCTATTTAGCAAATTTTTTAAGATTGAATAAGCGTCGGCGCCAAGAAAGATAAAATCATCAACTCCGGAAGCTTTATGAGCATCGACTTGATCTTTAGGATAACCAGCCAGAATTACAATCGCATCTTTAACCTTTTCTTTAATTCCCCTTGTCAAAGGCGGGACTAATTCGGGATAATTTTCATCTAAAGAACATATAACAAAAATTCTTGCGTTTGACTTTACTCCAGCCGCTATAGCTTCGTCGGTAGTTTTAAATCCGTCGGGATAAATAATGTCGAAACCCCCAATTTCAAAAAATCCCCTTGAAAAATCAGCGCGAGCTTTATATTGTTTTAGCGAACCCACATTAAATAAAAATATCTTCGCAGCATCGGCGTTTTTTTCTTTTAGCGACATTGTCGTCATTCTTAATTTTTCAAAATCTTCAGCTAATCTTTTGATTTTAATTTTTTGTACGCTTTCTTTTTCTTCTAAGCCTGCTCTTAAAGATTTAGCGATTTCCATTATTGTCGCGCCGTTTTTAAACGCTTCTTTTCCGAAAGCTACTTTTTCAATTCCAAAACTTGATGTCATTTTTTCTATGTTTTCAAGTATATAGATATCTTTTTTCGCGTCGCCTGAAACTCTTAACTTTTGCAAAAATTCGGAACGGATTTTTTTTATATTTTTTCGATCGATTTGTTCGACTTGAAGGAGTTGCTCTTTTGGATTGGCATACATATTAACGCCGACTAAAATCGCTTTTCTTTTGTTAAAATCCGACAATTTTTGATTAAAAGTTTCTTCCAGAGAATTTTGAATAAAATTAGAACATAGCGATTTATACATTCCGCCGTTATCTTCAATTTTTTTGAATAAAGATAAAGCGGCCTCTGCAAATTGTTCGGTTAAAGTTTCTACAAAATAAGATCCGCCCGCGGGATCTATTACAAAATCCATATGAGATTCTTCTTTCAATAGCAAATGAATATTGCGAGCTATTCGTCGCGAAAATTCATTTGGCAATCCGAAGCATTCGTCGAAAGGATTAGAGCAAATTGCGTCGGCTCCCCCCAATACTGCGGAAAAAGTCTCTGTAGTCGTTCTTAATATATTAACGTATGGATCAAAAACCGTTTGATTAAATTTTGAACATCGAGCTCGAATGAAAATTTTTCTCAAATCAGATCTAACGCTATATTGTTCCAATAACAAACTCCACAAGTAACGAGCGGCTCTCAATTTGGCAATTTCCATAAAGAAATAAGGACCGACGCCAAATTCAAATTGAAAGCGTGGAGCCAATTCTTCAGGAGCAAAACCTCTTTCAGTCATCGCGTCGAAATAATCTAATGCAGTGGCAAAAGCGAATGCAAGCTCTTGGACCGCAGTAGCTCCAGCCGAATTGTAATTATAAGCAGAAACTCCCAAAACGCGCAAATCTGAATTATTCGCTTCGATATATTTTAACGAAAGAGCGATTTCATCGTATATCGAATTTAAATTTATTGGAAGATAACCTTTTTCTGCAAGAAAATTTAAAGGATCGGCTGTAATTGAGCCTTTGATATCGGAAAAAAGATAATTATTTTTTTCAAGATAAGCGGCAAAAAGCATAAGAAACGGAAGATTAGAAAACCCCGCGTCGATATGCAAAGGATATTTTCGCAAATCGATTTTATTAAAAGCTCTCGATACGCTATATATGGCGGAAATATTTACGCCGCCAGAACCGACTAAAGCTTCGTCGGCGTAATCGGCGTCAAGGCAACATTTTGAAGCGTCGTCAAGACGAAAGCTTATAGAATTTTGACCTCTTTCAATATCGCGATGCAAAGCGGCGTTAAAATCTTCCGCTAATGGATTGACTATATCTTGATTTATTTCCCAACCGTCGGGATGATATCCTTGAATTTTTGTATTTCTTACAAATTTTTCAAAGCCTGGATATTGTTCTAATATTTTCAAAGATTCCAGATCTTTTCTAATATACAAAGGTTTAAATTCTATGCCTTCGTAAGTTTTAGTATGCAATTTTTTTTCAAAAGGCGCCCCAGCTAATTCTTCTTCAACGATTTTTCTCCATTCTTCATAAGATACTGGAGGAAACGTTTCTTTTAATTTTAACTCCCTTTCCAGCTGAACTTCTTGTTTTAATTCGTCAGACATAAGGATTAAGCTCCTTTTAATTTAAGTTTTTAGTCTTTTAAAATAAGCAATTTATACTCTTTATTCAATTAAAAGAGTTCATTTTTTCCGCTTTTTTGCTTTCATTCTTTCTCGCAATAGGCGATTTCATTATTTCAAGTTGCCTTTAGCAACGACGCAATCTTCATTTCCTGAGGAAATACACTAGAAAAGATTGCTTCGCTCCCTATGCTCGCTCTCAATGACATGAATTACGTTATAGTCATTGCGAGAGACGAAGTCTCTAAGCAATCTCAATTATGCGGAAAGGTCAGATTGCTTCGCTCGCTATGCTCGCTCGCAATCACAGGCGGTCAGCTTGCAATGATAAAAGAAGCAAATGATAAAAAAGTCTAACGCAATCTTCCTCTAAGGATCTCTATGTTTTCCGAGGTTTTATTTTTTATATTTTTCTCGCCACAGAGGTTCGCAGAGATTTTTATATATTTCTCTGCGTTATTTCTGAGTTCTATGTGGTTTTATCGTTTTTATTTTTCTGAACGCAGAGGTCGTGGAGATTTGGGTAAAAAAATAACTCGCGGCAAATTTTCCAACATTTTTTTTATGAGAAAATCGCAAAATAAATTATCAAAATAAAAATGCTTATTAAAAAATTTTTGCTTATTCAAAATTTTATAAACTTTAAGTTTGTGAAATATAATGATTGATTTTATGCGTCGATTGTCAATTTAAATTTAAACATCGCATTAAATATATCGCAAAAAATTAAGGCTAAAATTTTCATAATAAATCAAAACTTGAAATATATTATTTTCAGAAAATCAAAAAATTTTTAAACGTTGCTTAAAAAATTATTTTAGAAAAACTCTCGTTTAGACGCGGCGTAAAATTAATTAAAGATCCAACTAAAAATTAAATTATTTATTTAACAGGTCGGTCAAAATAGCCAAGCCTCTGGAAGTAATTCGAACTTTGTTGAAATCTGGATCGTCGCTTGTTTGATGATCTATAAAACAGAAATTTTTTAATCTTTCAAATTCCTCTGAATACTTCTTAGCTAGTTCGTCGATGTTATTTTTCGAAAGTTCATTTTGTTCTTTCAAAATTTTTAACAACTCTATTTCTTTAGCTTTTGGCAAATAAAACAACGGCGGAAAAATCACCAGATCGTCAAATTCTTCGTTCAAGTAATACACTTCGCAATAACTCATAAAACCCGCAAGAGAACAAGCGATGACGCGAGCTTTAAATCCGCCAGTAGGATTAAAATATACTTTATATCCTTCGCTTTTCTTTTTCTTAGCCAGTACAATTAAATGATCCATCATATCTGATACGCCAGTTTTAAATTCCTCTAAATTTTTCCCTGTATAGTTTAAAAAATAGCCGGGAAATTTTTTTGTTATATAGACTTTGTAATTATTTTCCTTCATAAAAGTCTCAAGGATTCTAACGCAAATTTCGTTTATTGGCGTTTACGCGCTTGTAAAATAGACTTCGATTTGATTATTTGTATTATTAAATTTTCTTAGAAAAGAATTTAATTCGGCGGAGTTAGCGTAAGGATTGGAGATTAAAAATTGATAAATATTGTTCATTATTTTTTCATCTTCTAATACTTTTTTACACAGATTATTATCCGAAGCTTTAGCGATTTTGATTTCTCGCGAAATATTTTCTTTTCTTTTATAATTAATCATTATGCTTATGCCAACAAATAATATGCAATTCTTTCATTTATTTTCTCCGTTTATCTAAATTTTTTCTAAATTTTTTAAGACGACGATGAATTTAACTGCTCTGCCAAAGTTAAGAGCGCTTGCTTTAGAATCGCAAGTTTGAATTATGAAATAATAAAAATTCACACGCTTTGATATATTTTATCTTAAGCTTCAAAAGAGTATAGTGGCATTATTAGCGTTATCGGCTAAAATAAATTTCATTACAATAAAGCAATTTAATTGGTTTGTTTTTAATCCATATAAAAGTCAATAAACTTGTTAAAGAACAAATAAATAAATATAGATTAATTTACAAAATAAAATTTTTTATAAACTCAATATTTAAAGAAAAAATTGAAGTTTATAAATATAAGAGGGGTATAATTAAATCGGTCAAAAAACTTTTTAAAAAATTGTTTCACGTTCCTGACTTTACAAAATTTAATATATTAAATTTTTTTGTTTTAATTTTATAATCTAAACTCAATTTTTATTAAATTGAAATGGCGTCAAACGACGCCATTAAAAGAGTTTATTATACAATTTTTAATCGTAATACTCTATTTCGCGCTCAATAATTTCTCTTAGAGCATTGTTCTCATAAAATATTTGTTTTATCCAATTCCCTTTTTTATCATATTCGTATTTCATATTTAAATGGACATAATTGTTTTTAGCCTCAATCATGTTATTGTAGTTATCATATTTTCGCGTTTCTTCATCTAATAAAATGTTATTCCGTCCATATTTTACAATTTTATTTAATCTACTTTTGTTGTCATAAGAGTTTTTAATTTCTGAAATTATTTTATTGTCTGCATCATATGTAATTTCCTTTATGCAAAGATTTTTATTATTGTATTTGTAAACAACTTTGTTATCTAATTCACCCTTATAATAATATTTATCTACAATTAAATTGCCTTTTGAATCGTATTCGAATTCATTTTTTGTAATGCTTTCCTCTGCAGAATAACCATAATTATAAACGCTTTGAGCAGCAAGCAATCCTTTATTATTATAATCATATTTAATGGTTCTGTCCAATTTACCTTCAGAATTATAAATTTTTTCTTCAATTAATTTTTTTTTATCGTCATAGCTGTAGACTGATTTCTCGTATAATTTTTCATCTTTAATGAAAGTCTTTTTTTCAACTAAGTTGTTTTGATTATCGTAAAAATAAACGCGTTTATTAATTAATTTGCTATTTGAATCGTATGAAGAATATTCCGTATAAAAGCCGTTAACATTGTAAGAAATAATATTGCTTTTTTCTAATTTGCTTTTTTTTTCAACGTCGTTTTCTTTGATAGCTTCATAAACATATTCTTTTAACGTCTTTACTTTGCCTTTTAATTCTTCAACTGTTAAATCGTTCTTTGAACTTTGTTGGCCTAGACTAACGAAATTTAAAAATGAAAGAATACTAAAAAAGAAAAATAATTTTTTCATATTTCTCCTTTGTTTTATATTAATTTTAAGGGATATTTAAATATTTCATAATATATATAAACAATTACAATTACAAAAAAGTTCAAAATTTAATAGAAGTTGAAAAAAGCTAAAAAAATAATAATTCAGCAATTTAGAGCTATAACTAAACTGGCTATAAATTGAACAAAAGCAATAGGCGCCCAAATTCTTTCAATTTTGCTTGGAGAAACAGCATTTAATATTGTTGAAATAAAAAAAATACAACAACAAACCATATCGCATTTTTTGAAAACTCTAATAAAACTGGAAAAAATAATCCTCTGCAAGAAACTATAATAATCTGAAAAAAATTAAAAGTAAAATATTCAAAACAGCCAATAAGCTCATTTTAGGAGGATACTTTCCTGGAAATTTACCCCCCATTTAAGCGGCTCCCCAGGGCAAGCCTATCGCAAGACCTAATTGAAATAATATTTCTATAATAAAAAAAAAACAAAAATTGTTAAAAATAGTTCTATAAACATTTTAGTTAAATTTTTGATATAATAAATAACAACAGATTTAATTCAAAAAAGTTTCTTAACCAGCGCATTTTTAGATAATTAGCTCAAAATTTCTTAAATCGAGCTTAAGTTAACAAATATTTTTAAATAATAATTTAACAATACTTTAAATGCAACTGATATTAAAATAAAGGGAATCAATCGCAAATATTTTTTTGTAAAAGTTTACGCGAGAATTTGAATATGAATTTTAAATTTTTTAGGAACAATTGAAATGAAAAATTTAAATTATTTAACTTCTTCAAATAAATAATCGATCGCTCTTAGGATTGGATAATATCCTTCTTTCAAAAGATAAGAATATCGCGGATACTGACACAAGCCATACATAGACATCGGTTCTAAAGCGAGAATAATTGAAATGGATTGAACTTGAGAAACAGGAACGTAGAAAAAATTATCAAGAGCGGAAACAATAGTTTTTTCAACTCTTATATTTGGAGTAGTAATTTGCAACTCTTCCAAATGTTCCATGTAAGTATTTTCAATAATGAATTTTTCAGCTTCGATAAAATTAAAAATATTAGCGTCGTAAAAAACAATCGACGAATTTTTTAAAAATTGTAATAGAATTTCATCGGCTTTAGGAACTAAATAACCTTTTGGAGCTTTTGCGTAATATTTTGAAGAAATTTTTGAATGAAAATTATGTATAAAAACTTCTTTTAAATTCCCTTCTTTATCGCTTAATAAAACAAGAGTCGAATCTCGATCATACTCGCGCTCATATCGAACTGGAATATATCGCCCAGAAATATCGAAAATGTTTTTAAATCTCGCTTTAGAAACAAGCTTATAAATTTTATCAAAATTTTCATTCACATAATTTAAGAAAAACATAATTGCTTCGTACTGAGAATGAGTCCTGCGAAATAAACTGTCATTAGACGTTTTGCCGTTTTTGCCTTCAAGAATCATTGAAAAGCATCCCATTACGCCAAATGATTGTCTGCCATCGTTAATATCAAGGGAGCTTCTTCTCATTCTTTCTTTATCTGGCGGACCGCCGACGATATATTCGCCGGCATAATAATTTTTAACTCGCAAAGCTTCTATAACTTTAGGCAGAAAATCTTCTCTTTGAAGTTTTATAATATCTTGTTCGATATTCGGATTTGTTAAAGTTCCAAATAACACATCAGCCGCTTTATATAGTCCAAATTTTTCCCATGCTTCAGAATATGGATAAAATTCGTGAACGTCCAAAGCGGCGATTGGTTGATATTTTAAATATAGTTTTCTTAAAGCTTGTGTTTCTTTTGTAGATAAAATTAAATGATCGCGATTCAAATCAACGCCGTCTGAATTTCTTCTTTGATCCATATCGGATCCAGTCGGATTCAACTGCGGAATTACGATTAGATTGCATTTGCGCAAAGGTCGTTTTTCTTTGTGTTCCAATAATCGAGCTATTAAAAGCAAAGCCGCTTCTTTGCCAGAATGTTCGTTTCCATGCTGCTGAGCAAATATTAAAATCCATGGCTTAGAAGTTTTGAATGTATCCGACGAGAGAAACGCCGCGTAAATATTTTCGTTTTTTGAATCTTTAGCTATTAACTCGATTTTTATTTCTTTCTTAAAAGAGCTTAAGCTTAGCAAAAAATTTTCAACTTCCCGACTAAAAGTATATCGAGAATAATTATTTGTTTCAATGGGAGATTTAATTTGCGCACAAGAATTTGAAAAGGCAATAAAAGCTACTAAAAGCGTTAAACGCGTCATTTCGCTTTGATAATTTTTTGAGTCAAATATTTCCCATCGCTAAATTTTGCGAGAATAATATAAACTCCGGAAGGGAAATTTTCAAAATTTAATTTTATTACATTTTCTCCTTTCTTCGTAGAAAAATTAGTTTCATTTAAAATTTTTCTTCCAAGCTGATCGTATATTTGCAATTTTGCTTCTTGCTCTTTTTCAGAAGTTATAACAATGTTAAACTCTGGATTAAATGGATTTGGATAGACTTCTAATCGATTATATGTTAAAGCTTTTTTAAAGATATCGTTTTCAATTTTTGTTATAGACGATCTTTGAGTCAGATCAAAATCGCAGTTTTGATTTGAGATGAAAAATCTAAGATTATTAAGCGCTACGGAGTTTCTTGGTTTGGTTCCGGAAACAATGGTCGAAGATGAATCTTTTATAGTTGAATTAGAAGCGTCGACAACAAGCATTGGCATTGTCCCGTAAAAATAGACTTTGCCATCGCTTGCGTTAAAATAGGCGTAATCGGCGTCGTTTAAATATATTCCTAAATTTTTATTTTGCGACATCATCCCCCATAATACCGCAGACGAGCGATTTTCGTAAAAATTCGAGTTTTCGTATAATCGAGGCTGCGTTATCATCGGATTAAACAAATTTATCCCTCTCTTTACGTTCAACAATCCCCTATACGAATTTGAAGAACTATTGTCGGTATTGTCTACAAAATATTCGCCGGCTATCTTTCCCGCATTTCCTATCATTAGAAACTTCGACGAGCTCCTTGCCTTTTGAGCTACCGCTTGAGCCATTAAGTAATTTTGATCTATAACATAATTCCATAATGATAAATTTGGTCCATAAAATACAAAGTTATTATAGTTTAAAATTTTATTATATGTCGTTTGCGAATTTGCGTTTGACGAATTTACTTCAAGTTTTTCATTTGAAACTTGTCTTCCTGTTAAAAATCGCGATATAGAGTCTGCAAAAGAACTATAACCTGTCGCATATAATATTAAAGTTGGTTTATTTGAGCCGATAATTTCAACAAATTTTGGCAAAACTGCATTTTGATTTTTTCTAATAATGTCCGTTCCGCTTGTTATAAAGCTTGCGTTTAAATTGTAGTTGTTGCTTGCTTGATCAAATTGTCGGGCAGAATTTGGGACATAATAAATTTCTCGATAGAGCAAGTCATATTCCCAGCCGTTTGTTAAGATATCGCATTTTAATTTATTTATACGATAAGCGGATCCGTTTCGAGCATATTCTGTCTGATTGTCTCTATGAAAGAAATAAACAGAACCCGAACCCAAAACTACGGCGGTAAGATCGCGATAAACGCATAAAGCCGTAGCGTCGTCTATTCCTACGCCTAAAACATTCTTGTTTTTAGTATAGTAAAGATTGAATATAAATCCTATCAATCTCCCCCATCTGCCTCGCTCTATAAAATGTGTGTCGAATATTATATCTTCGCTCA
>Ga0308414_1001167_pt1 | contig 17115 bp, 13 predicted proteins | sample HotsprSampleOS50_FD_205667 | JGI IMG/M metagenome (GOLD analysis project Ga0308414, IMG submission 205667) | Hot spring phototrophic mat microbial communities from Octopus Spring, Yellowstone National Park, Wyoming, United States - 20090730_OS50 ...
GGCCGGCACTGCCGGATCGGCGGACGTTGGAAGCGCCGCAAAGCGCGCCGCCTGCCGGTCTCGCGCGACCTGCACGCGCCGCCGGATGACCTCCGACGACTCGCCGGCCCGCGTGTCACTCAGCTTCTCATAGTCCACGCGCGACACCTCCAGATGGATGTCGATGCGGTCGAGCAGGGGGCCGGAGATGCGTTTCTGATACTGGCTGATGCTGGCCGGCGAGCAGGTGCACGGCTTGATCGGATCGCCATACCAGCCGCAGCGACACGGGTTCATGGCAGCGACGAGCTGGAAGCTGGCCGGGAAAGTGAGCGAGCCGGAAGCGCGGCTGATCGTCACCACTTTGTCTTCCATTGGCTGGCGCAGCACTTCGAGCGAACGCGTGTCAAATTCGGGCAGTTCATCCAGAAAGAGCACCCCGCGATGCGCCAGACTGACTTCGCCCGGCCTCGGCACTTTGCCGCCGCCGATCAGTCCGGCGTGGCTGATGGTATGGTGCGGCGCGCGGAAGGGACGTGTGGTCACCAGCGGCGTGTCCGGCGGCAGCATGTCGGCCACGCTGTAGATGCGCGTCACATCCAGCGCCTCTTCGAGCGTCATGTCGGGCAGGATGCCCGGCAGCGCGCGCGCCAGCATCGTCTTGCCGGAGCCGGGGCTGCCAGACATGAGCACGTTGTGCCCGCCGGCGGCCGCCACCTCCAGCGCGCGTTTGGCAACTTCCTGACCCTTGATCTCCTTGAAATCGGTGATGGGCGCGCTGACGGAATCGGGCGGACGGAAGCCGCCGGCCTCATCGCGCGCAACTGTGCGCATCCCGGTCAGGCCGTTGAGCGCGCTGACCAGCTCCGCCAGCGACTGCGCGGCAACCACCTCGATGCCGGGAATCAGCGCCGCTTCGGCTGCGTCGGCCAGCGGCACAAAGATGCGCTTGAACCCCTGGTCGCGGGCAAAGGCAGTCATGGGAAGAATGCCGCGCACATGCCGCACGCTGCCATCCAGCGCCAGCTCGCCAACCACCAGCGCCCCTTCCAATGCGCCGGGCAACACTTGTTCGGAGGCCGCCAGCATGCCCAGTGCAATGGGGAGATCGTAAGCCGGCCCCACCTTTTTCAGATCAGCCGGCGCCAGATTGACCGTGACCCGGTTGGAGGGGAAATGCAGACCAGAGTTGCGAATGGCGGCTCGCACGCGCTCGGCGCTTTCCTTGACGGCTGCGTCCGGCAAACCCACGAGGGTGAATGAAGCAAGCCCCCGGCCGGAATCCACCTCGACTTCAACGACAGTGCCTTCGAGACCAACGACGGCGCATGAGAGCACTTTGGCCAACATAGGCTTTACCTTACTGCCAGTCGCCCTTTTTGACAATGGCGCGCGGGCGCCAGGATTGGCTGCGCCTCGACACGCTCAGGCAAGGGAAGACTGCAACACCCGAACGGACGCGCCGGATGGCATAGAATACGCCCATGCTGAAGATGCGGCTGCAAGGAGGTGCTCGATGAAAATGATCATGGCCATCGTCCAGGCGGATGACGCGCCAAAAATCATGCAGGCGTTGATTGAGGCAGGGCATCGCGTCACGCGCATCGCCACGGAAGGGGGCTGGCTGCGGCGCGAGAATGTGACGCTGTTGCTGGGCGCAGAAGACGAAAAGGTGAACGACGTGCTCGGCGTGCTCCAGCGCACAGGCCGGCGCCGCACATCCTATATCAGCGTCCCGCGCGAGATGCCGGGGGCGCTCAACGCCCAGGTGATCGATGTGGAGATCGGCGGCGCAACCGTGTTCGTGCTCAACGTCGAGCGCTTCGAACATTTCTAACCGGCGTCAAGCGTCAGACGCGCCGAGTGTGACGCGCACTACGCAGCACGCACTACGCAATACGCTTCACGCTTCGATCCCCAGCGCCCGGAACTCCTCGCAGCTGCGAATGGGGCGCCGTTGAACTGACGGCGAGGGCGCGCGCAGGTTGAAGGCAAAGATCTCGGCGTTGAGTTCCTGAACGATAGCGTCAAACCGATCACGGGCGCGCTGCCACTCGCTGTTGATCCCCGCTCGCTCAGACGGGTCAATCGTCTGGGCGAGTTTCTGTTTTCGCCACGCCCACGCTCGCGCCAGGGCCGTGCGCGCGTCGTCCAGTTTCTGGCGCAGGCACTTGTCTTGTTCGATCCAATCGGGCGTCAACCCCTGTGACTTTAACAGGCGCAGCGCAAGCCGCATATCCTCAGGAATGTTGCTCTCATCCTCGAATTCGAGCTGACCCTTGCGGGTCAGATGGTCGAAGACGCCCTGCTGCTGCGCTTCTCGAATCTTGTTTTCAGCCAGCGTGTCAAAATCCATGTCCGTCGCTCCCCGGCGATGCGCCGAATGCCGCCAGCGCGCATGATACCCGGCAGCCCGGCGCCGATGCGCAGACCCGATGTATCATCGGGCTGGGTCGGCCTATGCCAGAAATCAGCGCCCTGTCCGAGTCCATCCAGGACTATCTGAAGACAATTTTCACGCTGCGCATGAGCAGCGAGCGCGTCACCACCAACGCGATTGCGGCGAGCCTGGATGTGGCCGCTGCGTCCGTCACCGGGATGCTGAAAAAGCTGGCCGGCATGAATCTGGTGGAATATGAGCGCTACCAGGGCGTGCGGTTGACGGCGGCCGGCGAGAAGATCGCGCTCGAAGTCATTCGCCATCACCGGCTGATCGAGTTGTACCTGATGGAAGCCATGGGCTATTCGTGGGATCAAGTGCACGCCGAAGCCGAGCGCCTGGAACACGCCATCAGCGAGGAGTTCGAGGAGCGCATGGCGCAGTTGCTCGGCGACCCCAAATTCGACCCGCATGGCAACCCCATACCCACGAAGGATGGCACTATCGCTTCTTTCTCGCGCCGCCGGCTGAGCCAGGTTGCCAGCGGCGAGACGGTGCGCATCGAGCGCATCCAGAACGAGGATGCGGCCCTGCTGCGCCGGGTGGCTGCGCTTGGGCTGATGCCGCGCACCGATCTGACCGTCGTCCGGCACAGCGCCGGCAACGGCGCTGGAGCGGTCATCGTGATCGTGATTGTCAAAACCGTTGCCTCAGCAGAGGACCACAGCCGGCCTCTGAGGCTGGAGCGCGACATCGCCGACCACATCTTCGTATACGAAAACTAGCCTGCGCGGCGCGCCGGCCAGGTCATGGCCTCGATACAGCCGGACCGCCGGTCCTGTGGCGCAGCCCCGCGCGAACTTCACGACGCCGATTGCGACACCCTCATGAACGGAAAATCAGGATTTGCGCTTGCCTCTCTGGCTGCCAGTTGTTTTCTGGTGGTCGTCAAAGTCATCGTCAGCCTGCTCAGCGGGTCCATCAGCATGTTGGCCGAGGCGATCAACAACTCGGCGGATGTCATCACTTCGATTGTGACTCTGGCGTCGGTGAAGATCAGCGAGCGGCCGGCTGACCACGAGCACCCCTATGGCCACGGCAAAGTGGAGAGCCTGAGCGCCCTGGTGACGGTTGGCGCGCTCTTCGTCATCTACATCACCGTCATCCGCAGCGCCATCGAGCGCCTGATGACGCCTCAGCCGATCGAGGCCGGCGGTCTCTCGCTTGCCGTGATCGCCGTCGGCATTGTGGTCAATGTGTTTCGGGTGAGTTTTTTGACGCGCGCGGCGCGCAAATACCGCAGCCAGGCCCTGGCAGCCGAGGCGCTCAACTTCCGCACCGACATTCTGTCGTCGTCGGTCGTGTTGATCGCAGTGTTTCTGACCTTGCTCAATCCGGCCAGCCCCATCCTCATCCGCGCTGACGCCGTGGGCGCTCTGGTCGTCTCCGTCATGGTGCTCGTCTTCGGCGTCCGATTGGGCAAGCAGGCCGTGGACACCCTGCTCGACCGCGCCTCACTTGACCTGACGCGGCAGATCCACGACGCGGCGCGCAGCGTCGAAGGCGTGGCCGGGGTCGGGCCGATCCGCGCCCGCGAGGTTGGCGCTCAAACCTTTGTGGACCTGTCGGTGTCCGTGCCGCGCTCGCTTTCGCTGGAGTCGTCGCACGATCTGGCCACGCAGGTGGAGAACCGCGTGCGCGAATTGCAGCCTGATGCGGATGTGGTGGTGCACGTCGAGCCGATGGCGCTCGTCGATGAGCCATTGGTCGAGAGCATCCGCGCTGCCGCGTTGCGGGCCGGCAATGTCGTGCACAATGTCAGCGTGCACCACGTGGGCGATCGGCGCTACCTGCAACTCGACCTGGAAGTCAGCAGCAGTTTGACGTTGCAGCAGGCGCACGATATCGCAACGCGGTTGGAGGACACACTCAAGCGCGAGTTCAACTGTTGGCGCGTCAGCGTGCACATCGAGCCGATGAACGAACCGGTAGTTGCCGACCGTATCAAAGAGAAAGCGGCCACCGTGCGCGAGATCGAGCGCATTGCGCGCGCCCACACCGCCATTCAGCAGGTGCACAACGTGTCCATCAACCGTTGCAGCGAGCGCATCAATCTGATGATGGATTGCGAACTCGATCCGGGCACCAGCTTGTCCGATGCCCACATCATCGCCGAGCAGTTCGAGCGCAGTCTGCGCCGGCAGTTGCCCAACCTGGGCGACGTGCTCATCCACACCGAGCCGGCCCGCGCGGGCATGAGCCGGCTTGCCCGCTAACCCCGTCGCCGTTGCCGGTCGCTGAGCTCGTCGAAGCGGAGCCTGTCGAAGGCAACGGTGTTGGTGGCTCCGGTGGCTTCGGCAGGCTCAGCCACTGAAGCTCAGCCAGCGAAGCTGAGTCCCGCTGTCGGGCTACACTTCGGCTGTGACCCGACGCATCGTCTTCTTGTGCAGCGGCACGCGCGGCGACGTGCAGCCGCACATCGCCCTCGGCGCGCGCCTGCAACAAGCCGGCGCTCAGGTGCGCATTGCCACCCATCCCGCTTTTCGAGATGCAGTCGCGGCGAGCGGTCTTTCCTTCTCTCTCCTGTCGGACAACCCCAACGATCTGCTGGTCAGCCCAGCTTATCACGGCGCACTGACGCCGAGCGCCGGCCTGTGGCGCAGCCTGCACGCCACGCTGCGCTTCTGGCGCGCGGCACAGCCGGCCTTCGCGCGCATGTGGCATGACGCCTGGCTGGCCTGTCAGGAGGCCGATGCGATCGTGGCCGGCCTGCCGACCTGGTGGGGCGCGCATATCGCCGAGGCATTGCGCATCCCCTGTGTCTTTGCGCCGCTTCAACCCCTCACACCCACGCGCGCTTTCCCCTCGCCGCTGTTGCCTGCCGCGCAGTCGCTGGGGCCGGCCTATAACCGACTGACGCACTGGCTGGTTGAACAGATGTTGTGGCTGCCGTGGCGCGCCATTCTCAATCGCTGGCGCCAGCGTGATCTGGGTCTGCCGCATGCGCTGTCCGCGCATCCCTTTGCACGCGACAATCAACCCTGTGTGTACGGGTTCAGTTCGCATGTGGTTCCCCGCCCGGCAGACTGGCCCGAAGCGCACCAGGTAGCCGGCTACTGGTTTCACGAGTCTGCGCAACCCTGGCAGCCGCCGGCAGGCCTGGCGCGTTTTCTGGAGGCTGGAGACTCGCCGGCCTATATCGGCTTTGGCAGCTATCCCTGGTCATCCGCCCCGATCCCCTTGCAGACAGTCGTGAAGGCCGTGGAGCAGGCGGCCATGCGCGCCATCGTGCTGCTGGACGAGCAGACTGCCAGCTCCGTTCATCTGCCGCCATCGATCTACGCAGTGTCCAGTGCGCCCCATGAGTGGCTGTTTCCGCGCGTGTCGGTGACCGTGCACCACGCCGGCGCCGGCACGGTGGCGGCGGCATTGCGAGCCGGCGCGCCGATGCTGGCGGCGCCGATAGCAGTCGATCAATTTTTCTGGAGCCGGCGGGTAGAGGCGCTGGGTGTGGGGCGCGTATTGCGGCGCCGCTCTTTTTCGGCCCGCGCAGTGGCCGAGGCATTGGTTGAAACAGCGCGTGATCGCCGGCTGCGCCAGCGCGCCGGCCAGATGCAGCAGGCCCTGGCAGCCGAGAACGGATTGGGCCGCGCAGTCGAGTTGATCCACCAGGCGGTCGTTTGCGCGAGAGCGCATGTTCTCCGGTAGACTGTGCCGGAAGAGGCCAGGATGAACAAACAACACCCCACAATCGAACATGCCACGCCGACCGTCTTTCTCGCCGGCCAGGCCGGCGTATTGCGCCAGCTTGCGCGGGTCAGCATTTCAAATCCGGGCGAGCCGATTGCTGCCAGCATCCTGGCGCTTACGCCGGGTGGCAACGCCCTGGAAACAGCGTTGCCCGCCCTCCCAGCCGGCGCATCCACCCATGACGTGTATTTATATGAACCCTCGCACCCTGCCGATGTGACATTCGCCCTCAAGGTGAACGGGGCCATCGTCGATCAACACACGCGCGCCTGGCGCCGCCCCAAACGATGGGTGGTGCACGTGACGCAAACCTCGCACCATGACCTGGGCTACACCGACCTGGCCTCGAATGTGCTGCGCATCCATGATCGCTGGCTCGACGAAGCCATCGACCTGGCGGAGGGGACGCGCGACTTTCCTCACGACGCGCAGTTCCGCATCGTGATCGAGCAGGGCTGGTCGTTGCAGCATTTTCTGCGCGCGGCGCCGGCCTCGCGCGCGGCGCGCATGATCGATCTGTTGCGCTCCGGTCAGTTTGAGTTGAACGCGCTGTGGGGCAACATGACCACCGAGATATGCGGGCATGAAACGCTCATCCGCGCGCTGTATTTCGCGCAGTCGCTGCGGCGCCAACATGGCATCCCGCTCACCTCTGCCGAACACAACGACATTACCGGCATGAGCTGGGGCGTCTGTCAGGCGCTCACCGGCGCCGGCATCGACTTTTTCTGTCCCGGCCTGCCGTTGTACTACGACTGGGGCAATCTCGGTCTGGAGTCGTTCTGGGACGAGCGGGCTGTCTTTGGGCCACTTTTCCCCGCAGGCTCTCCCGGCGCGTTCTGGTGGGAGGCGCCAACGGGCCGGCGTCTGTTGTTCTGGTGCAACAACTCGGGCTGCGGCGGAGATTGCCGCGCCACTCTGCCGGGGCTTGAGGCAAAGTTGCAGCAACTGTGGGACGCTGGCTATCCGCTCGATGTGTTGCGCTGGCCGGTCATCGGCGGCGCGCGCGACAACTCGCCCTACATCGACGGCTACGCGCGAACCATCCGCGACTGGAATGAAAAGTGGGCCTATCCCCATCTGGTGTGCAGCACCAATGCCATGTTCCTTGCAGACCTGCGCGCCCGTCATCTGAGCGGCCCGGACCAGGTAACATTGCCAGTTCATCGCGGCGAATTGCCCGGCCAGGATTACCCCATTGGCGCGACATCCACCGCCGCGCCGACCGCCATCAATCGCAACAACCATGCCGCGCTGGCCACCGCCGAAAAACTCGCAACAGTCGCCAGCGCGCTCACCGATTTTGTCTACCCAGGCGCGCAACTGAAGGAGGCTTACGACGATGCGCTGGCTTTCGATGAGCACACCTGGGGGCACCATTATCCGGCTGGCCCAAGCGCCCAGGCGTCGCAAGCGGAGAAAGCTGCGCATGCATACCGGGCGGCGGCGCTGAGTCATGATGTCATCGCCCGCGCGCTGGCTCGAATTGCCGATCATGTGCATGCCGGCCAGAACGCAGACTCGTATCTGCTGGTGGTGTTCAATTCGACAGACACAACGCGCACGGGACTGGTGCGCGCGCCCTTGCGCGAGATCGACAATTGCGGCAGCGAGATGGCGGCTGTGCCGCCGGCCGACGATCCGCAAGGCGCCGGCTATCTGTGGGGCGTGCTGCTCACCAACCGCTGGCATCTCAACCTGCCCCCGGACATGTTGGCCGGCCGGTTCGACCTCATCGACGCAACGAGCGGCGACCAGGCGCCCTTTCAGGTCATCGAGATTGCAGGCGCGCAAGATACGGCGCTCTACGCCGCCGAACGGGCCGGCCTCGGCGCAGGCAGCAAACGCTACGGCATGTTCGAGATGCCTGTGGGCATCAAGCGAGACGTGTGCTTTGTGGCGACTGATGTGCCGGCGCTGGGCTACAAGACCTACCGCCTTGTTCCACGCGCCACACGCCCGCGCTTCAAGAATGCGCTGCGGGCAACGAACCTGGTCATAGAAAACGAGCACTATCGTGTGACTGTCAGCCGCGCCGAGAGCGGCATCGTCAGCATTTTTGACAAACACGCCGGGCGCGAGCTGATCGACCCTGATCGCGCCCACCCGTTTGGCGGGCTGATCGTGCGCGACCCGCGCGGCGCGGAGTGGCGGATGGAGCGGGTCAGGGCGCGCAAAACGGCAGCCGGCCCGGTGTGCGCCGCGATCGAGATCGCCGGCGCGGTCCACGGGCACCCGGCCGTGACCCAAACCATCACGCTGTGCGCGGGCATTCGGGAAATCCAGATCGCGACCCGCATCCTGAAAGACGCCACGCCATTGCTCGACGCGCACATTGCCTTTCCGTTTCTGGCGAATGCGCCCAGCTTCCGTTACGAGGGCGCGCTGGCAGCCCTGGCGCCCATCGCCAACTATCTGCCCGGCGCGCAATCCGATCGCATCACCGTGCAGAACTGGGTCAAGGTTGCTGACGGCGCGTTCAACATTCTGTGGTCGTCGCTGGATGCGCCGGTGGCGAGCTTCGGCGGCTTGTGGCCAGGCTATGTGTCGCCGGCGCACCGCTGCCTGGTGACCGAGGACGCCGTCAAGGCGCATCGCCGGCTGACTGAGGCAGACTTGAGCCGGGGCTGGCTGTACTCGGACATCTGCTACAACAACCTGGGCACGAACTTTGCCGTGTCGCAGAGCGGTGAGTTGTTGTTTCGCTATGTCATCACGACGCGCGCCGGCGCTGTGACAGACCGCGAGGCGGCTGCTTTTGGATGGCAATCTGTCGCGCCGTTCGAGACAATGCTGTCGCGCGGCGCGCCCGACGAGGGGTTGCCGGCGCAGAGCGGTTTCCTGTCGATCGACGATCCGCGCGTGGTGGCGCTGAATATCAAGCAGGCTGAGGACGGGCGCGGCGTGATCGTCCGGCTTTGGAACATGAGCGACACAACCGCAACGCCGGCGGTGCTGGCGCATGGCCGGCAGATCGCGCGCGCTTGCCGCGCCAATCTGGTCGAAGCCGACGGCGACGATCTGCCGGGCGATGCCGGCGCGCGGCGCGTCGAGATCGGCCCGCGCGACATCGCAACGATTCGAATCATCCTGCATTGAAGACGAGGTCATCACCATGAACGGGCGCGAGCGCGTGCAACGTGCGATTCATTTCCAGGCGCCGGACTGGCTGCCGCAGTTTTTGCCCGACGGCCTGGACAACGACTTGATCTGGCTATGGCCAAAACGCGATGAAGAGATGGGCTGGCAGCCCTGCCCCGATGGCCGCTGGCGGCGCGTGGACGCCTGGGGCACAGTGTGGAGACGGTTCGGGCCGGAGGGCAACGGCGAGGTCGAAACGCCGGCGCTGCCGGACTGGGACGCGTTGGCTGGCCTGCCGATGCCAGACTGGAACGCGCCGCGCCTGTACGAAGATCACCGGCGCGCGATCGAGGCCGCGCGCGGCGAAAAGTACGCGCTGGGCGTGATGCCGTTCGCCAGCCTGTTCGAGGGCGCGGCCAATCTGCGCCGCATGGACAACTTCATGCTCGACTTTTACGCCCACCCGTCTGAGTTGCAGCGTTTGCTGGCCCGTCTGGCCGACGCGCAGATCGCATCCATCGACCGCTGGCGCGAGGCCGGCGCCGACGGCGTCATGGGCTATGACGATCTGGGGCTGCAGGATCGCCCGATGATCGGCCCGGCGCTCTTTCGCAACGCACTGCTGCCCCATTACCGGCGCGTGTGGCAACATGCGCATCAACTTGGCCTGGATGTGTGGTTGCATTCGTGCGGCTACATCATGCCGCTGCTCGATGACATGATCGACGCCGGCCTGAATGTCATCCAGATGGACCAGCAGGAGAACATGGGCGTGCGGGAACTGGGCCGGCGTTTTGGAGGCCGGCTGGCGTTCTGGTGTCCGGTCGACATTCAAAAGACGATGGTCTATGGCAGCCCGGCAGATGTCGAAGCCCATGTGCAGGAGATGATCCGCTGCCTGGGCAGCTACAACGGCGGGCTGGTGTCGAAGTATTATCCGCAGCCCGACGTGGTAAACCACGCGCCGGAGAACACCGCTGCCATGTGCCGCGCCTTCCGGCAGCATGGCGCGCGACCAGTTTCCGGCGGCTGAGCTTCCGGCGGCTTCGACAAGCTCAGCCGCCGTCGAAGCCGCTGTCATCGCCGTTGCCTTCGACAGGCTCAGGCGACGGCGACAGGCTCAGGCAACGGCTCGCCAGCGCAGATTCGCGGATAATGGGCCAATTCACACGAAGACACACAAACGAGGGACATTATGATTTTTGAAGCACTGCCTGTGGCGCCGGCGGACCCCATTCTGGGCCTGACCGAGGCGTTCAACAAAGACCCCAATCCCAACAAGATCAATCTCAGCGTGGGCGTGTACAAGGACGCCGAGGGCAAGACGCCTGTCTTTCGCTCGGTGAAGCGCGCTGAGGAGCGCATCCTGCAGCGCGAGACCAGCAAGGACTACATGCCCATTCAAGGCTCGGCTGAATATGCCCGGGTCGTGCAGGAACTGGTGTTTGGCGCAGGACATGCGGCGCTGGCGGAAAAGCGGATCGCCACCGCGCACACGCCGGGCGGCACCGGCGCATTGCGTGTGGCCGGCGACTTCATCAAGCAAATGCTGCCGGGGCGCACGGTCTGGCTAAGCAATCCCACCTGGCCCAATCACCCCAACGTCTTCAAAGCTGCCGGCCTGCCCATCGACACATATCCCTACTTTGACGCTGCCGCCAACGCGCTGGACTTCGACGCCATGACAGCCAAACTGAAAACGCTGCCGGAAGGCGACATTGTGCTGTTGCACGGCTGCTGCCACAACCCCACCGGCATCGACCCCACACCTGAGCAGTGGCAGATCATCGGCGACATCCTGGACGCGCGCAAGCTGTTGCCGTTGATCGACTTTGCGTATCAGGGCCTGGGTGACGGGTTGGAAGAGGACGCCGCCGGCGTGCGCGCACTGTGCCGGCCCGGGCGCGAGATGTTCATTTGCAGTTCCTTCTCCAAAAACTTCGGCCTGTACAACGAGCGCGTGGGCGCGCTGACCGTGGTGGCCGCCAATGAGGCCGGCGCGCAGATTGCGCTCAGCCAGTTGAAGGCATGCATTCGCGCCAACTACTCCAACCCGCCGGCGCATGGCGCGTCCATCATCACCACCGTGCTGAACGACCCCGATCTGCGCGCCGAGTGGGAAGCTGAAGTCGCCGCCATGCGCGACCGCATCAACGGCATGCGCGCGCTGTTTGTGGACACGCTCAAGGCCAAAGGGGTGCAACGCGACTTCTCATTCCTCAAGCGCCAACGCGGCATGTTCTCCTTCTCCGGCCTGACCAAAGAGCAGGTGGAGACGCTGCGGCAGAAGCACGCCATCTACATCCTGGGGTCGGGCCGCATCAATGTGGCCGGCATGACCCAGGGCAACATGGGGCCGCTGTGCGACGCCATCGCTGATGTGCTGCGTTGAACGAGACGGCGCAAGGGCAAGTCCCATCACTGTGTATGAAAGAGATCAGAAATCAGCCCGTATTTGTGCTTGGTTTTGGCGGTGTTGGCCGCGCGCTGGCCCGGCAGATTGTCGCCTCGCGCGACAGCCTGGCCCGCCGGCGCGGACTGCGGCTCACTGTGATCGGCGCCGCCGACAGCCGGGGCGTTGCGCATGCAGCGCACGGGTTCGACGACGACGCGCTGATGCGTCTGGCAGCCCACAAGGAACAGGGCGGCCATTTCGAGCCGGGCGCGCTGCCAGACCTGCCGCCGAACTGCATCGTCGTGGATACCACCGCGACGGAAGCAACCGTGCCCATCCTGCTCGACACGTTGCGCGCCGGCGGCGTGGCGCTCGCCAACAAACTGCCCCTGGCCGGCGACCTGGCCTGGTTCGACGCCATCCGCGCCGGGCGCGCGCGCTGGGAAACAACGGTGGGCGCTGCCATGCCGGTCATTCAGACGCTGAATTATCTGCTCGACAGCGGCGACGAGGTGCGGCGCATCGAAGGATCCCTGAGCGGCACGCTGGGCTTCATCGCCGCGCAGTTAGAGGCCGGCGTCCCTTTCGGCGCCGCCGTGCGCGAGGCAAAGCAACGCGGCTACACCGAGCCGGACCCGCGCCAGGACCTGGGCGGCCAGGACGCGGCGCGCAAGGCGCTGATTTTGGCCCGCATGTTGGGCTGCCGGCTGAACCTGAGCGATGTGCGCGTCGAATCACTCTACCCGGCCGAGATGGACGCGCTCAGCGTGGCCGAATTTCTGCGCGAGGTGGACAGCCTGAACGAACGTATGGCGCAGCGCGCAGCCGGGTTGACGCGCGGCGGACGCAAGTTGCGCTACGCCGCCGTGATCGAAGATGGCGCGTGCCGGGTGGAACTCGTCGGCGCCGATCCAGCCGGCAAGCTGGGCGGCATTCGGACATCCGATAGCATTGTCGTGTTTACCACGAAGCACTATCAAGACAATCCACTGGCCATCAGTGGGCGCGGGGCCGGACAGGAGGTCACCGCCAGCGGCGTGCTGGGCGATGTGGTGAGCCTGGCCGGCGAGATGCGACCTAACGCCTGAGCGCCGTCACAAACTCATAGGCCACCCGGGCCGGGTCCTGCGCTTCGCCGGCTGCGCGAATGAGCGCGCTGGCGCTGATGACGCCGTCGGCATACTGGCCCACTTCGCGGACGTGCTCCGGCTTGCTGATGCCAAAGCCCACCACCACCGGCTTGCGGCCGGCTTTCGCTTTCACCCGCTCGACATACTCGCGCAGGCCGGCCGCCAGGTGGTCGCGCGCGCCGGTCACGCCGGTCACCGCCACCACGTAGATGAAGCCGGTGGCGCGCGTCGCTGCCAGCTCAATCCGCGCGTCGGTGCTGGTGGGCGCGGTGAACTGCGCCAGCGCCATCTCTTCAGCCGCGCACAGACTCCCCAGCGCGTCGCTTTCCTCAGGCGGCAGATCAGGCACGATGAAACCATCGGTGCCGGCGTCGCGCCAGGCGGCAACATACTGCTGTTCGCCAAACGCAATCAGCGGGTTGAGGTAGCCCATCGCCAGCAAGGGCGCCGTGACGCCGCGCTGGCGCAGGGTGCGGGTCAGGTCAATACAGCGGCGGACGGTCATGCCGCGCTCAAGCGCCACTTGCGAGGCACGCTGGATGACCGGCCCGTCAGCCAGGGGATCGCTGAATGGCACGCCCAGTTCGATCAGGTCGGCGCCGGCGCGCGCAATGGCCTCGATCACCTGCAGCGATGTTTCCGCGTCAGGATAGCCCAACGTCCAGTACGGCATCAGCGCCGGGCGGCCTTCTGCGCGTGCCCGGGCAAACGCATCATCAATGTCAGTCAAGCCCATGCTTCAAAAACGATCCTCACAAACAATCACCCAGATGGCGGTAACGCCCCTGGAAATACAACAGTGGAAGCTGATCGGGTTTTTGCACACCGGAGGCGACCACTCGACCGATAAAGATCGTGTGATCGCCGGTATCGAGCGCCTTTTCCACCCGGCAATCCAGAAACGCCAGCGCATCTTCCAGCACCGGCGCGCCGGTGACTTCAAAGCGATAGCGCAGGCCGGCGAATCGCTCTTCATTGGGAAAGCGGCCGGCGAAGCGGTCCGACACGTGTTGCATCCCCGGCGTCAACAGATTCACGCAGAAAATACCGCTCTGCTCGATGAGCGGATGCGTGATCGTTTTCTTGGTAATCGACACAAAAACTTCGGGCGGGTCGAGCGTCAACGATGAAAACGCGGTCGCCGTCAGCCCGTGCATCTTTTCGGGCGTGCGCGTCGTCACCACGGTCACTGTGCTGGCCCAGTTGCGCATCACTGCCTTCAAATCGTCTGGTGTCACCATGTCGCGCGATATCCTTCACATCGTCAGTTCGCCCGATCATACTGCGTGACAGGTGAAACGCAAAGAGGCCGGGCGGTTATACTTTCCGCGTCATGAATTTGTGGCTTGACTCTCACGCAAAACCGCTTGTCATCGGGCATCGCGGCGCCAGCGCGCATGCGCCGGAGAACACGCTGGCGGCTTTCCGGCTGGCGCGCGAACAGGGCGCAGACGGAATTGAGTTCGATGTCAAACGCTGCGCGACAGGCGAAGTCGTCATCATGCACGATGTGAGCGTGAATCGCACCACCAACGGTCGCGGCAATGTGCATGAACTGTCGCTGGCCGAATTGCGCCGGCTGGACGCCGGCAAGGGCGAGCGCGTGCCGCTGTTGGACGAAGTGTTCGAGGAGTTGGGCGGATGCGAGCATCCGACGTTCCTCTTCAACGTCGAAGTCACCAATTACCAGACCCGTGGCGATGGCCTGGAGACGGCAGTGATCGAAGTCGTGCGCCGGCACAAGATCGCCCATCGGGTGCTGTTCTCGTCGTTCAATCCATTGTCGGTTCACCGCCTGTCACGCCTCGCGCCGGAGATTCCGCGCGCGATTCTCTATGCGCCGGACATGCCGCGCTATCTGCGCGAGGTCTGGCTGGGGCCTGTTGTGGCGCACGAGTTTCGCCATCCACATTTCTCCATGGTCACCGCCGAGATGGTCGAGGCATTGCGGAATCGTTTTTTGAGAGTCAACGCCTGGACTGTGAATGAGCCGGATGACATCCGCCGCATGGTCGCCTGCGGCGTAGCCGGCATCATCGGGGATTCCCCTAGAAGAATTTTGGATTTTTGATTTTGGATTTGCAATTCGCATGTTGACAGCGATCACAAGCTGCCAAGCCAAAGTCCAAAATCGAGAGCGGAGAGGGCGGGATTTGAACCCGCGATGGTTTTTACCCATACACGCTCTCCAGGCGTGCGCACTAGACCGGGCTATGCGACCTCTCCTTAAGCGGAGGCATTATAGCGCGCAATCGCCGCTTGACAAACAGGGGATCCTCCATACAATAGCGCCCATTCTGCTGGCGGCAGAATAATTGGTTTTGTAGTGAAGCCCGGCATTCGCTCCCTCAGGAGCCACGACAGCGCTGGGCGACATAGGCGAATCAGGGTCCAGAAGCCCTCGAACGTGTCAATCGTTCGAGGGCTTTTTACGTTTTCAGGCCGCGCCGATTCTGCCTGAGCAGCAGCGTACTTGCCTGGAGGTGATTGCCGCCTGTAGATGGAAACAACACTTGCGCTTGACGTGATTCAGACCGAGTTTGAACAATCAGAGTTGAGGTGCCGAATATGACCAAGAAAATCGAGGCGTTTATTCGTGAAGACGCGCTGGAAGCCGTCAAAGAGGCATTGCACGCCATCGGCATTGTGGGCATGAATGTGCATGAAGTGCGCGGACACGGCCGCCAGGGCGGGATCGAGCTGGCATGGCGCGGGTCGTCCTTTCGCATGGACATGATTCCGAAGCTGCAGCTCAATATCGTGCTCAGCGACCACAACGTCGAAAAGACGGTTGAGACAATTATCCAGGCCGCCCGCACCGGCGAAGAGGGCGACGGCATTATTTTCATCTACCCTGTGGAAGATGTCATCCGCATTCGCACCGGCGAGCGCGGACGTGAGGCGCTGGCCTACCCTGACGATATCGACGCCCGAAAGAAGATGGGCGTAGCGACCTGATTGGGCGCCAGGTTCAGATCTGTTGCGCCCGCGCGCCGTGAAGCGCAGCCTGTCTCTGCGTTTGCCGCAAAAGACAGGCTCAGGTCAGGCGTGACACGACGAATGACTCATGCAAACAGACAGTGATACCGGCGACCACGAGGTGAGCATCTGGGTGCTGTCGTAGATCGGAACCAATACCAGAATCTTTGATTGTGTGGAGGATGTGTCACATGTTCGCCAGTATGAAACCGTCAACATTTGGCGCGGCGCTCCGCGCCCGAAGCAAGCGCGCCGGCCTGCGCGCCATTGGCGCAGCAGCCGGCCTGGCAGTGGTGTTGACCACCGCTCATCTCGTCGGCGCTCAGGAGGCCGATCCAATCGCCGAAGCCACGCGCGGCGTGAACACCACCTGGGTGCTGATCACCGCTTTTCTGGTGTTCTTCATGCAGGCCGGATTCGCGTTTGTGGAGGCCGGCCTGACGCGCGCCAAGAACACCACGAACATCCTGATGAAGAACCTGATGGACTTTGTCATGGCCACGCTGGGTTATTGGATCATCGGATTTGGCCTGATGTTCGGCGAATCCAGCGGCGGCTTATTTGGCACGAGTTATTTCTTTATCGGCGCTGACGCCGGTGATTTTGCCGACCTCCCGATTCTGGCGTTCTGGCTGTTCCAACTGGTGTTTGCCGGGACAGCAGCCACGATCGTTTCCGGGGCGATGGCTGAACGCACCAAGTTCTCTGCCTATCTCGTGTACAGCTTGATCATCTCGCTGCTGATCTATCCCATCTTCGGCCACTGGGTCTGGGGCAGCGGCTGGTTGTGGACGTTGGGCGATTCAACCGGCCTTTTGCCCGGCGGCGGGTTCCGCGACTTCGCCGGCTCTACGGTGGTGCACAGCGTGGGCGGCTGGGCGGCGCTCATGGGTGCCATTCTGCTCGGGCCGCGCATCGGTCGCTTCGGCAAGGATGGCCGGGTGAACCTCATCCCCGGCCATTCGGTGTCGCTGTTCACACTGGGCATTTTCATTCTGTGGCTGGGCTGGTTTGGCTTCAACCCCGGCAGCCAGCTGGCCATCGCCGGCGGCAACGCCGATGCCGTTGCGCTGGTGGCCGCCAACACCAACATCGCCGCTGCGGCAGGCGCTCTGACGGCGCTGATCACTGCCTGGGCGCGCGCCGGCAAACCCGACATTGCAGCGGCGATGAACGGCGTGCTGGGCGGGCTGGTTGCGATTACCGCGCCCTGCGCATTCGTCACCCCGCTCGATTCGATCATCATTGGCGCAGTGGCCGGCCCGCTGGTCGTGTTCGGCAACCTGTTCATCGAGAAGTTGCAAATCGACGATCCGGTCGGCGCGGTCCCGGTGCACTTGATGAATGGTGTATGGGGCACCCTGGCGCTGGGCCTGTTCGCCTCGCAAAATGGCGTGACCGGCCTCTTCGCCGGCGGCGGC